>QWBY01000503.1_pt1 | contig 27711 bp, 17 predicted proteins | sample 1972471 | NCBI WGS metagenome assembly QWBY01 (sample SAMN09866722, study PRJNA288562) | Human gut metagenome isolate term6_stool, whole genome shotgun sequencing... | reverse complement strand
TATGAACCCAGAGGAGATTACAGGCTATTTCAAAGAAATATTTAGATTTTCAAAGGATTGCCGTTTCAGCAATTGTACACATACGCACGAGCCAAACTGCGCCGTGCTGAAGGCCGTGGAAGAGCATTACATCGCGGCCTCAAGATACGAGAGCTATCTCAGCATGTTGGAAGATAAAGAGGAGGGCAAATACAGATAGTGGCTTAAATGGCAATTGTCTGCTTGTGGTTTGGACATTAAGTATATTAATGCCAAGTGCATAAAACAACACTCCCCGTTACCCATCTTGTCAAGGTAACGGGGAGTGTTGGTGTGTCATGGCTTATTGCCATTTGTAATCTTGTGTGCAGTTGATCCACGCAATCTTATCTTCTATTTGCAGCATAAACTTGCCTTTCTCCAAGTGCCACATGCCATCGGTCCCCACAAACGCAAGGTCGCGAGCCTTGATGGTTTGGGTCACAGTTTTCGTTTCGCCCGGTTTGAGATTAATCTTGGTAAAGGCACGCAGGCGCCTCACCTCTGGAACGATGCTGGCATGTTGATCGCGCGAGAAAACAAGCACGCTCACTTTGCCCTCACAGTCACCCGTGTTGGTAACATCTACGGTGACGGTGATGTTGTCATTCAGTCCGAAGTCGGTCTTGTTGATTTTCAAGTCGCTATAACTGAACGTGGTATAGCTCTTGCCATAACCGAAAGGCCACTGTACGTCTATAAGCGCATTATAATCGTAAGCCCCTTCCATGGTACCACTCTCCTCACTGGCACGGTAGTCGTATGTGGTAAGTGCGGCACTGTATCGAGGGTAAGTATAAGGCATTCGGGCGGAGAAATTGTCATCGCCCGCAAGCAGACGGGCCAAGGCGTCAGCGCCATGTTCGCCCGGAATGAGCATGTTGACAACAGCCGATGCCAATGGCTCGATGTCGGCAATGATACGTGGACGGCCCTCGTTGAGAATGAGCACAATCTTCTTACCAGTCTTCGATAGTGCTTTGACCAAGTTGCGTTGGTTGTCGCTTAAAGCCAAATCGTTGAGGTTTCCCGGTGTCTCGCAGTATGAGTTCTCACCAACACATGCTAAAATAATATCAACTTGTGCGGCAGCTTGAACCACCTTCTCTATTTCAGGGTTATTCTCTTCCCAATATTTTCCCTTCATATTGTAGGTCACTCCCGGCTCATACATCACATTATCCTTGCCAAACCGCTGCTGCATAGCCTCGAAAATGGTGTTTTTGTCTTGTGCATAATTGTCGGCATCGCCTTGCCAAGTATAGGTCCATCCACCGTCAAGAGGTCTCATAGTGTTAGCGTTGGGACCCGTAACGAGTATTTTCAATCCTTTTTTTAACGGCAAGACATTGTCCGCATTCTTCAATAATACCTGTGTTTCAACGGCTGCGTCTTCTGACAATTGAGCGTGTTCTTTCGCCCCAAACTTAGGATAATTTTTCATCATCGTATTGGGAGCGTCGAACAATCCAAGTCGGAATTTCATTCTTAAAATCCTGCGCACGGCATCGTCAATGCGACTCATGGGCACTTTGCCCTCGTTCACAGCCTCCTTCAAAAGAGTGCAGAATTCGAGATCGTATGGCTCCATAGCCATGTCTATGCCTGCGTTAATGGCCTTTACGATAGCTTCTTTCTTATCTGTGGCCACCATTTCACGGGTGTAGAGATTGTTAATGTCAGCCCAGTCTGTAACAATCACCCCATCAAATCCTAACTCATTTTTTAGCACATCGGTAAGATAGTGCTTGTTAATGTGCATGGGAATGCCATTTACCGAGGCCGAATTGACCATCACACTCAACGCGCCAGCCTCAACGCCAGCCTTGAAAGGTGCGAGGTGTTTCTCTCGAAGTTCAAAGTCGGGGATATAAGCGGGTGTGCGATCCTTACCCGTTCTCGGGACGCCGTAGCCCAAGTAGTGCTTCAAAGAGACGGCAATATGCTGCCCGTCAATATGGTTTTTGTTTGTGCCTTGAAAGCCTTCAACGGCCGCCCGGCACATCTCGCTGCTGAGATAACAATCTTCTCCATAGTTCTCCCAAACTCGAGGCCAGCGTGGGTCACGGCTTAAATCCACTGTGGGAGAGTAGGTCCATGGGCAGTTGGCAGCCCGTGTCTCGTAGGCTGTCACCTTGGCAGCCTTGCGAACGAGATCTCGGTTGAACGAGGCGGCCATGTTAATGTTTTGTGGAAAGATAGTGCCGCCCAATGTATAAGTGGTTCCATGGTTTTGGTCAAGGCCGTAAACGCACGGTATGCCCATTGTCTTCATGGAGTGTTTTTGTATGGTAGAGATGACCTTGTACCAGTTTTTGGCTGTCAACCCTTTGCCTGGCGCGTTGAGAATAGATCCCACTTTGTATTGGTCGATGACTTTTTGCAATTTAGACTCATCAACGACAAACTCGTCACCTTGCCAGCTTCCGATGATGTCGATGGCCATTTCGGCCATTTGTCCTACTTTTTCTTCAAGGCTCATCTTGGCCATGAGTGCGTCTATTTTGGTCTCCATGCTTTGGTCTTTTTGTGCGCTTGCGTTCAGTGGACATGTGGTTGCCACGACAGACAATGCTGAGATGGTCGATAAAAATTTGTTTTTCATTTTCATGTTTTATAGTTTTTTGATAATGATGATATAACATAGCTTGATGTATATCGGTAGGATAGTTTTTGTGTGCTATAAGAATGCTTTCAACAAAGATAACTATTTTTGCGGAAAAGCGATTGGCGTCCTACCTTTTTAATTTTTGATAACTATTTCTTTTACGTCCCAAGCCAATTGAGAGATTTATTTATTCAACATGTGTCAAAGTATTGGTTTGGCTGTTTTTCAGACGCTTATTGTATTCTTTCTCGATCTTGTACCAATGAAAGTTAGCGGCAAGCTTAACCCGGCAGTTAGTCTTGCTCAGTCCTGAAAGAGACTCACGGAGTTTAAATAGGTTGTAACTTCGATATTGGAAGTAGTGTTTCATGTTACATCTTGCTTTTTTTTTGCACAGGAAGGTAAGCGTTTTCCTTGAACTAAGTAAATAAAATGAAAATTAAATGGTTGAATATTAATGTCTTAAACATAATTAGTAAATCCAAAGTAAAATTTGTACCGAAGATGCCGAGGCCTCAGAAATGCTTACACATATAACATTGCCGACTTGTTCTTCTGAAAACAGAGAGGCTGCTATAGAAATCTCATGGCTCCATTTGGCATCCATTTTTTTTGTTCCAGAACATAGATTTTATTTCATATCTAAGTTTTCTGCGCTTGTACTTAAAAATATGAATGGGTAAATTAATAATAAGAAATATTTTATCATTTTGGGGTTTACATTATTATTAATGGTTTTGCTTAACTCCAATTACGATAATCGTAACATTTTGATTGATCTTTTTGTTGTAGGTGTTTACTATTTTTTTGCATTACATTTAAACCATAGAAACGGTGATATGCTTGTTTATTCGTTTTTTCCATCCTATTTAAAGAGTTTGCGCATGGTGGCAAATCATCGATTGTTGAGAGGTTTGTTAAAGTTGTCAAAGTGATACGTGAACATGCCTTTCTGATATGAATGGGCAATGGTGAACAACGAATTGCCCATTCAAGAAGAAAGAATTGCTCCGTGTTGACAATATATTTTTATTTTAAACTTGGCATCTCATCTCGCGTGATGACGTGTTGACTGTCCATGAGCAGGGTCATAAAATCTGCGCTGTTATATATGCCATCTGTGGTGTAATTGCCATACCATGGCATGAACCAGCTCCATAGGTCGCCATTTTGACGTGTGTTGTCTATGGAAGGAATGGCTCCGCACTCGGTGAGAGCCACTATTTTCTTGTTCGAAATAGCGAGCAACTCATGCCATTGCTCTGTTAACGAGGCGTGGTAATGGGCTGTTTCTTGCTCGTAATAGTCACACCCGATGATGTCAACATATTTGTCTCCGGGATAGAAGTCGGCGTCCTTGCCTTCGCTTGTCCATACCCATAGCAAATTGTTCACGCCTTTGTTTCGGAAAAAGTTGAACATATATATCCACAGGTCACGATACGCTTTGGCGTGGTCTTGTGTGGTTTTGCCACCATTTCCCCACCAAAACCATGCTTTACCGTTGTCATAATTGTAGATATTACCAGCGCCTTCGTGCATAGGTCGCCACAGCACGGGTATGCCTTTGGCTTGTAAAGAGAGCAAATAATCAGCAATAATGTTGAGGTCTCGGTCAGTGATATTTTTTTCCCAAGTGCCTTCGCGCGTGGCGTTGGCGGCGTCGAATTTGGTGTTGGGCTCTGTATCACTGTTGACCCTAAATGAGTATTTGTCAAAGTCTCCTGCCCAGAGTTTATTAATGGGCACGTTCCAGTGCCACATGAATGAGACGATGCCATTGTGGTTCCACCAATCTTCCACCAACGAAGTGTTGGTGTAGTCTATCCAAGTGGTGGGATTGAGTGGTGCAGAGTGGGTGTGATGTATAAAATCGAAGGTGTTGATGGCTGGATATTTACCAGTCATAGCGTGAATTTTCTCGGCCATCTTGGTGTTCAAACTCACGTCGGCCATAGCTCCGGAAATGGTTCGTTTACCAAAATTTTCCTTAAGAAAACGGTATAGTTTGACAGTTTGGGCGGTGGCGTTTGGATTGACGGGTGCATCGTCGAGCTTGAACAGCGCTGCATCGAAGTTGTTGTAGCTACGTGTGGAGAAATTAAACTCGTAATCTCGCGCAAAGTTCATAAGCGAGTCGCGTACGCTGGGGCTATATATTCGTATTGTGTAGTTTGTGTTACCTGTGGTTTGGTATTTGATGATGAGCTTGTTGTCTTTAGCGTAAGCAAGCGAGTCCACGTAGTCATTGTTTATTTTAATCGTTGTCTCGGGTGGTAAAAAGATGGCATCGTCGTATGTGATGACGATCGAATCGACATTGTCTATCCCCACGGCCTCGTTGGCGGGTAGGGTGGAAGCCACGTTGGGCGCCGTTGTATCTACTATGTTTTTTTCCATTTCCTCGTTGCTCGAACATGCCGATGTGGCTATGCAAGTTGCCACGAGGAGTATCAAAACGTTTGTATATTTCTTCATGATGGGAATATGTTTTTAATATGTTTTGGGCTCAATTCGGAATTGTCCGAAACAATGATCCACTGTCCATGCGTTGGCGGTGTTGGGTTGTAGCACTATCTCGAGCGGCACGGTTTGGCCTGCAGAAACCTTGCCGCCTTGCAAAACATCTTCCAAGGGTACGCTCACGGTGCGCCAATGTCCATAGGTGTTTTGTAAGCCGAAAGTGGTTATTGGGTCAAATTGGTTTCTGTTGCCAGTGGCTCCGGGCAGACCGTTGAACGTGAAGAGGTATCCTCCGTTCTTGGATCCATCGGCGCCGTTGTTGCCATAATTCATGAATGGGGTAGAAGAATTAGTGTAAACCTCAAATTTTAGCACATATTTTTGTGGGTTTTGGGCAGCGTCTTCTTTAGTCCACGTGTAGGAAATACCATCTGAACTCCAGCTCCAAGCGTCGTAGGTGCCTTTGATTCGAATGAATTTGTAGCCCAAGGAGATGGGATCGCCGTCGCTGTTTCCATCTGTAAGACATTTCTTGAAAGCAGAGTCCCACCATGATACATCACTGCCGAATTGACCAAACATAAGGTTTTTAGACATGCGATAGGGTATGGTCTTGGTCATTGTCTTCCCTAATTGTTTCCAAGAGAAAGTTATTAGTGAATTGTCTGGGCAGTCATCGGGTATTATGATACCCATGTAGGTTTCGGTAATAGAGTCGGCTTTCACGGCTTGGGTGTAGGCCGAGTCGGCATTGCTGATAATAATCGTGGAGGTTGCGGTGTTGGTTGTGTCGCTGAAGCCATATAGATCAAAGTAGTCTCCCATCACTTGGACATGGTCTCCCTTTAACGCAAACTCGTTGGCAAGTCCCGAAACCGACATCTCTGGGATGGAGACGGGAAAATGAATAGCCGTCTTGCCTTGTTGGGTTTCAAAAACAAGAGAGTCTGTAACACGCTCGGGTATTACGCGAGGAATGGTAAGCCAGCAGTCGTTGGTCTCACCATAAGCCTGCGAGCGAACGTCAACAGGTACGCCATTGAACGACACAGCCGTGATGTTTGCAAGGTTGTACCCTTTGATATGTATCATTTGGTTGAGCATTCCACTTGTTATAGCGTTGACGCAGCCTGTGTCTTGGGCATTGTATATGGCCGTAATCTCGGGTGCTCCGCTATTGGCATACTTGTCTGGAAGAGTGTAGTCCACGACATCGCTGCATGCCGACAAGGCTGCAATAACGGCAACGCCCATGCCCACAAGTTTGATATTTATGTTATTGTTCATTGTTTCATGTTTTTGTTTTGTGTTCAATCATCAGTTCCAACCATAATTATTCTCTGAGATACTGTCGTTAACGTTGATCTCAGCAGTTGGAATGGGGTATAGAAGGTTACGTTTGGTGCGGTTCTTGCTTACGCCAGCGTCGTCGTATCCGCCTATCGCATTCATGGCTTGAAGGTATATGCCCCATCGCAACAGGTCCCAACGGCGGTCGCCTTCGCACGCAAACTCTTTAGCCCTTTCCTCGATAATGCTGCTTCGTAGGCTTTGTTTGCTGATAAAACGTGTCATCAACGTGGCGTTACTGCGTTGACGAACCATGTTCAGATAGCGCATGGCTTCCTCGCCATTACCCAATTCATTGGATGCTTCGGCATAGATAAGTAGCACGTCAGCGAACCTAAGGAATGGCCAATACGACTCAGTATTTTGTATGGCGTCGTTTGCCACGTCATCATATTTAGTTGTAAACGCCAAACATTCGTTGCTTTGGTTGTACTGGAAGTCATAACCCATGTCAGCGTATAGCTTGTCGGGTTCACGCACATAGTTGCCTTCAGTGTCGTAGCCTGTAACCTTCACGCTCCAGCTCTGTGGGTAGTAGAATGCGCCATTGTATTTTTTTTGGTAATAATATCGCCACACATGAGCCACGCCTTTGGTAACGCGATAGTCTTGTTCGTCAAAGAGAGAGTACCAGTTGTTGGTGCATCCCACCCATTTTCCTTGCTCAATGAGATTGCTACCCTCGCTTTCTATCATGCCAGAATAGTTGGTGTGTATATTGGTCTTGTATGTGTCGTTTCCGGCGACACATTCTATGCCCCACATCATTTCTGAAGCGTGTATGTTGCTATGTTTCCATAGTGTGGCGTATGGAGACAACTGATAGATGCCATATTCGCCGTCGATGACCTTTTTTGCCCACTTGGCGGCCTCTTGGTAGAGTGCCATTGGGTCCATGTCCTCGTATCCCTCAACCACGTTTTTCTTGAAAGTCTCTGTCGAAGGAGCACGGTAAATTTGCACGCCGTTTACCTTTTCGTAGGGTGCCCCTGTACGAACATCAATCTCTGTACCTTGTGGCATGGCTGCAGATGCCATCGTGGCGTAAACCTTGGCCAACATTCCGGCGGCACTTCCAGCGCATACATGTCCTGCCTGATAGTTGCTGTTCTCGCGAGTGTACATCATGTTTGCGGCCTTGGTTAGCAGAGATATGATGTGCTGGTATATCTCGGCCACTGGCCTACGTGAATTATTAAACTCGCCAGAAGTGCTGATATCTGCGGCCATGTATGGCACAGGGCCATAGGCACGTACCAACAAGAAGTAGCAAAAAGCCTTTTGGAAATATATCTCCCCCAGTGCGTTGTTCTTAAAGGCCTCGTCCACGCCGTTCATTTGGGCAATGTTCCGTTCGGCCACATTAGCGTCGTTGATGAGGTTGTAAGGACCATTCCACATCTTGTTCAGCGAACTTTCCGCTTGGAAATTACCCGCTCCAAGATAACTGAATAGCCATGACGGGCCAGAAATATAGTCGGCATCAAGTTCCAATACCCTTGGAAACTCGCCCCAACAAAATATGTCGTATAGCCAATTGCTGTATACGCCCGTCACCCATTGGTTTATTCCGTCTTTAGAGTTTTCCACATCCCCGGGAGAGACGAGAGCTTCTGGTTTTTCCTGAAGAAAATCATTGCACGATGACAAGGTTGTTGCACCGCCAACAATCATTGCTAATATAAAAATCTTGTATAGTTTCATTCTGTAGAACTATTATTGAATATCTTGATAATGTTAGAAAGTAGCGTTAATACCAAAAGCGAAAGTGCGTGATGATGGGTAAGAGTAGATGTCCACGCCACGGCGACTGGAGTCGCTGCCAAAGGCGTTCACGTCTGGGTCATACCAACTATAATTGGTAATGGTAAACACGTTTGTGGCCGTGAAGTTAAATTGCAGGCTCTCTAACCCCACACTCTTGAATGGATGGCGCCAGTTGTAAGAGAGTGTAATATTTTTTAATTTGATATAGCTTCCGTCTTCTATGTATCTGTTACTCAGCAGGTATACACGGTCGTAGCCAGCAGTTGCCTTGGGCCATTTGGCCGTTTCGTAGTTGGCGGCGGTCCACCTGTCGTTGTAAATTTGCCTTGTAATGTTGCCAATATTAGATAGGGAGATGTCTTGAAGGTTGCCGTTGAAGATGTCGTTTCCTTGCGATCCCTGTATCAAGAAAGTCAGCGTGAGGTCTTTATAGCTAATGTTATTGGTCACGCCCCACACAAAATCTGCGTTTGTGTCGCCAATAATGGTACGATCGGCGGTGGTTATTCGTCCATCGTTGTTAAGGTCGGCGTATTTTATTTCGCCCACTTTGCTCAGAGCCACGGCTTCAGACGCCAAAGTGTAGAGTGGGTCGGCGCGCACTTCTGCGATATTGTCATAGTAGCCTTCCTCCACATATCCGTATATGGCACCAATGGGGCACCCGTTGCGTTGGATAAAGGCATCGTCGGCTCCATACCACAAACGGTTGGCGTATTGGTCGCCGGCCAGGCCTCCGATGGTGTTTTTGTTGAAAGTAATGTTACCATTCAGGCCCCACGTCCAGTCGGCATTTTGCACAGGGGTGGCAGCCACGGTGATTTCCAGGCCCTCGTTTGTCACGTTGCCCGAATTGGTGAGCATGTTTGAGAAACCTGTACTTGATGGAATTTTCACCTCTTGGAGCAAATCTCTTGTCTTCTTGTGGTAATAGTCTATGGTTGCCGTGAGTCTATTGTCTATCCATCCAAAATCGACGCCAACATTCCATTGGGCTGTGGTTTCCCATTTTATGTTGGGGTCTACAGGGCCTCGCCAGTTCACCATAGCCACTCCACTTGACAGGTTTCCGTTAAACACGGCATTGGCCGTACTGAGCTGTGGAAGTGTACGATAGGAGCCGATGCCCTGATTTCCAGTTTCTCCATAACTGGCGCGTAGCTTCAAATTGGAAAACACATTGAGGTCTTTAATAAACTTTTCTTCTGACGCGCGCCATGCCACCGCCCCTGAGAGGAATGTAGCCCATTTGTTTTTGGTGGTGAATTTAGAGCTTCCGTCTGAGCGCACGCTGGTCGTGAGGAGATACCTATCGTGCAGCGAATAGTTTATACGACCGAGTAATGACACTAATCTGCTGTTGTCCTTGTCGCTCCTTATAGTAGCCTTGTCTAACGCCCTGCTCATGTCATTGTCTTTAGTCAGGTCATCCGGAAATCCTGTGGCAAGCATGCTTTCACTGCTATAATTGGCGTCTTCTACCGTGAAAGCTCCCATCACGTTGAGGCGATGTGTTTTTTTCCACTCCTTGTTAAATGTCAGTATGCTCTCGGCAGTGAGTTGGCTGTAGATGTTCGATGCTTTGCTGGCTTTACCATTGGTTGCTCTTCCTTCTTGCGTGTGTCGATCATAATAGCTTCCTCGGTGCGAGTCGTTGTAGCTCAAACCTATATTTTGTCGAAATTTCAGCCACGGCACGAAAGTCAATTCGATAAATGAGCTGCTAAACCAATTAATAGATTTCAGTTCGTCCTTGGCGCTATTCACGTAAGCCTTGGGATTGCTGGCCAACCAGTTAAGATCGTCTGCCGTACTGGTATCCACGTCAGGGCTGTATGTTACGGGGAAAAGCAGTGCGCTTCTCACTACGCCTGTGTTGTAATTCAGCGTGTTGGCAAAGTTGGTAAGCGAGTTGGTGAAACTCGTGTTGGTGCCAATCTCCAACCAGTCATACACCTTTCGTGCGATGTTTGTGCGCAAGGCGTAACGGTCGAAGCCTGAGTTTTTGATTGTTCCGTCTTGTTTCACGTAGTTTCCGGAGAAATTATAATACCCCCGGTCATCTCCCCCGCTCACGCTCAAGTTGTAATCTTGTTGAAAGGCATTTTGGAATATCTCATCTTGCCAGTTCGATTTTCCCACCCATGTCACGTTGCCGTATTCGTCATAGTGAGCGCCCGGGGTTATGAAATCTTCTGGTTTAGGACTGTAAGTGCCCGTAGTGCGGTTAGCATGTCCATCTGGGAAATATTGGTATCCCCACTTCCCGGGGTAAGGCAGCGATGTCACTGTGGAGTTAAGATAGTGTATATCGTTGGTGCGCTGTTCGTTTTGATAGTTGGCGTAAGTCTCCGCTTCCAACATATCCAGTTTCTTTACCACCGTGGCCACGCCTAACGTGCTGCTGAACGTCACCTTGGGCTTGCCAGCTTTACCTTTCTTAGTGGTTATGAGCACCACACCGTTGGCACCGCGCGAGCCATATATGGCAGTGGCCGAAGCGTCTTTGAGCACCTCGATATTTTCAATGTCGTGCGGATTAATCATGGCCAATGGGTTGCTTTTCTGCTCGCTTCCGGTGGCGCCGTTGGCCGGAGTTCCACCCGTGCCAAACGGTACGCCGTCTACAATATATAAAGGTTGGGAGGAGGTGTAGGTGGAATTGGTTCCGCGCACGATAATACTCATGCCTCCACCCGGCGCTCCATCGTTTTGCTGAACATTTATACCTGCTATTTTTCCCTGCATGCCGTGGGCCAGGTCTGTGGCTCCACCTTTCATCAGGTCGTTGGAGTTGATGGACGACAAAGCCCCCGATAGATCGCTTTTCTTCATTGTTCCGTAGCCCACTACGACCACTTCATCGATTAGTGCGGCATCTTCCATCATCGTGATGGTCACGTTGGTTTTGCCCACTACGTTTGTAGTGACGGTCTTATAGCCCACCATGCTCACCGTGATGGTTTTTTGGCCGGTGGGAATGGTCAGGCTGAATTTGCCGTCTATGTCGGTCACGGTTCCTGTCGATGCCGTGCCTGCCTTCACCACTGCGCCTATCAACGGTTCGTTGTGTGTGCCGTCCATGACGGTTCCGATGATTTTGTGCTGTGCGAAGAGTTGTATGCTGGCCAATAAGGCCATTGTTATAAATAGCAAATGCTTCTTCATGTCTTAGCTTTATTTTATGATTATTTTCTTGGTTTGGACACTGCCATCGCTCATGCGCGTCTTCATGATGATAACGCCACGGCGTGGAGCTTCTATCTGGCGGCCGTCCAAGCCATAATATGTCGTTGACACTGGTTGGTTGGCGATAGTTGAGGCCGTTGTCTCTATGCCCGTATCAATCTCCTCGGCAGTCTTGGCAGTGACGTATATGTTTTTCAGTTTTACGATGGTGGTCACGCCATTGCCCGTGGCATATATTAAAATGTTGTTCACACATTTGCTGTAAGCATTGTCAAACGGGATAGTCACGCTGCTTTCGCCTGCCTTGATGATACCCAAGTCTGCCGCTACGCCTTGGGTATAGGTGATGGATATGGTCAGGTCTTGCTCGGCAGGGGTAGATAGTTCGACGGTCAGTTTGCTGTAGGCTGAGAAATCGTAGGGTTGCTCCCATGCCCAGCCGCCTATGCCATACGTGCCGAGTGTGAGCGTCTTGGTAGACGCACGAAAGTCGGCATTTTCCATGACGCTCATGTCATTATCTGTTGTCATGGGAAACATACCGTTATCGTTGGTTGCCTCATTGTTGTTCTCAGCGGCCGAAATCACACAAACTTTGACGATGGTGTAGTGTTGCCCCGATATGACGAGACCTGTAGACTGGAGCTTTTCCAATATGTCTGCGGTTACATCCAGTGAGTAGCTCTCGCCTGATATGCTGAAATATTCTGTGCCTTCGGCTATCTGTGTCCAGTTGGAATTCATGGTTTTGAGCGATCCTTGCGAGTTGTCTTTTAGGCTTGCGATGTACACTTTAATCTTGTCGCCCACTTTCACGTCTCCGAATTTGTCGGCTGGTATTTGCAGGCCGTTCCAATTTTCTATCACTGTAGGGTCGCTCACGATGATCTTTTCCACGGTGGGTTTGGTCTTCTCGCTTACTAATGCCACCGCCACCACTGTGTAATCGTGCCCACCAATCACCAGTCCGGTGCCTTTGAGATGCCCCAATATCTCCTCTGTTATCTTCATGGAGAAAGCGTCTCCGCTGATGTCAAAATATTCGGTTCCAGCGGCAATTTCGGTCCAATCGCTCAGTTTTTTAAAAGACCCTTGCGCTCCACTGGCCACGTCGGTGATGTACACCTTGACGATATCACCCACTTTGGCATCGGCAAAGACCGTTGGTTGTAGTTGCACGTTGCCCGACCAGTCTGATGGCATGACTTGTGGGCCGTCGAATATTTGTGTTTCGGCTGCGAGGATAGAGTGGCAGAAAGCCATCAAGAGCATGCTTATAAGTATGGTTTTCCTCATGTTTGTAGTTGTTAGGTTTATGATGTTGTTGTTAGTGTGTCGTGGTATTCGTAATGATGTGACAAAGATAGTGCATTAAATCACAACAAGATGATACTATTTTGTCAAAGCATTATGTTTTTCGTTAAAACTTGCATTGCTTTGTTTGTCAATGTGATAAATGTGTGATGTTTTTTTTGAGTTTTTATGATTTGGTATTTTTTTCGTGTCGTGCATCTTTGTTTGATGTCAAAAAATAGTCACAAAAAAACGAGCGTCTCTACTTGCTGTTTTAGCGAGTGAGACGGTATTTTTTTCAAAAAAATATGCTTTGTAGCATGCGTTTTATTATGCTCTTCTCGCCATTGCTATCCCATCGCCAAACGATTAGAGCTTAAACGCCTGCCGTTTGGATATTATTTGTTCGTCAAATAGTACTTTATCGTCGTTCGATTAGTGCCTAATGACAGAGTGTACAGAAAACTTTCGGGCAGAGATTTTGGATTTAATAGCACATATCTTTGTGTTACAACATGTTGTGAAAAACTTTCAAAACTTGCGTATTTGCGACTAAAGACCTTCTCGTTTGCAAATATGCAAGTTTTGAGTAACCTTTTGTCAGATATTTTCAAAGGGTTTAAACGTGGGAGTGGAATATGAAAAACAAATTTCTTCGGATGGCGTTGCTTAGATTATATGATAATCTTCGTCTTCTTGTATTGCTCTCTAAAACGTGAGGGTGTGCATCCTTTTTTGCGTTTGAACAGCCGGTTGAAATTGCTCATGTTGTTGTATCCGCAGCAAAAACTTATTTCGGAAATGCTTTTGTTGGTGTCTACGAGCATGCGTGAGGCATATCCCATACGGATGTCTATGAGATAATCGCTGAGTGTGCGACCGGTATGCAACTTGAAAAATCTGCTGAAAGCGCTTTCGCTCATGCTGGCAATATTGGAAAGTTCTTTTAGTTTCAGCTCCTCCATGTAGTGCTCTTGTATGTATTTTTTCACTTTCAGCACCCGTCTGCTGTCGTCTTCGATATTTACTTTTGCGAAGCTCGACGTGGCCAATGTATGCGCGCCATCGCTCATGGCCAATGTGTTGAGAATGTCTAAAAACTGCATGAGGGCGGCGAAGCGGTCTTGTATGCTGCTCAAACTGTCTAATTTGTCGTAAACTTTCATGATGGCTCTAATGGGAAATGCAAGTCCACTCTGTGCCCGGTGCATCATCTTGCGGATATTGGCAAATGGATTTTTCGAGAAGAAGTCGTCCTCGCCATTGTCTCCCATACCAAACTTGAACTGTATGGTAATCTCTCTTATCTCGGCGCTTTTACATTCATGTTGCTCCCATACGTGTTCCAGCACGGGGCTGGTGATGAGTACAAGATCGTAGTCGCCTATCACCTCGTTGCTGTCTCCCACTATGCGGCGCACACCTTGACCATGCTCCACGAAGTTGAGTTCATAGACATCGTGGTTGTGCATGGGGTAAGAGAAGTCTTTTTTCCTGCGGTCGGCAATGTATAATGCATCGCGCTCCATCAGTGGAGTGATTTCGTGCAGCACTTGTCCGTCGTTCATAAGCGTTCCATTATTTCTAAACACATTCTTCCATTATGGTAAGGGCATTTCCAAAAACCCGCTTTGTCTTCCTCTCGATTGATATTGCCTTTTTCGTCTACAGACCAGTACCATTCACCGTTTTCATAGTCTATGAGGTGGTTTTTGACATAAGTCCAGCAGTCTTCGGCTCGTTTTAGGTCAGCCAAGTCGTGGAAATGTTGGTATAGATTGACATGTCCCACGATATTTTCACATTGCACCCACCATTGTCTTTGGCTGTCAATGGTGTTGCTATCAACTTCACGCTCGTAGCGCATGGAGCCGTCTGGTGCCAAACCTTCGGCTGCGGCGCGAGCCATTTGGCGTATCAAGGTCTCTATTTGGGTTGTTGTTGTGGGATCGTTGAGTAGTAGAGCCGTCTCATGCAATAACCACGTGGCCTCAATATCGTGTCCATAGCTCTCGATATTGCGCTTGCCATGCCATTTGTCATCAAAGAAAAGATCTAAGTGATGGGTCGTTGGATTGACAATTTTGTGCATGAAAATGTCAAGCAATGTGTAAATAGCTTGTCGCAGTTCGGGTGCTCTCCACACCCTATAAAGGTTGGTGTAGGCCTCTATCACGTGCAAATGGGTGTTCATGGTGCGTGCTCCGTTTTCGTCTTTGTCACTCAGTCGCATGTCGGCGATGGGCTTCCAATCCATCGTCAGTGCCTCAACGTAGCCTTGCCCAGCACGGTCAAAGGCGCGACATTCAATGTCTCTGAACAAGCCTTGGGCCATGCGCAGCGTGTCTTCGTCGCCTGTAGCTCGAACGTACTCGGCCAAACCGTAAATCGTAAAGGCGATGGCATAGATCTGTTTCTTTGTGTCAAGGGGTTGCCCGAGATGGTCTAACGCCCAGTAAACGCCACCGTTTTTATGATCGATAAAGTATTTGGCGATATAGTCTCGGCATCGAGAGGCAGCGTCAAGATATGCTTGGGAACCTATCGATCGGTAGGCGGCACTGAACGTCCACAATGCGCGTGCGTGCAATATGGCACCTTTGGGATGTGTGGGATGAACTTTGTCGTGCCCGTCCACCTTGCCAAAATATCCGCCATTGACATGGTCTTCCACCTTGTTGAGCCAATAGGGCAGGATGTTTGAGACAAGAATGTCGTGCATTTCTTGTTTCATGTGTGATGTCGTTTTATCCATTTGTCTGTCTGATGCTCTTAAGTTGGTTACAGATATGTTCCATCTTGCTCTTGGTAAGCGGATATACTATCATGATGATAACCATGAGTAGGGCGATGCCTGCGGGTATCAAACTCATGGTAAGCTTCATACCAAGGATGGCGTTTGCGGTTTGCTCGGGAGCGTTGGGCACCATGCCAAATGCGGCAAAAAGCCACAACACCGCGCTGCCGGCAATGGCTCCGCCAAATTTTTGAGCCATTGAGCCAGATGAAAAGATTAGTCCTGTGGATGACGAGCCGTCTTTCACCACGGCATAGTCGGCCACGTCGGCGTACATACTCCATATCAATGGCGAGATAATGCCAGTGCATAACGATATCAACACTTGTAGTATGAGCATGCTGATGAAGCCCAAATTAGTTGTTGGAACAAAGAAAAACAGCACACTCAACACAGCCATGCAAGTACATGCAATGCCGAATGTGAGACGCTTGCCTAACTTACGGCTGATAGGAACGGCCGCGACCACTCCCGCCATATTACATATTTCGCCTATCGAAAGGAAAATGCCGGCGAAGAACAAAAAGCTGAAAATACCAAAATCTACCATTGCGCCATCGCCAATGTAATACTTGAAATAGTAGGCAGCGGTGGCTCCACGTATTGTGTTGAACAGGTTGGAGCAGAGGGCGGCGGCCGTGATGAGCCACCATGGAGCATTCTTTATCAGTGAGGATAGATCTGAACCTAACGGTGTTGCCTCCACCTTGACGTGTTCTTTTGTGAGTTTAAAGCAAGCCAAAAACAGCAAGAGACAGAACGTGGCGATAACCATCATGGTGTGTTGCCATGCGCTTGCCACGCTGTCGCCTTGCGTTTGGAAGAAGCGGCAAAGTGGTTCCCATGCGTAAAGCGCAATGAAACTACCAGCGTAAGCAAAGAACATGCGAAAGCTGGAGTACACAGTCTTCTCGTCAGAGTCGTTAGTCACCACGCCAAGCATTGACCCATAGGGCACGTTAATGCCTGTATAGACAGTCATCATCAATATATAGGTAATGTAAGCCCATATCAATTTGCCAGTCTCGCTCATGTCTGGGGTGGTAAAAAGCAGAACGCCAGCAATGGCAAAAGGTGCTGCGAAAAACAGCAAATAGGGTCTATATTTGCCCCATCGGGTCTCAGTGCGGTCGGCAATGATACCCATCATTGGGTCGGATACAGCATCCCATATTCGAGTTACCAACATCAACGTAGCGGTTGCGCCTAATGACAACCCGAAAATATCACTGTAAAATATGGGCAAATAGTACGAAAATATCTTCCAAAACATGCTGGAAGACATGTCACCAAAACCGTATCCTACCTTTTCTATCAATCTTGTTTTTGCCATAGTGTCATCTCATCGCTTGATGAGCAAGCTCCGTGTGGAGCGTGTCGTGATTATTTTTTTTCTAAGTTTGTTTTATTTTTCTTGACCAACGCTTTGATGGTTTCCACGCTTGCACCCGATGAAAATCTATCCTTGGGCGTGTTTTTGCAGTAGTCTACAAGCCTGTCCACGGTGGTAGTGGCCACGTGCATACGTGTGTCTGAGCTGGCATAATAGATGAACACCTTGCCATCCTCGTCTGCTATCCAACCGTTTGAGAATACCACATTCATCACGTCGCCAATATATTCGTTTTGCCACGGAGCCAAAAAGTATCCTCCCGGAGAGGCGATTACCTTGGTGGGGTTGTCCAATGCGGTCATGTACATGTACAAAACATATCTTAATCCTGATGCGCAGGCTCGTACACCGTGAGCCAAATGCAGCCATCCTTGCGATGTCTTGATGGGCTGAGGCCCCTCGCCGTTCTTCACTTCCATGATGGTATGATAGTGTCGAGGGCTGATGATTTCTTCTTTTTCAACTTTGGCATGCGTTATATCGTCTATCAAAGCCCATCCTATACCACTGCCTGTTCCTGCTTCTATAAACCCTTCTTGAGGCCGAGTGTATAGTGCATATTTGCCGTTTACAAACTCTGGATGAAGCACTACGTTACGCTGTTGGCTGTCACTCTGTAGGTCGGGAAGCCTTTCCCAGTTTACGAAATCTTTTGTGCGGGCTATCCCCGCGGTGGCAGTGGCGGCGCTAAGATTGCCTGGCTGGGTTTCGTCGTGGCGCTCGGCACAGAATATGCCGTATATCCATCCATCCTCGTGGGCTGTCAGACGCATGTCGTAGATATTGGTGGCGGGCACATTATCCTCTGGCATAGTGATGGGTTCCTCCCAGAAACGAAAGTTGTCAATGCCGTTGGGACTTTCCGCTATGGCAAAGAAGCTCTTGCGGTCTGCGCCTTCCACTCTTGCCACGAGCAGGTATTTCCCGTTCCATTTGATGGCTCCGCTATTGAGAGTAGCGTTCATCATGATGCGTTGCATGAGATAAGGATTATCCTTTTCATTGAAATCGTATCGCCATTCCAATGGCGTATGCTCTGCCGTGAGTACTGGATTGACGTATCGTGTGTATATACCATTGTAGTCTTCCACCGCTTTGTTGGGTTCGGCCAGTAGCGCTTCATGGCGTTTTTTGAGCGCTTTTAAGTTTCTCTTAAATTCTGTCATCGTTTTTTTACTTGATATCCTTCATGTCGTTTACAAATAATGTCTTCTCAATCTTATAGAATTTCTTGAAGTTTGGGGCTGTCAAATGCCCAGGAGCGGCCATGTATAGCTCTTTATGATTGTCCCATGCATTTCTCCAGAAAAGCGCATACGAGATGGGAAACGGCTCTACTGCCTTCCAAAACACTTCTGTAAACCAGTTGGCATCGGGTAGTTGTTGTGCGCCCGTCTCAGTGAGTGCGATTAATTTTTGTTTCTCTTTGCCAATGCGAGTAAGTTCGGATAAGTCGTGTTTTACATTCTTGGTATAGGTGGCATTGTCGTGTTTAAAGTCGTAGATGTCTATGCCTAATATATCAACGTAGCTATCTCCGGGATATTGTGCGAGGTAATCTTGGAACCCGGTGTTGGGCGAATAGCACCACACCAACTGGTCGCAGCCGTAGTCTTTTGTCAGCTTTTGGTGTGTGGTGACAAACAGTTGCTTGAACTCTTCGGGCGTAGTGCTCTCCGCTCCCCACCAGAACCATCCGCCATTCATCTCGTGCCAAGGTCTGAATATCACCGGAACCTTTTGGCCATTTGGTGTTTTGAGCGAGTTCAGAAAGTTGGCCACGATGCCTATCCACTGCTCAAACTTGTCTTGTTGTGCCCCTCCACATAGCAGCGTCCTTACCGGATTACCCGAAGGGTCCCATGCGTTTTTACCCGTCACTGGGTTGAATGGATGCCAGCTTAGGGTTGAGATGCCACCGCGAAGATGCTGTTCAATGATTTCATCACGCATACGATCGAAGGGCACTTGGTCTATATTCGCCTCGTGTCCCAATTCTATACCGCCAAGTTCAAATCCCATCACGGCTGGGTAATCGCCGCAAACCTCTTTCACATCAGAGCGTCCTCGTTCCCATTTCCAGTTTTGACCATACACTGGGTCATCTTGATGTCCCACCATCACGCCCTTGAGTTGTATGGCTTTCAGACGCTTCAGCAGTTGATTGGCGGGGGTAGATGTGTTGCCTGCGGTGACCAATGCGCACGTCATCAGGCTTATTGCTAAACAAAGAAAGTGTCTCATATTAGTGTGTAAAAAATTGCTTATGTTTTCAATATGTCAATGAAGCTCAAGGTGATCCTGTTTAATATCACTCCCATTTCAATCCAGATGGATTTCCTCCATGTTATATAGGGAGTACCAATATGGCAGGTTAGGGTAGAGCTCTGTGTCCCGATGCCACAACCGTGTTATTTATCCACTCCTAATTGGTGGCGTATCCACGATTGCCATTCGTCCCATTGCTCCTGAAACCAGAAGTGTCCGGTCATGGGATAAACACTTAATGTCTTCGTGCCGGGATAAATGTTGTATACACCGTACGACGAAGTGGGTGGTACCACTTCATCGTTGAAACCGAACGAGAACCATGCTGGCACGTTGCATCGCCGCGCGAAGTTCACGCCGTCATAATATCTAGCACCTGTCACTCTTGCCACATTTATCTTGTCTTGTTTGTAAAAATAGTGTGGCCATCCGCCTGCTACGCCTTTCATTTCCGACTCATAGTCGCACATGGCATCGTGCACCACCCCGATAAAGGTTACCCTATTGTCCAAGGCTGCCGTTGCCAAAGATAGAAAACCACCTTGGCTCGACCCCGTCACGCCGAGTGTGTGGTGGTCCCATTGCGGCAGGGTAGCCAAATAGTCTATGGCTCTTACCGCGCCCGTGACCACACGCTTGTAATAGTTGCGCTCTCTATTTTCCAAGTTACAATCCCAATATCCATCGAGGGCACCATGCTGCAAATCGTCGTATACATGCTGACTCTTGGTCACTGGGATGCCGTGAATGCCTATTTCTAACACCACAGCCTTGCCCGGTGCCGTATAGGTGTCGCCTCCGTATGGGCGCACGCCAGCTCCAGGCACACGTAGTAGAGCTGGGTATTGACCGGCTTTGACCGGCATGCTTAGTATGCCGTATATTCTGCTCCCTGGACGATCGTTGACAAAACTTATCTCATATACGTTAGCCTCGTTGGTGCATCGCTCGGGCAATAATCGCATGGTGGGTTGTAAGCAGTGCTGCTTTGCGGCCTCTAATGTGTGTTTCCAAAAATCGTCAAAATCGTCTGGACACTGTGTGGCGGGCACTATTTTCTCAGGTGAGAACCCCACGGTGCTCCTGCCCTCATAGTCGTGGCCGTTAATGTGTGCGGTCACCTTGAGCGTGTAAAAACCCGGTTTGTTCATTTTGCCTTTCCATTGCATGGTGCCATTCTTAAGGGTAGTATGTTTTTGGGGTTCCGTATACAGCACTGGCCCACTTTCATACTGTACCATCGCGTTCTTCAACGGTACGCCAGATTGTAACACCGATACCTTGAAATTTGCGGTTTCGCCCACCCTATATGTCCAATCGGCATGGTCGGGTTGTACCAAAATGTTGATGTTTTTGCCTTGTATCTGCGCGTTGATGGTCATCATGGCGAAGACACATAGCAGCAGCGAGGCTATTCTTGATGTTCTCATATATTTATAAATGATGTCAATGTGGTTTAAGAGTCTGTAGTGTCACATTTGCGTGACAACTTATGGATGTTGCAAAGATAAGGTTAATTCATCAAAAACACATGTATTATTTTGACCATTGCTTACATTATGGCGGTAAGCTCATGTACGGTAGGTCTTGCGCATGTGCTGGTAGCGTGCGGAGTTCGACTTTGACCATTGGCACCGAAACACTTTGCAGTTAGTTGGTTTAATAGTGCGATACGCAGTAATAAAGTCGTTGAAAATATCTGACAAAACAGTGCTTAAAACTTATGTATTTATAAACCATAAGAGCCTTGCTCTAAAATATGCTCGTATTTTGAGTTTTCTATAAGTGTGTATGTGTAAGCGTTTTGTGAAAATAAAATTTTTATCCTTCTCAAAAAGTTTTCTTGTCCTGTAGCGATTAGTACTTAATGGCATCGCGATTGGGCCTTATTGCGGCTTCGAATAATGTCGCAACGCCATGCGAATAAGGCTTAATCGCCCTGTCAATGGATAGCAATCGCGGCGCAATGGTTTAAAAAGTAAGACTCCAAAGCATTTTTGTCAGCTAATCGTTCTAATTTTTACGCTAAAACGATGGTGTGAGAGGAGTCTTTTTTTGTGATTTATTCTTGATATTTTGCGGGCTCAATCGACTATCCATATCAGACATGTGGTATGTGGTGGATGGCTTGGTGGCGGTGGGAGATATGTTTTTGCCCAAATAATACCATATTGGGGTAATAAACATATATGATTTCTTACGATAAACTGTTAACTTTATAGCCTAATTTAAAACATACTATTCTAAACTATAAAACCAACACTATGTTCAATCGTTTATTACTATTGTTGATGAGTTTTCTCATGGTTTGCACGGCCATCGAGGCCAAAGTGCGTCTTGCGCATGTCGTTGGCGACGATATGGTGGTGCAGCAACAAACCGCCGTTAGGCTATGGGGATGGAGCACGCCCGGCTTTGAGGTGCGCGTATCGCCATCTTGGACCACAAAGATCTATACTGCAAGTGTGGCAAAGGACGGCAAGTGGGAGGTTCGTGTCAAGACTCCCAAGGCGTCTTACACCCCTTTGTCAATCGTCTTTGACGATAACGATAGCAAGCCCGTGACCATCTCACGTGTGCTCTCCGGCGAGGTATGGGTGTGCGCTGGCCAAAGTAACATGGAGATGCCCATTAGGGGTTTTTATGCCTGCCCAGTGGAGGGAAGCAATGAAGTCATTGCCGAAGCAAACGGCTTGAGGGGTATACGTTATGTCAAGGTGCCCAGCGTGATGAGCATGACACCTCTTGACGACGCCAACTGCCAATGGAAACCGGCCGACGCGACCAACGTGTCCGACTGTAGTGCGGTGGGCTATTTTTTCGCGCAGACCGTCAACAGGGCCATAGACGTGCCCGTGGGCCTCATCCTTGCCAATAAGGGCGGCACGCGTGTGGAGAGCTGGCTCAACGAGTCAAACCTGCGCAAATATACTGACGAGCCTTTGGACACGATGGGTATTGTAAGGCGATATCCGACCGATTATCTACGTGCGTTGGTGTGGGGGAACGGCACTTTCCATCCCATCATCAATTATACCATCAGAGGCATACTCTTTTATCAAGGCTGTTCCAATGTGGGTGCGCCCGCGGGTCAGTACTCATCGAGATTGAAACTCTTGGTGGATCAGTGGCGCAAAGATTTTGGACAGGGCGACTTTCCGTTCTATTATGTGCAGGTGGCACCCTTTGCCTCGGGCAACAAGGATGGCGATTGGAACTCCTTGCTGCGCCAACAGCAGTTTGACGCTTCGCGCGACATCCCCAATAGCGGCATCGTCTGTATACAAGATTTGGTCTATCCTTATGAGGTTAACCAGATACACCCGGCGCAAAAACGGCAGGTGGGACAGCGGTTGGCTTATTTGGCGTTAAACCAACAATATGGTTTGAGAGAGTTGCCATGCCTCAGTCCGTCTTTTAAAAGTATGACCATTAGTGGCGACACCTGTTTTGTCATGCTCGACAACACCTATCATAGCATGAGCCGTTGGCAGGATATTGATGGCTTTGAGGTGGCAGGCGCCGACCGAAAATTCTATCCGGCTAAGGCCACTTGGTCTTTTGAACGAGGTGTAGCCATCAGGAGCGACGCTGTACAAAAACCTGTGGCCGTGAGATATTGTTGGCGAAACTTCCAAATGGGCAATTTTGCCAATGCCGCCGGGTTGCCGCTTTTCCCCTTTCGTACAGACCAATGGTAGAAGGGTGTCGAAGAGTTGATAGTTAAATTCTTACTATATAATTATTCTATGAACAAATATTTCAACATTCTTTTATTGTTTTTGGCCATGAGTGTACAAGCCGTGGCCGAGCGGCTCACCATCCAGTCTAAGAGCATCTCGCTTGTCATAGACGCAGAAAAGGGGCATGAACCAACGTTCGTCTATTTTGGGCCAAAGCTCGTGTCGGCCAGTGACATACAGCTCCCACGGTCGGGTAGGATGGGGTTGTACCCGACTTATGGGTTGAATACGCCAACCGATGCCGTGCTAAGTGTGCGCCATGCTGATGGCAACATGTCCACGACACTGCATGTCACGGGGTATGATACCCGTTCGGAAAGTAATGGCACTATCACCACGGTGTGGCTCAAGGACCCAGTCTATAACCTCTCGGTGGCCTTGAGATACCGAGCTTATCGCGACGTGGACATGATAGAGACATGGGCCGAGGTAACTAATGGCGAGCGTGGCACGGTTACGCTCACGCAGTTTGCGTCGGGCATGCTGCCCATTCGTCGAGGCGACGTGTGGCTGTCGCATCTTTATGGCTCGTGGGCCAATGAGGGTATCGTGGCAGAGGAGCCTCTGCTGGCTGGTCAAAAGGTCATTGCCAACAAGGACGGTGTGCGCAATAGTCACACGGCGCACGCTGAGGTGATGTTCTCGCTCGATGGCAAAGGACGCGAGAACGAGGGCAATGTCATTGGCGCCGCATTGTGTTACAGTGGCAATTACAAGTTGCGAGTGACTACCGACGATACCGAGTATCATTATTTTTGCGCTGGCATCAATGAGGAAAACTCGGCGTACCATCTCAAACGGGGTGAGACATTCACCACTCCACCGTTGGCACTCACGTTCTCTTCTGAGGGCTTAAGCGGTGTGAGCCGAAACTTTCATAAGTGGGGGCGTATGTACAAGTTGGCTCATGGAGACCGACCCCGCGATATATTGCTGAACAGTTGGGAGGGTGTTTACTTTGACATCAACGAGGCAGGCATGGCTGATATGATGCGCGAGATAGCCGGCATGGGTGGCGAGCTCTTTGTGATGGACGATGGATGGTTTGGCGACAAATATCCGAGGGACAACGACCACACCTCGCTTGGAGACTGGGTCGTGAACAAACGAAAGTTGCCACATGGTATAGATGGCTTGCTCCACGAGGCTAAGAAAAACGGTGTGAAGTTTGGTATATGGATTGAACCTGAGATGGCCAATACCTTGAGTGAACTTTACGAGCGGCATCCCGATTGGGTGATAAAGGCACCGCGGCGCCCTGAGGTGTTGGGCAGGGGAGGCACGCAGGTGGTGCTCGACCTGTCAAACCCCAAGGTTCAAGACTATGTTTTCTATGTAGTGGATAATTTGTTGAGCCGCTATCCTGACATCGCCTATATCAAATGGGACGCCAATATGTCTATCATGAACCACGGCTCGCAATATCTGTCGGCGGACAATCAGAGCCATCTCTATATAGCTTACCATCGTGGATTTGAGAGCGTTTGTCAGCGCATAAGGGCAAAATACCCCGACGTGGTGATCCAAGCCTGTGCCAGTGGTGGCGGCAGGGCTAACTGGGGCGTGCTGCCTTACTTTGACGAGTTTTGGGTGAGCGATAACACCGATGCGCTGCAGCGTGTTTACATGCAGTGGGGCACGAGCTATTTCTTTCCGGCCATGGTCATGGCCTCGCATATATCAGCGGTGCCAAACCATACGGTTTTTCGCACAACGTCTCTCAAATTCCGTATCGACGTGGCCATGAGCGGGCGTTTGGGCATGGAGATACAGCCTAAAAACATGACAGCCTGGGAGAAGAATCTGTGCAAGAAGGCAATCGCGGAGTACAAGGAAATCAGGCCCGTGGTACAGTTGGGCGATATCTATCGGCTGCTCAGCCCATACGACAAGCGGGGCGTGGCCTCGTTGATGTATGTGGACGAAGCCAAGGATAAGGCCGTGTTCTATTGGTGGAAGACGGAGAATTTCCAAAACGAGCATTTGCCTCGCGTGAGGATGGCAGGGCTCAACCCAAACAAATTGTACACGGTGAGAGAGTTGAACCGTATAGATAACAACCCGTTAGACTGTGAGGGAAAGTCTTACTCGGGCGCATACCTCATGTCGCAGGGCCTTGACATGCCCTATACCCACGACGTGGATTATAACAAAAAGAGCGATTGGTCGAGCAGGGTGCTGTACTTAATAGCACGCTGATTTATATCGTGTACATCATTCGGAAACGAAGGAGCAATAAAAATCCCCACCTAAATGTAATGTGTTTGGTGGGGATTACTTATCTTGAGAATTATCGAATGCCGTATAGATAAGCTAAAAGAGCCATTTTGCCTCGCATGGTCTCGCGTGGGGTAAATTCGGCGTTAACCCATAAGTAGCGCTGGTTGAAAAACGATTCTTGTCGTGGCCACCCACCATCTTGCCAAGAAGGGTAGCATTGATTGAGCAATATGCGAGCGTCGCCGCCATTGCCTTCGGTCCATGTCTCGGTGCCATTATAAGGGGTCTGTCCCGGGTGTACTTCGGGTGTGCCGTCGTTTTGGCCTGTGGTGTAGATGTCTGTGAGATGGCGTTGGCCCAAGCCTGTCATCTCCACGATATTTCCCGGATTGCGCCCCAGTGCCCAATCTGCCTCGGCATACATGATGTTTTCAAGTTGTTCACGGCGTGCTGGTGTGTTGGCTATGTAATGAGCCATCATCACAATTTGCAGGTTTTGCGAGGTGTGAAATCGATTATCGGCGGTGGCGCGACGTGATGGACGCTGTGTAGTTGCCAAGATATGGTCGTTGTCGGTCTGGTTGTTGATGCTTGCGCATAGCTGGCGATAGAATTGTGGATAATGGCGTACATGCGGACAGGTAATGTATGCGGCCGCAGACCATATCTGATAATATTTTTTCGCGTCTTCCATGAGCAGTCTTGAACTGTCAGATTTGACCATGCTTTCGTCTAACATTACCTTTTCCCATGCACGGTCTGCGGTAAGATTATAAAGAAAAGCGGCTGCCATCTGCTTGAAATCACGGCCGCGCATGGCATAGATGCCTACATATTGCAAGTCGTCAAGTTGCTTGATCTTTTGTTTCTCGGCATAGCGATAGGCTTTGATAGCTTCTTGGGTATAGTATTTTTTTAGCTCACTGTTACCCAGAATACGAAAGGCTTCAGCCATCATGGCACAATTGGCGGCGTTGGCCCAAGCGGCCATGGTGGTGCATCCAGCTTGGAACATGACAGTCCAGTCTTTGTCGGGATTGGTCACTCCCTGTGAGTAGGCATCACCATCACGAATGTTTAAGAAGAAATCTACCTCGTTACGCGCCTCATCAAGGAGGTCGGGGATGCCATTTCCAGACTCTCGAATGCCGAGGTTGTCTTCAGAAAGGCGACCGTTGGTGAGTATGTAGGGTAGGAGGATGTCGTAGATATTGCTGACGTGAGCCAAGTGACGGTCCCAGTCGAAAGCGTCGGAGTGACCACCAATGACGTGGTCGTTGGTGGGATTTCCAGGCAAACGATGCTGAAAAAATAAAGATTTCTCGGCTTTCTTGAAATGTGGTTCGTCCCAAACATCCATGTGCAGGCGTTGCCATTCTTTTGACCACGGAGTGAGATTGGTTTTATAAACAACGAAATTTTTAGGGTCAACACCGGGGATAAAGCGTGGTTGTCGAGGCACAGGGAGCAGCTTTTCAGGATTGGCTGGTTCGCCGATGCGCATATAATAGTAGCCACGCAGGCTGTAACGATAGGGTTCGTAGTATATGTCGCGTTTTATATCAAAATCCATGCTACAACCAACGCCATCTACAACTAAACGATATCTTCCGGGCGTAGAGCAACTAAAATCTATCGACCATACGTCAGAGCCCGTCAGATTTTTCTGTCCTGCTTCATAAATGTTGGCCGAAGCAGACTTCCAAAATTTCACTTTGCCAACAGGTTTTCGCTTGCCTGTGGTAAGGTTTAGCAAATATACGTCGTTATTTTCAAATGATTTGTAATCTCGCTGGCCACCATCTCCAAGCCACATGTACAGGTCTGCGACGTGCATCTCATGCCTTGGGGCGTAGCCGATGATGTTCACATGGATGGCCTCGGATGGTGTTTTCCATATATCGAAAGTGGTCTTGGCAGAGCGAATATCGGTTTCTATGCTTGTCGGGAATGTCACTTCGTAGGTGTGGCCCTGCTTCATGGGATGTGGAAGTTGCAGGAAAATCCAGTGGTCGAGTTCGCTTCTGAGGGTGTGATCGGTGTTCATGGGTTTGGCTTTACGCGATATGGTAGTGGGATGTATGCCATCAAGCGAGGGGTCGTCGGGCGAGTTTATAGTCCAATCGTGTAGCGCAATCGCTTTGGAGGGCACCAATGGCGTGCCAAAACGTTTAAGAGTGTCGTCGCCTTTGGCGAAACTGTGCCCTAAGAACGCGCTGGGTCCCTTGCCGTCATCACGATAAGTCACTTCACCATCTCTAAACTGAACCACGAGATATTGCCTATCGATGACCTTTAATGCGATAAACTTGGTGGCACAAACCATATAGGGCATGGTTGCCAATATTAAGAGTAGAATGGCTTTCCAGAATTTTTTCATGTTAATCTTCATGTTTGAATAAATGAGAATTAGATTAGTGTAGTGGTACCACAAAGATACGATTAAACGATGGATGAGATAAGAATGGGATGATAAAAAGGCGAAAAACCATTGATTTTTGTAGAAATAGATGCAAAAGGATATGTCAAACGGTGCAAAAATTCTTGGGCATGAGCGCAAAAAGAGGTACTTTTGCATCTATGAACATAGATGAGTTGAAAG
>QWBY01001301.1_pt1 | contig 27740 bp, 22 predicted proteins | sample 1972471 | NCBI WGS metagenome assembly QWBY01 (sample SAMN09866722, study PRJNA288562) | Human gut metagenome isolate term6_stool, whole genome shotgun sequencing... | reverse complement strand
CGTCAACGCGGGTATGGGAAGCGCCAATTCCTTCCTGGTGCCGCACTACCCCATCAATCCGCGCTTGTTCAAAATTGGCGTCTCATGGAATTTCTATGACTAACAGATGACTGTATGACGAAAAGCAGACTGCTCAAATACGCACTTCTGGGAATTGCAGCGGCTCTCATAGCCCACTATCTCATCAAGAAAGAAGAGAAACCGAAAGGTCATCCGCGCGATTATGCCGAGATAGCCGCCGAAGGCATCATACATGCTTCGACGGAATACAACTCCATCAGTTTCTATGTGGACGATGACACCTTGTCCGGTTTCCACTACGAGCTGATAGAAGCTTTTGCACGCGACCACGGACTACAAGCGGCCATATCACCGGAAATGAGCTTCAACAAGCGGCTGGAAGGCCTGGCCGACGGGCAATATGACGTGATTGCCTACGGCATCCTCGCCACCAGCGAGCTGAAAGACTCCTTGCTGCTTACCACCCCTATTGTGCTGAACAAGCAAGTGCTGGTGCAACGCAAGCTCGAGAATATTTCCGACTCGTCATTATTCATCAAAAGCCAACTGGACCTGGCCGGAAAGACACTGCACGTAGTGAAAGGCTCCCCTTCCATACTACGCATCCGCAACCTGGGAAATGAGATAGGCGACACCATCTACGTTGAGGAGATAGAGAAGTACGGTTCCGAACAACTGATTGCCTTGGTAGCCCACGGAGACATCGACTATGCCGTATGCGACGAAAGCATTGCCCGTACCGCAGCCGACAGTATTCCTCAAATAGACATCAATACCGCCATCAGCTTCACGCAATTCTATTCCTGGGGGGTAAGCAAACAGTCCCCTATCCTGCTGGACAGCCTCAACGCATGGCTGGATAGTTTCAAAAAGGGAAAGGAATACAAGAAAATCTACAAACGATACTACGGGAAACGAAACTAAGCTGCACTTTTCCATACACGCAGCGTATCCCTACTTTTACAACTAGTTATTAATCAAAAGCTTATTATTAAAATCCTCAATAAGTTACTGCATTCTGTCAGCAAATCAATCCTATATCATTCATGCCTTTCTTGATACGGCATAACATCGGTTCCAATAATACTTTTTTTTAAGCATACCTATTGAATGCATCTGAATTTATTGGAGATTAGGAAATAAACATCTATCTTTACAACAAAAAAACGTTGTTTATCTGCGCATGAATCCAGCCACCTTCCGAACATATTATGACCTATACTATGAACCCCTATGTAGATTTTTGAATTTCTACACACAAGACATAACGGTCATAGAGGATGTCCTTCAGGAAGTCTTTCTCAAGTTGTGGGAAAACAAAGATGAAATAGAGGTAAAATATATAAAGACTTACTTGTTTCACGCCACCAAAAACAAAGTACTTAACCACCTGCGTAACGAGGAAAAGCGCCATCACCTGCTGGAGAACTGGCTTAACCAGCAGCAATTGGAGAAACAAGGAAAGGAATGTTATGACATTGAACAATTTACCGCTGCACTTCACAAATGCGTAGAACAATTGCCAGACAAATGCAGAGAAATATTCCTACTGAGCCGCCAAGAAAGACTTACATACAAACAAATAGCCGAACGACTGTCTATCTCTCCCAAAACAGTAGAGGCACAAATGGCAATAGCACTCAGCCGCATACGTAAGGAAATGAGTAATGCCACATTCGCCCTGCTACTGGGGTGGTTGCTACCTATGTAAATTATGGAGAAGCCATGTAATTTTGCTTCTCCTTTGTCTCTGTGTTGAAATCATGGCATGGTACTTTTTCTATGCTTCTTGTTCACACCCTTCCCTTTGCCGTTGATTACACTTTTCACAAAACTCTTTTCATGTCCATTCAGCCAGAAAATAACTTTATGATAAAAGCTCTTCTCCAGATGCTTGGGGGTTTCGATAGCCTGGTCTACTACAATAGGAGCATCAAAAAACACATTGTAAATACCTACTCCCCAAGCATGGTGCCGTTTCACATGATCTGCCACCTTATAAGACGCATATCCGTAGGTTTCACCATGCTTCCATCCCTCGGGTGTAGGCGGGTCGTATGGCATCTCACTCTGATACATATACACCCTTCCGTCTTCACCGTTCCAAATAGTTTGATACTCTTGGAAATGCTCATTAAACAATGCGTATGCAGTCACTCTGTTGCCGTTTACCACCAGTCCGTTGGCACAAGTGTTCTGGTTCCATGCCACTCCGTTTCCATGATCAGCTCTCCACAACCAAATGTGGTCAATTAGGACATTGTCGCTATTCACAATCATGCAACTTTCAGCCTTCCCTTCGTGTGCTCCTCCTACACGGAAAAACATATCATACAGGCAAACGGGATTGTCGGCAGTCTGGTGGTTTGACTTTCCCTCACCTACTTTCATCAGATGGTCAGACTTAGGTATCGAAGCATCTATCATAAGTCCCGCCACTGTAATTCCAGGTAAGTCCGACACCTCAATGGCAGCAGTCCCTCGCGTGGGAACCAAAGATGCCATTCCGATGCCCATCAATACCATATCTTTACGGTCTGCCACAATAGGAGACTCTATATGATGAATTCCCGGCAAAAAAAGGATATGCCTGCCTTTTTGTATTTCCTGATTAATCTGCGCAGCAGATGTGCCGGGACTGACAAGGTAGAAATCCTTAAGCGGAATTGTTCTCTCTGTACCACTCATACCATTTATACCGGAAGTCTCCTTCCGCATCTGCGGACATACCAAACTGTATTTGTTATCAGAGTAAATCCAATATGGCTTCTCTTTGACAAGCGGTGTAGTGTCCACAATAGTAACAGGCGTATTCGGCCAGTCTTCTTTGGGCGCATTCTTTACACCTACATAAACCATATTCCAAACGCCCCCATTCCAACTGCCAATCTCCGAATTTCGCGTAAACCATTGCTGTTGCGAACCGGAAAAGACAATTCCGTCCACTTTACAGTTTGCCATAAATCCACCGCTCGACGCCCCTTCAAACAGTTTAAGGTTTCCTTTTATGTGAACCCGCCGCAAAGGAGCCGCCTGCGACACCGCCCAAGTATTGGTCTTATCGTCAGCAGTAGGTATTATGGTCAGATTTTCAACCGCACGCCAAAAGTTGCACAGTACATGCCCTCCTTCATCACAATTAGAGCGGACGGCTCCCACAATGGTTACTTCTTCAGGGGTCTTTCCCAATCCCATCACATGCGTATAATATCCCACCCTCACATCCAAATGATACACCCCGGGCTTGAAAAGCAGGGCATATCGTTTGATGGAGAAGTGATGTTCAGGATATGTAAGCTCCGGATAAATGGAATCTACCACAGCCTGTATGTCGGCCATATCCATCTTGTCGTCAAACACAAAAGTGTTTTCAACCTTTAGTCCCGTCACACTGCCAGTAGCCTTTAGAGGAATACCCATTCCCAACAGCATAGAAAATACTACCAATAAATACTTTATTTTATCTTTCATAATTACCTTTCCATTATTCTGTTCACAAAAAATGCTTATTGCACTAACATAAACTCGGCAGACTGAAGCTTTTTTGAGTTAGACCCGACCATCACCGAAAACTCCCCAGGTTCTGTAACAAATTGAAGTTGCGAATCATAAAAGCCCAAATCCTCCTTCGACAACAAGAACGACACCACCTTCTCTTCATCCGGATTCAAGTAAACCTGCTCTATACCACAGAGTTCCTTGACGGGACGAGTAACTGATGCAACCCTATCGCGAATGTATAACTGCACAGTTTCTGTACCCGCACGCAGTCCGGTATTCTTTACCTTTACTCTCACCTCTACAACTTCATCCATATGAAAAGTCTCTTTGGCAAGTACAGGCTTGTCTATTTCAAATGTGGTGTAACTCAATCCATAACCAAACGGATAGGCTGGTTCGAAATCTATATCTTGATAGCAGCATGTATATCCCTTGTTTTTACTCTCAGGTCTGCCCGTATTTTTGTAATTGTAGTAGATGGGCAACTGTCCGACATGCAAGGGGAATGTCATCGGCAACTTGCCCGAAGGATTATAATTGCCTGCCATCACATCAGCGATGGCATTTCCGGCCTCAGTGCCTAGCCACCAAGTCAAAAGAATAGCATCGGCATATGGTTCCATTTCATTGAATATCATGGGACGGCCTCCCATCAGCAACACAATAACCGATTTTCCTGTCTGCTTTAACTCTTTCACCAATTTCTGGTGCGTAGCAGGAATATTGATGTCCGCCCTCGACTTTGCCTCTCCGCTATGGAAATAACGTTCGCCCACAGCCACAATGACCACATCAGCCTGCCTTGCAGCACTTACTGCCTTAGGTAGTTGCAGTTCGTTTGTTTCCAAATCATATCCGGAAGCATATAATATATCGGATTCAGGGAATTTATTTGCCAGTCCCTCACGTACTGTCACCATTTCCTCCACCACTCCTTCATTTGCCCAAAAGCCTCGCATATCTATCTTTGAATCAGCCAAAGCCCCCACAAGGGCAATTTTTCCCGGATTAGCAACTAACGGAAGAGCTTGGTTTTCATTCTTTAGCAACACCACCGACTTCATACCTGCCTCGTGTGCAAGATTCCTCAACTCCCGCGACAGCACAGTTTCTTTCTCTCTCTGCTCATTACAATATCTGAACGGATCATCAAACAGCCCCAACTGGAATTTCTTCAAAAGCACCCGACGAACAGCATCGTCAATATAATCTTCAGATACTTGCCCATTCTCTACCAGTTCTTTCAAGTGCGATACATAAGCACGCGATTCCATATCCATATCGCTTCCCGCCAAAATGGCATGCTTTGCCGCTTCTTCCAGATTGGCGGCATATCCATGAGCCACCATTTCACCTATTGAGCCCCAGTCAGACACAGTAAGTCCGTCAAACCCCCAATCCCCTTTCAGCAACTGACGCTGGATATACTTGTTACCGGTTGCCGGAATTCCATTGATGTCGTTAAAACTGTTCATAAACGAAGCTACCTTCGCTTCAGCCACCGCCTTAAAAGGAGGCAGATAGACTTCGTGCAGTGTTTGCAGCGAAAGATCAACCGTGTTGTAATCCTTTCCCGCTATACAAGCGCTATACGCGGCAAAATGTTTTGCACAAGCCATCACCGTATTTATATCTGCCAAATCATTTCCTTGAAATCCTTGTACACGCGCCACTGCAGCCCGGGTGCCCATCCAAGTATCCTCACCGGCACCTTCCATCACTCTGCCCCAGCGTGCATCACGGCTAACGTCCATCATTGGCGCAAATGTCCAATGTACCCCTTGTGCGGCTGCCTCTTTTGCCGCTCCGGCAGCCGTACGCCGCATCAAGTCGAAGTTGAAACTAGCAGCTTCACCCAAAGGTATGGGATAAACCGTACGCAGCCCATGAATAACGTCCAGTCCAAACAAGAGGGGTATGCCCAAACGTGACTGCAACGCATACCCCTGTAACTCACGCGTATTCTTCACACCTTTTATATTCAGCATGGATCCGACCATACCTTTCTTGATTTGCTCAATCTTCGTGGTATCTTCCACCACCGGACCTGTCGCTTGGAAATTGCCCGTATATTGATTTAGCTGTCCTATCTTCTCGTCTAATGTCATCAGTTCCAATACAGAATCAACTCTCTGCACATAGCGGTCCTCTATTTTTACAGGCTTGAAAGCGGTTTGTGACGAACAGCCGCAAAAACAGCCTGTCACAATAAGCATCGCAAATTCTGATATTCTATTCATTACTTTTAGTATAAACGCGTACATAATCTATTTCAAAATGCAGAGGACATAATGCCTCATCAACACCTTTCGCTCCACCCCAATTGCCTCCGACAGCCAAATTCAGCAGCAAGTGGAAACGTTTGTCAAAGGGCCATTCCTTGAAACTGTTTTTCTCATTTTCAAAGGTGAAATAATGCATATCGTCAATATACACCCTGTATTCATCTTCCTCCCACTCCAGCGAATAAGTATGAAACGTGGTATAAGAATCGGTGCAAGCAATACGTGCATTCTTTTGAGTACCCATCACATGGTTGTAACTATCGGTATGGGCAGAAGCCACAATCGTATCAGGGTCATAACCAACATTCTCCATGATATCAATCTCGCCGCTTGCAGGCCAGCCACCGTATTCGCTGTCGGTAGGAAGCATCCATATTGCCGGCCAAGTGCCTCTTCCTGTCGGAAGTTTTGCACGAATTTCAAAGCGTCCGTATAGCCAATCACCTTTTCCTTTGGTGATGAGCCGCGCCGAAGTATATTCCTTGCCCTCCATCTGCTGCTTCAAAGCCGTAATAGTAAGAACGCCATTCTCCACCCAAGTGTTTTCTTTCTTTGCCTCAGTATAATACTGCGCCTCGTTGTTGCCCCAGCCCCAAGCATTGCCTTGGATATCGTAACTCCATTTGGTGGAATCAGGCAGTCCCACATAATTAAACTCCTCATCCCATACCAGTTCCCAAGTTCCACCGGGGGTAGTGATAGTCTGGTAGTCTGGTTTCCTATCGCCACATGCAGTAAAAGCCAATGCAGTTATTCCTAATGTAAAAAGTGATGTTTTTATTGTCATGATTATTCTTTAGTTAATAAATTTTCTAAATAGCCTGCAATATATGCAGCCTGTAACTTGCGGTACTCCACGTCATAGTGTACATGATCCATGTAAGCCTCTTTGGGGAACTTCGATGAAAATCCGTAAAGATCAATAACAGGCACTCCTTTCTGACGGAATACACTATCAGCCACTTCATTATAACGGACTACATCCTTGTCATAGCGAAAAAAACCTATCCGCTTGCTGTTATGGACAGAATCATTAATCGGCGTGCAGTTTACCCAAACCAGCCGAGTATTCATCTGCTGTACCAATCTGTAGATAGTATCCAGATTACAGCGGTATTCGTCCAAATCTATCTGCTTTTTTCCGGTCTGCGGATTTGACTTCACATCATGTAGTCCACAATTGACCAATAATACATCAGCCTTAAACGAAGCGTCGGCAGCCAATTGCTTCATATAGTCTACCACCATACGCGAATCGCCTCCATTCGCACCCACCGGAACATCCAAGTTTGTCATTGCCTCCCCTTCGTCTCTCTTCCTATCATAGTCAAAGCTACCTTCTACATACTTCTTTAAATAAGGGCCATAGAAGATAGATATACTATCTCCTATGACAAACAGCTTCGGACGGGAAGCGGTGAAAGAGAAACAAAATAAAACAACAAGCCCCCCAATTACTTTCCCGAATATTTTCTTGTTCATATTACCATCCTTTAGGGTAACAAAAAGCCCAATAATAGAACTCGTTTACCTCACCATTATTACCGTCTGAAGGTACATATTCCAAACGAACATTTATTCTTGATTTTCCGGCTGTCAAAATTGCAGGAATCTCAAAGTCAGTTTCCACCCAAGATTGACTAACAGGAGCAAACGATGACTGGACAAAATGCCACAAACCAACTTCCGCACCATCAACAAACACCTTCACAGTCTGCACACCATTACCAGTGCGATTAATTCGCTTTCTGAGCCTAACTCCTGTATTCTCCGGATTAATATTTACCTTAAACTGCGAATAGCCGTTATATGACCTACCTGCATCAGTTAGTGTATCATAGTCTACTTTCTGCTCATAACCGTCATAGGCACTGCTCACCCGTTCATAACAAGTCTGTCCAGAAATTCTATAATCATGCTTCTTTTCTGAAGCCTCATCAGCTACATCCAATTCATCTGTAATGGTAAGCACATCAGATGCCTTTGATTTATAATAGAACACAGTCACATCAGAGTCTCCTCCTTTGGACCATCCCTTACATTTTGAATATTCGTAATTAATGGTTATGTCCTTATTAAAGATATAATTGTCATTCATATAAACACGATAAGCTGAAGCATAACCATTAGTAATAGCTCCCCACAAAGGTTTTTGATAGGCGGTTCCTGCCCAACCTTGATTATGATCGTCTTCCGTACCACTTCCATGAATTTGAGGAGTACGACTACCATCAATATAAGTAAACTCATCACCATCCATATCATATCCCTGCGTATAAAAAAGAATGCCTACTACATGCCCCCTTCCCGTTTCTTTAAATGCCGTAGTATAGGGAGTCGTTTTGTCATCGGTATCCACCGTTCTTTTTGCATGGAAGTAGCCTGTTTCATCAATGGGATATTTCAATGTCCCAGCATCCTTATATTGTACTTCGCAAAAAAGTGAACTAATTCTTTGGTTACTATTATTCTGAAATTCAATCCTAGCAGATTTCCAATAAGGCATAGACCAATAAGCATATAAGTCCTTTGTCTCTTTATCATAGCCAAAAAACAAGCTTGCCAGTTTCTTCTGCCATACATCATCAGCAATCTCATAATTCTTGCCTCCCGCTCCAAAGAAATAGCCCAATGGCACATCTACCGATGGAATTTCGTTGCCATCCCAATAAATACGTAAAGTGGTGTTAAAGAAAGTCTCTTTCGTAAATGGATTCAAATTTAATTTCAAACTTGCAATCGAACCTTCACCTTTAAGGTTCACAAGAGTCTTGGTTTGCCCTTTATCTATAGAGACTTTAGTCTTTATTACCTTATTTCCCAGTGTTGATTTCGGGTCTTGACCTATATTCGTCCACTGCTGGCGTACCTTTTTACTATCCAAATATGGGTCGTTCCATGACTCCACCTCCGTACCTTCCGCATATCTAATCAGTGTATTTTGATACCAGGTCGTACCACGGAAATCCCAATTTTTCTCAGGTACAAATGTTATCTTTAATCGCTTTTTAAACGGCATCGGATAATACATAATTGAGAAGCGTCCTTTATTTATATCATATCTTGGAGGAATAGGAAAGGTTCCGTCGTCTTGAAATGTAAAAGGTGCAGTAAATGGTTCTCTCCGAGCACCAAACAAATCATCCATACTTACATTCAAGCGAGGATGGGTTTCATCGTCAAAATAATATTTGATACGAGCATTGGTCACCTCGGGATTGAACAACAGCAATGTAGGACCTCCATAACCAACCCATACATTCATTTGTTGCCTATACAGACAGCCGGGGCCGTATTCATCAAAGATTACAGCCTCTCCGTTTTTATCAATATACTGAACAAACGCCTTCCTATAATTACCATCATTATTCCCCCCGGTTTGGTCAAAAGCCAGCACCTGTCTTGTCACCGTTCCCGGTTTATGCAGCAAGGGCATTGTTTCAGGATGACTCATCGCCTCAAAACCTGGTGCTGCAGGTTTCAAACCCTGTGACTGTATTGTCGAAATAGTACATGTTGTCAAAAGTAAAATTAATAAATATATTTTCATGGAAAATTGTTATTTAAGTATTGGTTAATAATCGATGCAGCCCTACAAGCTCCGTCTTTAGTTAAATGAACTCCATCAGAATTCAGTTTTGCGTAATCAGTCCAAAGTGAATCATGCAGATTCAAAAAAGAACAATGATGCTTATCCACTACTTCTTTAAACATTGGAATTAATTGCTTCAGTCTTTTTCGTCCGCCATGGTATTTTTCCTCCATCAGCGAATCTTCTGCCATCGGAGAAGGAGCGATAAACAAAATACGTTTTGTTTTATCCATATTTGCCTTGTCACGAATCAAGCCCAACAATAATCCAAGATTTACCGGTATCTCTTCCTGTCTTGCGGCAAACACTGCCTTGCAATCATTAGAACCTAACCAAATCAATATCCGGTCTATTCCACCCATCTGTTCATTAGCACGTCGCAGATAACTTTCAATGTTTCGCAATGTGTTCAGAGTATCAAGATCCAGATTGTCAAATCCGATGGTGTTACCGTAAATCGAAAGATTACAGAAAATGTCTCTCGGGCGCAGTTTCTGTAATTGCCCAACCCATCCATGGGATGCTGCTCCATTGGAGTCGCCCAAAACAAGAATTCTTTCTCCCTTTGGAGCAGAACATGAACAGAGCAACTCCACAAAGATTATGATTAGTATATATCTCATCTTCAACCGCATGAATCAATTGATTTCAATAACAGTTTCTTCCAACTTATCAACAGAGATATAAGCTGAATAAATTTTATCTTCCTGTTCTGTCAATTCCAAATCATTCCCGTTACAAACAATACCATTTACCGGCTTCAAACCGTGTACACAGACTCTGACAGAACGTTTTTGCTTCATACCCTCGTACATACCCAAAACAGGGGCAATCGTTATAATCTGCCTATTTTTACCAGCCTTGGAGTCAATAAGAGTTTTTGCATAAATTCCTTTCAAATAGTCGTTGCTAGTACCATCGTCTTCTATGAGGGTAAACCGGGAATCCGCCCCTGGATAAACATGCAATGTAAGCTCGTCGTTTGTTCCAGCCTCAACCGAACGGGCATAATTACGCATAGGAATAATAGAGCCCTTACGAACAAGCAATGGAATTTGCTCGATAGGAGCTGCTACTGTATGCTTCTGTCCCCCCTTCAGTTCCTCACCAGTCCAATAATTAATCCAATCTCCTCCAGGAAGCATAAACTCACGCTTGGTAGCGCCTTCCTCATAAACAGGAGCCACAAAAAGTTCATCGCCAAACATATATTCATAAATCTGTCCGGGAATTTTACGCATCATCAGCTTTCCTTCCCACCTCGTCTGATGGGCATACGAATAGATATAAGGGAATAGTTCCATACGCAAATGTGAATACTGACAGAACAGCCTATCGGCGCGTTCCGAGTATAGGTAAGGCAAATTAGCTGTAGGATTTTCCGGTTGGGAGAATACCTCTACAATAGGATTGAACATCGAAAACTCCAACCAACGGATATACAGTTCTTCATCCACCTTATCTGTAATGCCCATATCAAAGCCACCCAAGTCGTTCGCAAGGAAAGGAATTGTGCTGCTGCTTGTCCGAGCTGTATCATTAAACATGGCTATGTTTTCCTTCAGAGCGACGGCAGGCACCCATGAGTTAAATTTCTTGTTAGGCTTCTCAATGGTCCAGTCGGAACGGGTATCATCAGTCCACTTACCAGGATAACGTTTATATTCTTCGGTCTCCATACCACCTGTATGTGAGAATATAAATCCACGCCCTTTAGTATCCTTACCAAACTCCTGCGACATTTCAAACATCACTTTGCATACAGGAATAGCAGAAGTGCGGTCAAGTTTAATGAAATCTGCTCCCTCATCAAAAAAGTGCTTCATCCGCTGCTTGAAGTATGCCACTGCCTCGGGATTGTTGAAGTCAATATTTCCGCATAGTGTACCTTTCTTGCTTCCTCCTTCTGTTTGAAACATGGCAGTTGTCGTGCTATTATTATGCCATGGATTCGACTCTACATAAGTATTTCTGAAATAGCCTTTTTGCAGGAAATCATCAAAAGCCTTCTCATTACCAGTTTGGAAAATACAATCCCAAGCCCAGAATCCACCTTTAACATTTCTCTTCTCCAGATAATCCCACATGGCTTTCCGGTCAGGATATCCCAAGGTATCCGCCACAAAGTCCATATACTTTTTAGGTCCTTTGCCTTCATTGGCATGATCCCAAAACCAAGAGTCAATCCAATAAGCATCAATGGGATAATCATGAGCTATAATGTCGTCCACACGCCTGATGGTTCCCTCTTGATTGGTATAGCTTCCATACATCACGCCAAAAGCCCATGATGGAGGCAATACTACATTTGTATCCGCTTGTGCTGTGTTGGGATGGACATAATTATTGTTCTGTTTGTTATCCGTGCATGTTGCAAATAAAAGTACACCAGTAACCAGTACCAAATATGTATTGAGTTTCTTCATTTCAATCAATTTTTTAATAGGAAAGCTGTCTATTTAATTAAGGCAGCTTCTCTATTTAGTTCATGAATCAATCTATTATTCCCAAGCAGGATTTTGCTTTAATATTCCGTTTGATAAATCCAATTGATCCTGCGGAATAGGATAAAATACATTCTTGGGATATGACCAATTTTTATAAGCCAAAACACTCTTTGCCTCGCCAGTACGAATCAAATCGAAATAACGGTCATTCTCAAACACAAACTCAAAGCGCCTTTCATCCCAAATCTGGTTTAACGTCAGAGTTTCCAGTTCCGGCTCTCCTGCACGCTTACGAATTCTATTGATTGACTTCAAAGCACCAGGGACATCACCATTTCTTAACTTCGCTTCTGCATCAATAAGCAAGACATCAGCAAAACGGAACAAACGTTGGTTTTGCTCAATCTGCACCAAATACCAGTCCTTTTTATAGGTGCAGATTCTACAATATCCTGTCTCAGTACACCATCCTTATCGTGATAATCCACAAGTTGTTCACCATCCCATGCTATTGAATATAAATAGCGCAAGTCATTCTGGGTTTCGTAACGCTCAGACCAAGCCTCTACCAACTTATCGCTAGGGATACTATAGCCAAATCCACTGTCAGAGGGTCCCTTAATCCAGCTGTTATGAGCATAAGCCGAACCACTAGAGCGACGGTCGCCTGACACCCCATTTTGTGTTTCGAAAATAGACTCAACACAGTTTTCATACTTCAATCGATAAAGGTAATAGAAACTTGAATCCCCTTTTTCTGTAAAAAGGTCATAGATACCATTATCAATCACATCCCGGGTTACTTTTTCTACTTCAGTCCATGTCATTCCATTTATAGGTTTCTGGTCTTCCATAAAATTCTCACCACAAGCCATATACATTTTTACCTTAGCCTCTAAAGCACGAGCAGCCCATGCTGTCAGTCTTCCTTTCCATTCATCTTCCCAAGCAATCTTACGCATATTCTTAAATCCAAATTCAAGGTCTTTAAGAATAAACGTGTAAACATCAGGCACGCTGGATTTCGGCAAGTCATATACTCCATTGGAAGGAAGCCCATCATAAATCACGACTTCACCAAACAAACGTACCAATTCAAAATAAAGCCATGCACGAATGAAAGCCGCTTCACCAAGAATCTCGTTTTTCTCAGTTTCGTTCATCTCTATTCCAGGTACATTTGTCAATACTTGATTACAGTTATTAATTACCGCATAACGTGATTTCCACAAATTATTAAAACGTTGCAAAGAAGGGGTGAAACTGAAATCTGAAAAAGTGTTAATGTCACCGTTACCTTGCGAACCATTGGTAGAACCTTTGGCTGTATTATCACTTGCTATCTCTTCCGGTCCCATTACAGTATTATCAAAAAAATTCCAATCGGAAGTAAACGCACCATAACAACTGACAAGTGCCTGCATGGCATGTTCCGGAGTTTCCCAAAACTGGGCTTGAGGTAATTTATTGTAATCATCAAAGTCCAACTTGTTTTCACAAGACATCAGACTACCACCAGTTAAAGCTACACACAACAAATATTTTTTAAGCAATTTCATATTTCTTATAATTTAGAATGTTACATTTACACCAAAACTATACACGGATGAAAGAGGATATGCCCCATTATTGACACCCGTCAACAGCGGATCAGATGAAGCCACTTCAGGAGAGAAACCGTTATATTTAAAGAAAGTTACGGGGTTTTCTGCATTCAAATAAAAACGAAGTTTTTCTATATGCAGTTTATCAAGTGCTACTTTAGGTAAGCTATATCCCAATTGGATTGACTTGATACGAAAATAATTTCCGCTTTCCACAAAGAAAGAGTTGGGGGTACGGGCATCTGCTGCGCAATATACTACCGAAGGATATTTATTCGAAGTGCCCTCACCTGTCCAACGGTTATCATAAAAATCTTTATCATAATTACGCACAATGGTCATTATCATCCGATTCTCATTGAAAATCTTATTGCCTGCCACACCTTGGCAAAAGATATTGAAATCAAAGTTCTTGTATTCGGCACCCAAACTAAATCCATAAGTAAAAGGAGGATTGGGGTTACCCAATGCTGTACGGTCTGACGCATCAATCTTGCCATCCTTATTTACATCTTCAAATATCAACATACCAGGTTTTGTGTTGTTCATATGCGGATAACTGTCGATTTGTTCCTGATTTTGAAAAACACCAATAACCTTGTAACCAAAGAATTCGCCCACAGCATGCCCTACTCTCGTACGACTCAACGGAGTGATATTATTTCCACTATCTCCCTTATCATAATAGCTGGCGCCACCGGCATTAATCTTTTTCACTTTATTCTTATTATAGGAAAAATTCACTCCCACATTATAAGCAAAATCACCGACTTTGTCATTCCATGAAGTACTCAATTCGATACCTGTATTTAAAATGTTAGCAAAATTCCCCCATACGCCGCTACTGCTCAAACCCGAACTTCCTAATGCCGTAGTGGCGAAAATAGCATCTTCTGTCAATTTATAATACCAGTCAACAGAAGTGGAAAGTCTATTCTGCATTAAATTCATATCCAATCCGATATTCGTTTCATTCACTACCTCCCAACGCAAATTAGAATTAAACTGTTTACCTACAGTCACGGCACTAGATACATTGCTTGCTGTTCCTAAGTTCTGATTCGGTCCAAAGATAATGGAAGTTCCATTAGACGTAGAAGGCTGATAGAGGTTTGAAGGGATATTATCATTGCCCAACAATCCCCAACCGGCTCTCAATTTCATAAAATCAATGCCCGAATTCTGCATAAAAGGTTCTTCTGAAATTACCCAGCCCAAACCTACAGAGGGGAAGTATCCGCGACGGTTATTAGAAGGAAATTTTGAAGAAGCATCTGCACGCAGCGTTGCGTTCAATAAATAGCGATGTTTATAGTCATAGTTGATACGACCTAGATAACCTATCTGAACAATCTTACTACCAGAGTCTGATACCTTCATAACGTATTTTGATCCTTTACCAATACTAAGGAACAAGTAACTTTGATTGATTTCAGGAATATCAATAATGTCCTCAGCCGAGCCAGTCAATGAATTGGTCTTCGACTCACGATAAGAGTAACCTACCATCAACTTCAAAGAATGGTCGCGAGCAAAAGTTTTGTCATAAGTCAGTGTATTATCCCACGAAAGAGCCATGTTATTGCTTGACGATTTGCTCAAATCATTGGTGTCATGCTTGATTTTCGAACTTACCTGATACTTAGGCTGATAGTTCACACTGGTGCCATAAGTCGGATTGAATCCAAGCGTGGAACGAAGTGTGAAGTTTTTAAACAACTTCAAATCAACAAATCCATTGATTACAGCCTTTATCGTATTGTTCCATCTGTGATTGTAATAAAGCGACACTTCCGGGTTGTTACTTTGCGTATCAAACCCGTTCACATCATCCGGATTACCAAATTCACCGTTATTCTGTTCGCTTGTAGGCACCAATGATACCGTTCTGTAAATACTAGTCAACAAACCACCGGGAGCGGGATTTGCTTTGGTAGAAGATACTACAAAATTCAACCCCGTAGTAACAGCTTTATTGATTTTAAACTCATAATTGGCACGAAGTCCTATTTTCTCATAATTATCATTTTTTACCAGACCATCTTCCTTCAAGTGATTTACACCCACACTGAAGATTGAACGTTCTCCACCACCGCGAATAGTAATATCTTCATTAGTTGTAAAGGTATTGGTCAGCACTTCATCAAACCAATTCGTACTGGTATTAAATTTGGCTGGATCAATGAAGTTGTTCTCACTGTCTGTCATTGTCATATACTCGTTATACAGTGTCACAAATTCTTGTCCATTTATCATTTCATGTGTATGAGATGCCTTCTTCAACCCTACATAGGCATTGAAGTCAACTTTAATCTTCGCCTCTTTCGAGCCTCTCTTCGTAGTTACCATTACTACACCATTGGCGGCACGTACACCATAAATGGCCGATGCGGAAGCATCCTTCAGCACAGACATACTCTCAATATCATTAGGACCCAAGTAACTGATATCATCCACAATCATACCATCTACCACATAAATGGGGTTTGCGCTATGAACAGAACCCGTTCCACGGATACGAATGGATGGAGAAGAACCAGGTGAACCACTACTCGTCACCTGTACACCCGACAAACGTCCCTGCATAGCGGCAACAGCATTACTAATGGTTTGATTCGCGAGGTCTTTGTTAGCAATCGTCGCAATAGCACTAGTCAAGTCCTTCTTCTTCTGAGTACCATAACCCACTACTACAACTTCCTCAAGATTCTGAGTATCTTCCTTTAATACTATATTTATATTATTACTATTACCTATTTTTATATTTTGCGTTGTACATCCCACGTATGAAATCTCCAGTTCCGAATCTGAAGATGCCATTAATGTAAAGCGACCATCAATATCTGTAATTGTGCCTTCACCGGTTTTCTTATTACGAATAGTAGCACCAATCACAGTTTCTCCTTTTTCATCTTTAATTATACCTGATATCTTTTGAAATCCACCTCTTTGTTTCTCCTTCAAAACAATCTGATTACCTACTATCTCATACGAGATATTCGTTCCTTTCAGCACCTGCATCAAAAGTCCTTGAAGAGAAACCTGATTGTTACTGACGGTGATTGTCTGTTGTAAATTGACAGAGCTATCAAAAACAAATGAATAATTTGTTTGGTTTTCTATTTGCTTAACGAGCTCTTTTAAGGTTATATGTCCTGTAGAAATGTTCAATTCTTGTGCAAAAGCCGTTGTAGCAGAAAACAAACAGAATAAAACTAAAAATCTACATAATAAATGTTTAAGCTGATACATTGTTAGTTCGTTTAAGGTTCTATACAAAAATATTTTTCTATCTTTGCTTGCGTAAAGTGCAAGACATCCCCATACTACTTGCTTTGCAAGTAATAATTATGCGATGGGACACTGGTACTGAGGGATGTAGAAGACGGCCATCTTCTACACCCTTTCTTATATTTACTATCTACATATAATACTTACCTCCTCTCCATTTATTGAATACTCAATAGGTGTAATCTTGTTTACTATCTCGAGTGTTTCCTTTAATGATTCGGTCTTTATCGTAATCCAATATCTTTTGGAAACATTTATATTTTTAAGATTGATGCATACTCCATACCAACGCTCCATCTTGCGTACCATCTCACTGAATGTGTCCCCGTTAATCTTCAGCTTGCCAAGCCGCCAGATAGCCTCTTCAGCCACATCACATTCCGACAGACTGCATTTGCCTTCCGATGGAACCGTAAGTTTTTGATTGGGTTTCAGACGGGCAAGTTCGTGATTGGTCGTAGCAGACAACACACTCACGCTGCCCGACAACAATGATACCATGATTGCGGGGGTGTCTTCGTATGCATTCACATCGAAAGAAGTGCCATGCACCACTACCTTTATATTGCCTGCCAGCACATCAAAGGGATGTTCGGAGTCTTTCGCAACATCGAAGAAAGCCTGCCCGCGCAACTTCACCGAGCGTTTTTTATTACTATAGTCTGTGTTGTAAGAGAGTTCCGAACCGGAATTAAGTGAAACATTCGTGCCGTCGGGTAATGTAATCTCAGCTTTCTGACCGGCAGGAGTCTTAAAGCAGACCTCCTTACCGTCAGCACCTGGAGAAAAAAACAGTTGAAAAGAGAAGCCGATAAACAACGCGATGGTTGCAGCTATAGAGACGGAACGGTAAAGAACCTTGCGAGAGTACATCTTGACTGATGGGACACGGTTGATTCCGGCCATTATTTTCTGCCAAACTCTTTCTTTATCAGGCATCACAGAAGCAGCCTGATGCTGGGTTAGGTTCCAACTTTCCGAGAGCTCTTGAAATAGCTTTTCATTTTCGACATCTGCTAGACGCCATGCTTCCAATTCTTGTTTTTCACGAATGGTGGCTTCACCAGACAAGTATTTTGATATTAGGATTATCTGTTCCATATATTTTGCTTTGTTTATATAATAGACACCCTATTTAATAAAGACCCCTAAAGGATTTGAAAAAACAAATATTTTTTTCAAATCCTTTATAGTAACGATTAAAAAATAACTTGGGACAGAAATGATGATTCATATCGGTCTGTGTATAGATAATTCTTTAATTACTATGTTTCCATAGTTTTTCTTTTCGCTTGTCAGGACGGGGGGGCCGCCCCTTGCCGCTGGGCGCTCCCCGACCGATGTTTTTTAGGCGGAATTGAGTGGATTTTTTAATCATCACAAAACAGGCTTTTAAAACAAGTTTCTATGCTTCACATCCTTCACCTTTGCAAAGAAGTTGTTGGCTAACAATACTTTCCAATGAAAGACACTTTAGCAAAAAACAAACAGTGTGAATGATGCTGAAGCTGGGATTGAAAACTGCAAACCTCTATTTGACGGCTGCAAACCTCAACTTGACGACTGCAAACCTCAACTTGGTCATGTTGTAGTTGTATAGACATAGCGTGCTGCATCTATAGATGAACCCGCCGGATATATGGATGCTGCAAATATTCATAAAGGTTTCACCGGAAACCCCGATGAATAGGGCGATATGCAAAAAGGTGAAAGAAGTGCAGGCTGAAACAGACAAGTAAGATGCGAAAAATAACTTGGACACTTGAATGCCCTGACCATGCAGTTCCTGGGGTAGCGACCGCACTTTGACAGAGTCCGGTGTTTGAGCCGTCAGACACTGGTGTCCAAGCTGTCAGGTTCCGGATTCTGACGGCTCAGAGTCCGGCGTCTGACAGACGGTCTGCATTATCCACAATCCCGTATCATATATATAAATTTAGTATGTAGATATTACTGGTTATCAGTTATTTGTAGTTAATACGATAGAAAAGTGGAGCGGTTTTTCTTTGGAAGCATAATTATAGCTGAATTTTAACGACTTTAACTTTTGTAAACCACAATAATTATAGAAGTGTGCAAGTTCTGTACTGATAATATTGATTATAACCTTTATTTATACACTATCATGCAATCTAATGAAGTCTCGATATCTCAAGTTTGATAGGGGCATTTATGTAAAATAGAGTTAAAATACAGTTAAATGGTAATTTGATTACGAATTTTACAGAATATATTTCTTTATTAAAGAAAATAATTTGTAATTTTGCACCCAAATTACAATAATGACATAAATACATAATCCTATGATAAGAGATTTCTGGGTAAAGAATTATCTTTCCATTCGAGATAAACAGGAGTTGAGTTTCTTGACTAAGGGACCTTCTTCGGAACTTGTTACAGAGGTTGCCGAAGGAGTATTCTTGTACAAATTAGGAATTCTGTATGGTTCTAATGCTTCTGGGAAATCCAATATGCTGATTGCTTTGAATGAAGTTTTTCGTTTGTTAGTTCTGCCTAAATCAGACACTGCCCAAAGAATAAACGGAAGTATCCCATTCGTACTCACAAAGGATGAGCCAACCGAAATGCACGTTTCATTCTATGCCAATGGCATCAGATACGACTATGATATAGAATTCAATGACAAGTACATCTTGAGCGAAGCACTGTATTATTATCCGAACAAATCAAAGTCGTTGTTCTATGAGCGCACATTTGTCGGAGATAATGTACAGGCTGAAATCAAGTTTGGTTCAAGTCTAAAGCTGCTCGTAAAAACGCAAGAGAGCATTCGTGAGAACACCTTGAATAATCATAGCGTTTTGTCTGTTTGCAGAAAAGCAGCCTTGAAAGAAGATATTGCACAATTCAATATCCTTCATAGTTGGATTATGGAAAACTATCACGATGTAGATGGGGACAGTGAGAAAGGACTTGTGGAAATTCTAAATGATGCTTATAATAATTCGAAAAAGCGTAAGTTCTACAACACCATGCTTCAAAAGGCTGATTTGAACATCTTGGAATATAAACCTATCATAGAAGATCGCTTTGTGCCTAACGAGTTCCGTGAACGCATCCAAAAAGAAAATATCCCAGAAGAAATGAAGGAGGCACTGCTTAAACCTACTTCCGACTCCGTTGCATTTGTCAATCACTCTATAAATGGAGATTTTGACATTCCTCTCAAATGGCAGTCAAAAGGTACTCAAAAATATATACGCATTCTGGAGGCATTATACGATATGATAACAAGTTCTCATGTGTATTATCTCGATGAATTAGGTGAGGATTTACACAATGACTTGTTGTACTACTATCTCAATGTCTTTATATTCAACTCAGAAAAATCACAGTTGATTATCACCAGTCAGGAAACAACACTGTTGTCACAAGACCTTATCAATGAAAACAGAGGTGTTGTGTGGTTTGTTGAGAAGAACAAAGAAACGGCCTCTTCCGAATATTCTCGCGGTGACTCTTTCGGGCTGCACAAGAATCTGTCTCTTTATAACTCTTACCGCATTGGACGTTTGGGAGCAAAACCAGAGTTAGGTAGTATCTTTATAAATCTGGAGGATTGATATGGGCAAGTTACGACAAGCAGCACTTATATTGGGTGAAGGACCTACGGAATTTTTCTATTTCAAATCCTTGTGCGATGTGCTCAAACGCTTGACCATCAAGCCGGACTATCCGAAGCATACCAATATCAAGGAACTGGATGCAAAGATAGCAGAAGGTGTGGCAATGGGCTACAGCAATATCTTCTGCGTTATCGATATGGACACGAAGGACAAAGATCCTGAGCGTTCACAATATCAAAAATTAAAGGCGAAGTATGCCAAGCCCATTAACAAACCCAAGAAAGGCATATACTGCAAGGTGGAGTTCTTTGAGACACACCGCTGCACAGAGTTGTTCTTCCTCTACTATTTCCGTTACACTTCACGTCCATACGAAACACAAGAACCTTTGCTCAAAGACTTCAATCAATGTGTCGAGTATCGAAAGACGATAGAATTCTTCATAAAGACAAGGGGACTTCATGGCTATTTTGAACGAAATGGGGGCAGTATTAATAAGGCTATGGCCAATGCGAATCTGTCAATGGATGAGAAGTTGAAGAGTGGCAGAGATTATACTTACTCGGAGCTAGGAAAGTTAATGGAGGAACTGAAAGGGTTGGAATGATAATACATTAGAAGGTATATTAAAGAAAAGTTGTTGAATATGAAATCGATACTCGAACTTTCAGAAGTGAAGGCTTATAAGTATTTTATGGAGTCATCCAATTACTGTAGTCTTGACTTGCCTAAATACATAGATTTCTCGAAGGTGCTAACTTATGTAGAGAAAAAAGTCGGTAAGAAAACATTCAAGGAAATTCTTAAATACGAAAAAAAGATGCCTTCAGAGTATGAAGGTGTTAATCATAGGTTATTAACAAAGAAGGATGCCATGTTTACGTACCGCCCTATCGATATTGCCAATCCGTACCTCTATTATTTGTTAGTTAGGCAGATTACAACAAAAGGCAACTGGAAAGAGATAAAACGAGTATTCTCAACCTTTGTCAGCCTCAATATAGATGTAATCAGTATACCAAAAGTTAAGGGAGATAAGGATAAATCGCACAAAGCTGCAGGCATAACTGATTGGTGGGAAAACATAGAGCAAAAAACGCTTACTTTGAGTCTGAAATACCGCTACATGTTCGTTACGGATATTACCAACTGCTATGGTTCCATTTATACTCATACAATAGCATGGGCATTGATGGGCAAAGACCTAGCAAAACAGAAAAAAGGAAAATCCGGCCTGCTTGGTAATATGATAGATACTTATATGCAAGGTATGCAATATGGTCAAACTAATGGAATTCCGCAGGGCAGTGTTCTTTTTGACTTCATCGCAGAGATAGTTCTGGGTTATGCGGACTCTCAGGTGAGCGAAGCGTTAGCAAGTAAAGGCATCGCCGATTACAAGATATTGCGTTATCGAGATGATTATCGTATATTCAGCAATAAAAAAGATGAGTTGGAGAAGATAGCATTTGTCCTACAAGATATACTCGCGAATTTGAATTTCCAACTTAATGCAAAGAAAACTATGCTAACAGACGATGTGATTGGCAATGCACTGAAACCTGATAAACTTGCATACATGAAAAGGCTCCCACTTTATCGTAAGACCGGAAAGCGTATTTATACTACAGTATCTACTCTTCAGCAAGAACTGATTTACATACATCAGTTTGCAAAAGAGTTTCCGAATAGCGGAACATTAAAAAAGTTGCTCACAACATTCTCTAAAAGATTGCATAAACGAAAGAATTTGGTAAGTGACCCAGAAATACTTGTGGCTATTCTAACTGAAATTGCGCTGGGCAGTCCGAAGTGCTACCCAATAGTACTTCAGTTGTGCAGCGTGTTGATTAATAAACTTTCTACTACATCTGAAAGAGAAAAAATTGTCAATGAAATATATGAAAAATTTCAAATGATACCAAATATCGGGGAACTTCAGATTTGGATGCAAAGAATTACGTATCAATGGGCTAATCCGATTGACTATACGGAATCCATCTGCAAGATTGTTGCCAATGTTCCCAATGTGGTACTATGGAATAATGATTGGGTCGCAGATGAATATAAGGATGCATTCCCTCAATATAAAATTTGTACAAACTGGTTGAGGGATTGTTACACACCTGTTATCGATATTGATGAGGTTTCACTGTTTGATACATATTAAGGCATGAATATTGAACATAAGATGCCAGAAGCCTACCTTAAGCATAAGGTGTTTGATGACTTGAAGTATATGAAGGAGTTCTATGACTCAATTTCGATGAGTTGTTTTAGTTTTGCTGCAACAGGTACTCATGGAATAACTAACTATGCTTCATACGTCTATTCTGCAATTGAGGGAACTCTTGATTCTATTACAATCCTGTTAAACAATGGGAGGATTAATGATGCATACACACTGATACGAAAACTCTTTGATGATATTCTTCTTGAGATATACATGGATGTTATACTGAAAGAAAAAATTAGTATTGATAACTTTTTTGTTCAAGAAGTTAATGAATGGATTCAAGGAAAACATCGTATTCCAAAGACGGATAAGATATTAAAATGTCTAAAAGATTCTCAAAGAACAAAAGATTTATATCAATTGTTTGGGTGGAATACCTATTTGAAGAAAAACCGAGAGTTGTTGGATGATAGTGTCCATTCTAATCGTTTTAAACTAATGCTGTTGAATTGCAATACGGTTTACATAGAGGACAGGGTACGACATTTGAAAAACTGTGAGGTAATGTTGAACCAACTTTTTCTTATTCATCTATCATTTATATTTCATCTCAATTCACATTATCTGATGGCTTCTGATTATATGGATTATATGGAAATGGGAATGACACCACCCGAAGGAAGTGAGAATTGGATCGCACCATTCGCTCAAGATGCTTTTGATAAGATAATAAAACCACACATGGAAATCGCTAACTTTATTACATCCACATGCCCATTAGAGATTTCACAAGAAAACTGATTGTTGCACTAAAGAAAAATGGGGAAACAAAGTTATTTATATGATTAAAGGACGGCAAGACTATCAATCCTGCCATCCTGCTCAATCTCAGCAAGCAAACATCTATGGGCAACACGTTTGCCGATAACATTGTCAAATCCTAAGACTAACGTATCCTCTCGCCTTTGCCATTCAATATCACACCGTCTTCATCATTGTCCTTGCAGAGGTATGTATCATAACCGATAGCCTTTATTTCGCTGTATGAAGGTGGTGTGATGACCTTTCCGTCTGCTGTCATCAAACCGTACCATCCGCTCTCGGCCTCATAGCGTCTGCATTTTGCCATCTTCTCCACGGGCTGCGGCTCTACATCTTCGATCTCGCTTGTCAATGTACCTTCCTCGTTATAGTTCTTGGAAGTAGTATAGCGCAACTCGTCAGACTCGTATGTCAAACGACTTACATCATTGATATAGAAATCATTGATTAACTCTCCGTTTAGGTTGTATCGTTGCATGATGTGGCTGCTTAGAGTAACGCAGATATATTCGTCACATACCCAGACACGGCCTTTGGTAAATGGAATAACTGTATTTAATGTGCTGTCCAACACGCTCTTGCCTATACCATTATCTATAACCCAGTATTTCCCGGAAGGATAAATAGAGAAGTATTCCGGTTTCAGAACCCATTTCCCCTGCTTGTCAATCATGCCGAAGCGGTCACGTCTGTCATTGTGGATAATACAGCGGTCATTATGGAAAACATATCCGTCCGTGCCCGTATATGGAATCTTGGGGTCTATCACAACTTTACCAGAAGCGTCTATGGACTTAATCCAACCGTCATCATCCACAGATGCCAATCCGTCAGAGAATATCCATGCATGATCATACTGAGGTTCAATGACAGGCTTACCCGTGAACATATTGAAATAGCCCCACTTCTTACCGTCACTGTAGCATATCAACGAGTCCATGCCCAAGGGTTTGGCTATCCACTTGATATCTGTAATGGTCTTCTTCCCATCGGAAGTCTTCAGATAGCCTCCTTCATCATAGTAAGTATAGTATGTTACGGAGCGTGATATGTACTGTGTATTGTAATATGAGTCATCAGAACGCCAATCCAGCGACAACCGATAACAGGCGGTTCTGCAAAAATCCCATCCTGCGGCTATGGCAAGCAACAGCATCAGGAACGCGAAACAACTGCCTACCGCACCACGGAGGAACCTGCCATACCTAGAGTCATCTCTCATACTCAATATCACCGTAAACCAGTTGGCTATGCCGGTAAGAAGAGCGGTCAACCCGTGCCAGAACAGAATGAAAGCTCTTTTCATTGATGTTATCTTTGTTTTCATTTTCCTTCCTCCTCATCAAAAGCTTCGTCTGCCATACTGGTATATAGGTTATGCCGTTCCTCTGCCGACATGGAATCCACGCATCCTTTGGGACCCTTCCTGAATGATGCAAGACGCGAGAAGAAGTTCATGCGTGTACAAGTGTCTTTCTCCATTGTGGCACGTGTGCCTTCATCATTATATGCAAAGTTGCGCGAGTTGCGGATTGACAGTTTCATTGCCACTTCCACGGAATCCTGGTTGGCACCCATATAGGTGAATGTCCATCCTTCGCCACGCAGACGCTCCACAAGTTCCTTGATGGTCTTGCCGTTGTACTCGTGCGAGGCATTTTCCATGCCGTCGGTGATGATGGTCACAACCACCACGCTGTCCTCAATCTCCTTGACATGCCTGCGCATAGCGGTGAGCGTGATGCCCATAGCATCATACAGCGGTGTGCAGCAGCATGGCTGATAGTCTTCCATTTTCAATGGATTGGCTTCTGCCACAGGTGTTTTGTCAAATACGTGTTTGGTCTCACAGCTGCAGAATGTCACCAGCGACACATAATGCTCTTGCGTATCAGCAAACTTCTCCTGTGCTTTCTTGATACCTGCCAAAGTTTCGTTGAAACCTTCCACTGCAGCCCTACGGATACTCTCCATCGACACGGCGGATGATAGCCATGCGGCTGCTGATGCGTGAGGCTTTCAGCTTGCCCTGTGACACGAGCTTATAAATGTACTGGCGCGAGCATCCCATGAGGATAGCCGCCTTGGAGAAGGTGAGGTACTCCTGCTGCCTCAGCCTATAACAGGTTCTGCCGCCTTAAGGAAATCATCATTCCTTTTCTTTCTCTCTTTCTTGGCTTCGTCAGCGCAGCTAACGGAACAATACTTCTGCATTCCGCTGTTGGATGTAAATGTCCTGCCGCAAAATGCGCATTTCTTGGTTACTTTCATTCTTTCCCTTATTTTAATGTTTTTACACTCTTTTCTGTATATTCCATCGGGAAGTGAACGGAAGTCAACTGTTGTCATCCATTGTCAACTTGCTTGACTTTTGTTGCGCTCTTCACATTTTGTTCAGCCTTTTGTCTCTGTCTGTGAACCGTTGTCAACCATTGTCGTCTGACTTGAATTTTGTGGCAAAAACAAAGCTCCGCACATTCACCGCGATAGAAATACGTCACAAAATTATGCGGAAAATGTCGAAGCACAAAAAACTGACTGCGAAGTGTTAAAATCTAAAGAATACTGATAATCAATAGTTTATTTACAAGTGTTTCTCATTGTATGCAGTTGGTTACACCCTTCTAAATACAATCTATGAAACTGATGATTGAAATGTCCAAGTTATTTTTTAATTGTTACATAATACGTAACACTAAAATATAATGATGAATGATAACAGCTCTTCGCGCAAACCTTGCCGTCATATGGCAGAAAAAGAATGATGAAAAGATAAACGAAGAATACAGCAAAGCTCTAACTGAAGAAAAAGATGAATAAATTAAGCATAAATTAAAGCAAGCTATTATCCGTCATGCTGCATCCATATGGCTAGCATGACGGAACTGAACCTGAGATTTGGCAGACAATGTCGGACGTATGCTCCTACCTATCATTCGCCCCACAAACCGATAGCAAGGCCACCTGCCTCTGCACTTGGCAAAATGCAGGCATTTTCATATTCATTCCTGCCAAACAACTTTCCTCAATGACTAACAGACTTTAGAGTCCTTCCACCTCCCTTAGCCACATCTCCGACGAAGCATCGCTCGGCATTCTCCAATCGCCGCGCGGACTCAGAGAGATACTGCCCACCTTCGGACCATCCGGCAAGCAGGAACGCTTGAACTGCTGGTTGAAGAAACGGCGGCAGAAAGTCTGCAACCATTTTTTAATGGTTTCTTCATCATACATCCCCTTGAATGTGCGTGCTGCCAGGAAGAATATCTTGGAAGGACGGAAACCGCAGCGCAGGAAGTAATAAAGGAAGAAGTCGTGAAGCTCATACGGACCCACCAAGTCCTCGGTAATCTGCCGGATATTACCGTTCTCATCTGCCGGAATCAGTTCCGGGCTGATGGGAGTATCCACAATATCGAGCAAGGTAGCACGTGAAGCATCGTCCATGTCGTGCTCCGCCACCCATTTCACCAAGTGCTTCACCAGAGTCTTGGGGACACTGGCATTCACACCGTACATCGACATGTGGTCACCGTTGTAAGTGGCCCATCCTAAAGCCAGCTCCGAAAGGTCGCCCGTACCGACAACCATTCCCCACGTCTGATTGGCAATATCCATCAGGATTTGGGTGCGCTCCCGTGCCTGCGCATTCTCGTAAACCACGTCGTGCACATGGACATCATGGTCGATGTCCTTGAAATGCTGTATGCAGGCCTCCTTGATACTGACTTCGCGGACAGTTACACCAAGGGAGTTCATCAGGTCGATGGCATTCGTGTAAGTACGGTCGGTCGTTCCGAATCCCGGCATGGTGACACCGACAATGCCCTGGCGGGACCATCCCAACTTATCAAAAGTCTTTACGCAAACCAGCAGCGCCAGCGTAGAGTCCAGTCCGCCCGAAATGCCGATAACGGCACTCTTCGCTTTAGTATGCACCAGACGTTGCGCCAGTCCGGACACCTGGATGGAGAATACCTCCTCACAGCGTTCGTCCAGCGCTATCCCCTGCGGAACAAATGGATGCGGTTCAAAAGTACGTGTCAGGTTCAAATCCCTGCTGCCAGCATACTCCGTAGAGATTCGTACCGGAAGGTCCGAGACACAATTTGCATGGCAAGCCGCGAAGGTCGTATTCACCCGGCGCTCCGTACGCAAGTGCTCCACATCAATTTCACTGATGACCACCTGCCCTTCAAAGGAGAAACGTTCGTTTGCCGCCAGCAGAGTCCCGTTCTCATAAATCAGTCCGTTGCCGGCAAACACCACATCCGTAGTGGATTCTCCGAAACCGCATGAACTGAACACATAGCCCGCAATGCACCGTGCCGACTGCTGGCTGATAAGCGAGCGCAGATAATTGTGCTTGCCGATACCTTCATTGTCGGCCGAAAGATTGAACAAGATTTCCGCA
>QWBY01000593.1_pt1 | contig 27821 bp, 21 predicted proteins | sample 1972471 | NCBI WGS metagenome assembly QWBY01 (sample SAMN09866722, study PRJNA288562) | Human gut metagenome isolate term6_stool, whole genome shotgun sequencing... | reverse complement strand
ATATTTTTATTTATTTTATTTTTTATTTTATATATTTTAATCAACTTTAATTGCATGTATCATTACTCTATCATTGTTTGTAGTTCCACAAGTCATTAGTGTTATAATTTGATTTGTATTATTTGTATCAACTTTAAAGTCATATACACTCATATCTTTAACTTTGTCTACTAATTTTTGCAATTCTTTTTTATCTTCCGGCAATAAATTTATGCTTGTTGTCTTTTCATCTTTCATTTGATGTACTGAAAATATTTTATATTCATATTCACCTTTTTCATTTCTTATTTTAATTGTTTTGTCTTCTTCTTTTATATCTTCTAAAAAATTCTTGTCTAACATTTTTGGCAATTGTGAAAACATTGTCTTTCCATCTCTCATATTATGTGCATAAATAATATAATTTGTTTCATCATCAGATATCTTATTTCTATAATCTAAAAATATCCAACCAGCAAAATTATATTGTTTTTTAAAATCATGTCTTAAATAAAAGTCATTATCATTACCTTTTACAACTACTTTTTTAATATCAAAAAGTTTAAAATCTAATAAGAAAGCACTTTGATCATTTATTTTTCTTAATTCTTCCATATTTAATTTTTTACCATGATTTTTTTCTTCTTTTGCTTTTTCAATTATTTTTTCATTCTCTTTATCCAATTTTGTAATTATATAATTATCATATAGCCATTTTACTATATATATAGCGCTAGATATTAATATAGTGGTTAATATTATAACTATCACTTTTCTTATAATATTTTTCTTTTTATCTTTCTTTTTTTCTCTTTCTAATCTTCTTTTTCTTCTTCCTTTTCTGTCATTTATTACATTGATTTGATAACTGTTTTTCTCTGCTTTGCTTTCTTCTAAAATATTATTCCAAGAATATATTTTTGTCTTAAATTTATCATCTAAATCAAATTTATCTGAATATATCTTATTTTCTTCTTCCTTTTTATTATTTTCAATTGTAGAATTTTTTTCTAATTTTTTTAATTCAGATTTTAAATCACTGCCTAAGGTCATTTTAAAATTTTCATCTTCTTTTTCCCTTACTTCAGACATTACTTCTTTGGAAGAATCAAAAAACTTATCATTTTCTTTTAGTTCATCTATATCATTATCTTCTTGTAATTCTAATTCTTTTTCTAATTTTTTTTCTTTTAAGTAGTCTTTTAAATAATTTCTTATTTTTTTATTTTGTTCTTCTAATTCTTTCTTTTCATTTTCTAATTTATTTATAATATCTTTCTTATATATAATATATTCTGACTTATATTTTTTATTTTCTTTTTCTTTGGATATCTCTATTATTTTTTTAGCTTTATTTGATATCAAATTGTCATTTTTAGGCTTTTTATTAGTCTCAGCATATACTTTTTCATTATTTACTTTTTTTTCTAATTTGAACGTTTTAAGCTTTGTTTTTTTATTACTTTCTATATTATTTTTGGAGTTTTTATTTAATTTTTCTTTTACATTTTTTAATTTTTTCAAATTAGATTTTTCTTTTAAATCAGAATTACTTTTAGTAGTATCTTTTTCAACATTGGGCTTCTTATTTTTATTACTACCTTTTTCTTTTATATGCTTTTCTTTATTAATCTTTTTAGATTTAGAATTTCTTTTATTATTACTTTTACTGTTATTTTTTTTATTAGTATTACTCATTACACATATCCTTATTAAAATAAGCAAGTTCTTTTTATAAAAACCTGCTTATAATTATTTCAAATTATTTTAAACTAACTTTTTTAATTAATTAGTTTCTTTTTTTATTTACTGCTAATCCTGCTCCTGAAGCAACTAATGCTATTGCTGCTACTGCTATTGCTGATCCTGTAGCTGGAGTTTTAGCTTTTTTCTTATCTTCTTTTTTATCTTCTTTAATTCCTAATTCTTTTTCAAGTTCTGCTATTTCTTTTTTAAGTTGTTTAACACGTTCTTTTTTTTCTGTTAATTCATTTTCATATATGCCTTCTGACTTTGGATTTTCTTTTAGAAATTCTTCTATTTCTTTTATATCTTTTTCTAGTTTTTCTAATTCTTCTTTTTTAGCTTCTAAAAGTTTTTTCTTAGCATCCATTTCTGCTTTCTTTTCTTCTTCAGTTTTTTCAGCTGGTTTTTCTTCTGGCTCAGGTTGTGGTTCTGGTTGTGGTTCTGGTTGTGGTTCTGGTTGTGGCTCAGGTTGTGGCTCAGGTTGTGGCTCAGGTTGTGGCTCAGGTTGTGGCTCAGGTTGTGGTTCTGGTTGTGGCTCAGGTTGTGGTTCTGGTTGTGGTTCTGGTTGTGGTTTATTTCCACCTTCTTCAGTTCCACCAGCTTCTGTTCCAGTTCCTGGTGCTGGTTCTGTTGTAGCAAATACATTACCTACAGTTATACTAAATGCTACTGTTAATACTAGTAATAATACTAATACTTTTGAATATTTTTTCTTCATATTCTATCCTCCAATGTAAATTTTTTCTAGAAAGTTTTTTAAACTATCTATTAATTTTAATTCTATGATAGAAATTTTATAAAAGCAATTTTTTATATCATTGTTAAATTAATTTTAAATGTTTTTAACAATTAAATTATTCATCAATAATACTACCGATTATTCCAGCATCATTATTATGTTTTGCCGCTATAATCTCTGGCTTTTTACAATTTGTAAAAAGCTTTGCTCTATTAACTCTTTTTATTACTTCATTAAATATATATGTTCCTTCAAGTTTTGAAAAACTACCACCTAAACATATTGCTTCTGGTTTAAATAATTCTATTAAATTAACTAATGAAATAACTACATATGATATATATTCTTCTGTTATTTCTTTTAATTTTTTAATATCTTTTTCTTCTTCTATTTTAACTATTTCTTCTGGCTTCAAATCATATTCGTAATTATCTCTTAAAATACTTTTTAGATTCTTCATTGATATATATTGTTCTAAGCAGCCCTTCTTACCACACTTACAATTCTTTCCATTTAGTTCAATTATACTATGTCCATAATCTAAAAAATATTTTCCTCTAGGCTTTATAATATTCTTTTCATTAAAGACAATTAATCCAACACCAGTTCCTATTCCTAAAAAAATACAATTATCATATTTTTCTAATTTACCACTTTCCTTTTCAGCAAGTGCTGCGCAAACTGTGTCATTTCTAACAATTATATTTTTAGTATATTTTTTTAGTAACTTTTCCATTTCTAGTTCTTGTATACCTAAATTTACAGCATTATACACTATTCCATCAATAACTTCACCTGGCATTCCTACACCTATTTTTTCAATTTTTCCTTCTTTTTGGATTTGTATTGCCTTAATTGCTTTAGGTAAAAATTCTTCAATATATTTTTGCTTATCATTTAAAGAAATATCACCAATATATTGTGATATTTTTTCATTAATTATATATTCATTATTTTTTTTAACTATAACACCTATTGCTATATGACTTCCACCTATATCTATTCCTATTATCATAATACATCCTTTTTTTACTAATTTAATTTCAAATTATAATTTTCAGAAAATGCTTTTAAATATTTTTGTCTATCTTTTTCTTCTAGACCATCTACAATTTTTTTCCATAATATTGCATTCAATCTTTCAATTTCTTCTTTATCTCTTATTTTCTTACCTTCTTTTAATTCTTTTTTAAAATATATTGGCTTACCTATAACTATTTTGTTTTTAGAAAACATTTTCATCTTTCCAGATATACTAACTGGAATTATAGGAACGTTCTTTTTAATTGAAATTACGATTGGACCTTCTTTAAGAGGGACCCCTTTTATAATTCCATTTCTTGTTCCTTCTGGGAATATACCAAGTTTTTTATTTTCATCTAATGTCTTATATGCTTCTTTTAATGCAGATACATCTGCCTTTGATCTCTCAACTAATATAATATCAAATATTTTAGCAGCCATTTTACTATGCCATTTATTTTCAAGTTCTTTTTTCCCCATAAATCTAATCTCATCACCCATTAAGCCGGTAAGAGCAATTGCATCATAACTTGATACATGATTTCCTGATATAATACATGGCTTATCTTTTGGGATATTATAACTTCCTTCAAATTCAATAAGTAATGGTGGCAATATTATCCCTCTAATTATATTTTCTAAAACTTTTTTAATAATTTTTTTTAAACTCATATTGTTATACTTTATCTCCTAGCTATTATTTAATTTTATATTTATATTTTATTTTTGCTTTATTTTTTAATTTTCATTTTTACTACTTACTATATTATTTGTACTATTATTATTTGTCATATTGTTTTCTGCTATTATTAGTTGTACATCTTGTATAATTACTTCTTTTTGACCATCTGCTGTTCTATTATTGCCTTCTAAATGATCTTTTAATATCTTTTCTGCTACATCCATACCTTCATATATTTGTCCAAAAATTATACTTTTAAGATATGTGTTTTCTAATCTTCCACCTCTATTTTTAAGCTCTTTTTTAATTGTATAATTTAATGCCATTTTCCTTGTTATATTTACATTATTATCAAACATATTATCCATTATTACTGAAAATGATCTTCCTGCACCTTGTTTTTCATAATCTAGAACCCTTTGAACTAATGCACCTTTGTATGGTACTAGTGAATAATTTATTTCTTCTTCGTTTCCTGTTTTGAAAATACCATTACCACCTTCATCTCTTGCAGGTATAATTAAATCAGCAAATGTTTCAATTGCTATTGGCTTATTTAAAAAGTATCCTTTTTGTATTGCGTCTTCAAATTCTTTTACAGTATTTGGAGCTAAATTATTAAATAATTTAACTTTAATTTCACCATCATAATCTTTAATTTTAAATATAGCAATATCTTCTTGCTTATTAGGTTTTGCAAATTGTATTTTTGCATATCTACTATAATTTATATCTTCTAATTTTGGTAAGTTATCTAATCCTCTATTTTCAATTGATTCATTTCTTGCATATCTATTTGCTCTTTCTTCTTTTTCTTCTTCTGTTTTGCTTATATTTGATTCAACTGCATAGCTAGGATCTTTTTTATCTATAGGTTCTCCTATCTTTTTTAGCCTTGAGACAAATATTATTATAACAATTATTAAAGCAACTAATGCAATTAATGCATATAGAATTATTTTTTTATCCACTTTTATATTTTTATCTTTTTCCATATTAAACCTTTCTTATTAAAAATATTCCTCTTAGAATTCTAATAAAAATAGCAAGTATTGGATTTGAAAATTCTAAGTCAGACATTAGATTAGCCAAAAAAGGAATATTAAATATCAAAAAATTAATAACAATTAGTGCAATAATCAATATAGCTATTCTTTTTGCTTTTTTCCAAGAAAATGGTTCTTTAATTGTGTATCCCATACTTCTTAATTGATTATAGTATTGCTGACGCATATTTTCCCTTATGGCATCTCCTTGCATTTCAATTAATCTTCTTTGTCTTTCTATTTCTTCTTCTGCCTGATTATTTTGTATATTTACCATACTTTGATTTACATTTTGTCCTGAGTTTCTATTTATATTTGAGTTATTTTTTTTAGAACTTCTAATATTGGTATTGTATGTACTATATCCATTACTTGAATTTTGCATATTTTTTCTTTGCTCTTCTAATTCCAACTTTTTATCATATTTTGCTTTTTTATCCTTATCTGAAAGTACTTCATATGCTTCATTAACTTTAACCATTTCTTCTGCCGCTTTTTTTCTAGATTCACTATCTTTTTGAACGTCAGGATGGTATCTTTTTACTAATACTTTATGTGCTCTATTAATAACTTCATCTGTTGCATATCTGCTTACTTCCAGTATATCATAATATGTTTTTTTGTTATCATTCATAATTTCTTCCATATCTATATATTATAATTATTATTCTAGTTTTACTTTTTCTTTTGATTTTTGCTTTTTTCTTATTTTTGCTTTACTTTTTTTATTTTTTTCTTATTTGTTATTTAATAATAATTTTACAGAATATTTTTCATCAAAATTTTCATTTTCAAAATCATAATCTTTACTAAATCTAACTTCTGTAAATTCTATGTCTGTTGCTCTTTTATCAGGGTCAAATAATCTAGGAAATACAATTTTATATTCTTTTGTAGAAAATGGTTCTATTATAATCGAATCATTATTTTCTATTTTTCTTACATCTTCTCCTATATGCATGTATATTTGTCCATTTCTATTTTTTCCTGAATCATTCAATATCAAAGTTTTATCACTTCTATTTGTAACTTTTATTGTATAGCTTTCATTCATAAATCCAAAATGCCTTTTTAGAGCTTCTATTTTTAAATTATTATTTTCATACATGCCATTTGCATTTTCAGTTTTAACATATCCTCTAATATTTAATTTCAATCCTTCTTTAGAATCGACTACTGTTATTTTTTCATCATCATATTCATATCTAGCTTTTGTTAATCCAGTTTTTAGGAAATCATCAAAAATCTTAACTTGGTATATATAATAATTTTGTCTTTTCATATATGCCTGTATTTCATATTTTCTATTATATGGAAAAATTCGTATCATATATCCAATTGCTTCTTCCTTATTTTTAAACTCATTATTTTTGCAATCATCAGATATCATTTCATATGCTTTATCATATTCCTTTTTATTGCAATATTCTAAAAATTCTTCTATTTTCTTTTTTCCTTCTTCTGTTATTTTAGTAGGAAATGTTTCTTCGCCTTCAAGTATCGCAGTATTATTTGAACCTATAGTTATAGGTTTTGTATTTACATTTAAATTTTTAAATAATTGATTAAAATTTAGTAAGAAAAATATGATTACTGCATATACTAAAATATACCCACCATTTTCTTTAAAAAGGTTATTTAATTTCATTCTTAAATTTGTAAAAATGTTCATATTTTTCTCCTATTATTTATTTAAATTTCATTTTGTTTTTTTCTTTTTTTCTTTTTTAATTTGTATTTTCTTCTGTTCTTTTTTCTTTTTTAATATATTATTATTTTTCATGTTCTATTGCTTGTATTTGTATATCTTCATCTAATGTTATAGTTGAAAATGAAAATACATAATCATCAAAATCATATTCTTTAAATACAAAATACATATCTTTTCTATTTTTTTCATCATCTGGTGTTTCTGAATTTATTATATCAACAACTGCAATATAGTAATCACCTAATTTGTCAAAATTTTTATACCTATATGTTATATTTTTAGGAAAATAGCTTTTACAATAATTTTCAAACGACTTTTCTGTTTTAAAATTGTTTTCTTTAAATTCAGAATACAATCTACTATATGCATAATTATAGTCACCTTCAGATATTTTGGTAATTATTTTTCCTAAATACACTTTCATTCTCTTATATGCATCTTCATCTCTTACTTTTTTAACTACTTCTTTATCTTGCTTATTTCCTGTATAATATGAAACTTTTTCTTCATTTAAATCATGAGTTTTTGTTAAATTATATATCATCATCGCTATTGAAGATAACAATAATATTATTGCAATGATAGAAATTGTAATATATATCTTACTGCTTTTTTCATTTTGTTTTGACTTATTATTTCTCTTTTCTATTGCTTCATTTATTCTATTATTTATATTATTTATATTATTTCCCATATTATTACCTTATTTATAATATTAATTATTACTATTACCATTATTTAATATATTATTTTCTTTAATATTCATAAATTCATCTGCTGATAATGGACCACCATTTGAATTAGTGTTTGCATTTGTCTTATTAAAGTTTTCAGCATATTTTTTATCATAATTTCCTGTAGTTAATCCTTTTGATTTTTGATTATTATATGCATTATCAAATTGTTTAGTATCGATTATATTTTCATTTTTATTTAATCTATTGTAGTTTTTAATATCTACATCTGTTACACCATTTAGTTTTTCTATCTCTTTTTTATATTTTTCTAATTCTTTTTCAAGTTCTATTTCCATTTTTGCCTTTATATCTAGCAATTCTTTTGCATCTTTACCAGTAGTTTTAGTGAATTCTTCTATAGTCTTCTTAGCCTTTTCTTCATTTCCAAATAATTCATTATACATTTTCTTAGTATTTTCCGCTTTATCTTTATTTGATTTAATTATATCTTCGTTCCTAGATTGTTCTATTGCCTTATTGATATGTTCTACAGCTTCTTTACTTTCTTTTGTATACTCTTTTTTTGCTTCATCTTTTAGCTTCTTATCAAACACTTCATCTTTTACTATATTTTTGAAGCTATTGTCTACTCTTGCTTCATTATATCCCTCAAGTGCAGTATATGCTTTTGTTTCATTTAATTCTACTTTTTCTTCACCAGGCTCTAAATTAGCATTATAATTTTCATTTAGTTTTTCATTTAATCTATTTAATGATTCATTATATCCATTTAGCTTTTCATCATGTTCTTTAATAACATCTTCTAAACTATATCCATCTTTATATCTTTCTTTTATAGTTCTTTCAATATTTTCTTTAGATCCAAATTCATTAATATATTGTTCTATTTTTGATTTTGCATCCTGTTCTAATTTTTCTAATTCTTGTTTTTTGTCATCTGTTAAATTATCTATCTTTTTTCTAAACTTACTTACTATTTCCTTTTCTCTTCTAGATAGGTTTGATGCACTATTTGCTCCAGCGCCTAATGCTCTTACTTGAGCAATTGATCTATATCTATTAAATATTTCTCTATAATCTGGATCACCACTTACTTCAAATACTCTATCTGTAACATCTCCATAATCACCTTCAATTAGTGCAAATTCTTTTTCAAATGCTTCTTTTTGTTCCATTGCATCTTTTAACACAGAACTTGCAGCTACTGCTTTTTGTTTGTCGTCTAAAGTATTTAAATTTACAGTTCCACTATGTAATCCTGATAATAATTGTTGTGCAGCTGTATTTGCTTCAAGCAATGTATAGTTCTTATCATCCATTAAGTGTTTCTTATAATCTGCAATCGACTTTTCAAAATCCTGTAATATGTTTTCTTTACTATCTGCTTGGTTTAATGTATTAAAGAATGCTCTTAATGCTGCCTTTCCTTCTTTTGTTTCAGGATCCATATTTTGTCCTGTAATTGCAGAATATGTAGAAGCAAGATTTGCTGCTTTTTCTGCTCCCTTATCTACTCCAGAATTATATGTACGTAACTGTTCTTTTCTAGTCTTTTTAAAATCTGATCTTGTATTTGTATATTTATCTATAGAAGAACCTACTCCATATCCAGTTAATGCACCTGATGCTCCACCCATAATTCCATAACCTGCTATCATACTACCAAATGCCCACTTATTTCTATATGCTGATCTAAATAGGTTTGCATATGCACCTGTAGCTTTTTTAAGTGCTCTACTTGCTTTATTTTCTTTAGATAATTTTGGTGGTTCAATATCCTTAATTGATTCTGGATTAGTTGCTCCTTCACCCTCTCCACCATTGTTTTCACCATTTTCAATAATTGCTGTTTTATCTTCTGGATTTACTGTATCAACACCTTCTAAGTTCATATCATCTGCTGACACTTCAGAATTTTCTTCAGAATTTTTTTGTGATTGAGCATCACTATTTCTAGCAGCTTCTTCATCTGAATTATCTTCTAATATAGCAGATGGAGTTTCATCTCTTTTTAATCTACCGTATTTAATATGATCCCCTACATAGCTTTCAGCTTTTTTACCTACTTTTTTACCTACATAGCTTACTACTTGTGATCCTAAAATTGCTTTAGCTATTGTTGATCCGTCTTTTATACTAGTACCTTTTCCTAAGTCAAACATTCCCATTAATAATTTTTCTATATCTTTAATAAAATCTAGTGATATTATTGCAACTATCAAATGTAATAGACTAAATCCTATATCTCCAAATATTTCTGCAGCAAGCCCATTTGAGGCTCCTGGATTTGCTATACTACTTACAATTGACATTGTTACATAAAATAGTATTGCATGTACGGGTTGTATAAAAATTTTACCCATAAACTCTTTATTCCATGTAGAAAATGCTTGTGCTTTTTTATCTCCTAATTTATCTACTGAATATGTTACTGTAATAAGTGGTGCTATTATAATTAAAAATGCAATATTTAGTATTCTTTTGATATATGCAAATAGGAATTCAACTGTAAGCATTAATAATTTTCCTAAAAGTATTATACTTGTTACCTGCAATATAGGAGAAAAGAATACTATTGTATTTAAGAACAACTCTCCAATAATTTTGTCAAAATTTACTATTTCTCCTAATGAATTTGAAAGTGCAGAAATTATTGAATCATTTAAATATATTGCACCTACAATTACTATTGCAAGTACCATAAGTATAACAACACTCATTCCCCAATTTTTAAGCATCTCTTTTATATCTGAAATTGTAGATGCATTATTAGACAACATAGCTCTTATTGATAAATATATTAGTATTAAAAATAATATTGCAACAGTTATTAACATCATTATTCTAAACCATTCTGACACATTTAATGCAAATTCTGATAATCCAGCTTCACTTGCTTTTTCTGGTGATACAAAAAGCATTGGATTTGTTAATGGTATTTTATTAAAAAATAGTGATGCTGGTGTTAATATTTGGAAATCAGATATTCCTGTAGAAAATACACTGACTAGCATAAATCCCGCTGTTACTACAATTGTAGCCACAATTATAATTGGCGAAACTAATATACCAATAAGCCCACCTAACACACCTAATATTCCCTTTTCTACTAAATTAAAAGTAGAACTTCCTGTATTTTGTTCTGTCTCCGCAAAAGCTACATTATTACTAATTATAATTGTTGCTACTATTAAAAGTACTGAAATTATTAATTTTAGTATTTTCTTTTTTTGTTTCTTCTTCACTTTTCTATCCTTTTCTTCTTTTTTTATTATACAACAAGATAATTGTTATTACTTTATTTATTTTATTTTTTTGTTTTTTTATTTTGCTTTTTTATTTTTTTCTTTATCTTTTTCTTATGTTTTAACTAATTAAATTATTATTCGTTTTTTTCATCTTCATTTTCATCATCTTCTTCATCTAAGTAATCATAATATGTATAATTATATCTTGGATTGTCTCTTAATTTTTTCGGCATTACTTCTTTGTACTTATTATCCATCTCTGATCTCAAATCAATATTGTTTTTTGTATTTATATTTGTATCTGAATCGCTTTTTTCATCTAGTTCCTCTAATTTTCCAGATACTTCTTCTTTTGCTTCTCCTAACAATGTTATCATATCTTCAACTGCCCCTAAATCAGTCCCTTCAACATCTGTTAACACATTTTCTTGCATCTGAACCTTCTTATTATCTTCTAATGGCTTTGTATACTGCATAAAGGCTTGCATATCCATTGCAATTTGTTGATCGTTAATAGCTTTTACAAAGTTTCTTTCTTTTTCATTTAATTCTTTAATTATTAACTTCTTATCACTTAATATATAGTCTATCAATTGATCTGCAGCTTTTGCTGCTTCTTCTGCTGAAATTTTTCTTTCTCTTGCTACATTTTTAACATATTCAGTATATGCTTTTTTATATTCCATATCTAATTTGCTTAATCCTGTTTTACTATCTATAGTATTTTGTTTTTTAATTATTTCTTTATAGTATTCTCTAGCATTTCTAGTTCCTTCTTCTGTTCTAGTATCAGTATTGAAACTTTTTAGTTTTCCATTCTTATCATATGTTCCTATTTGTCCTGCTCTGTCAACATTTTTAACTTGCTCTTTTGCAGTAGCTCTTAAGCTATTTCTATAATTATCATTTTTTTGCTTTGCAGTAAGGCCCCTATAATTTGAAGCGGATTCTAATGCTTTATTAGTAGCAGTATATCCTGAAATTGCTCCTACTGTTGCTCCTACAAACATTTCTTGATTTGCAGCCTGTCCTATTATTGCACCAGTATATGCACCTCCAACTTTTAGTCCTAACTTACCTACAGATATTGCTGCACCTTTAAGCCTCTTTTTAATTCCTTTTTTCTCTTTCTTATTTCTAATATTTTTAGTTCCTGATAACTTTTTAGATTTTTTTGCACTACTTCTTTTTGCAGCAATTTTAATTTTATCAAATGTAGATAGCTTAACTCCTGCATCTTCTAAATCATCAATATTAATTTCTTCATCTGGTGAATCAATTATATTGGAATTAACTTCTGGCACATTTTCCATTTCATTATTATCATTGTTATTTTCACTATCAATATTTTCATTTGTATTTGTATTTAAATTATCACTTGTTTCTACATCTGTACTTTCATTTGTATTTACACTTGTATCTTTTTCTTTATCATCATCTGCTTTTTTATTATCTTCATCACTATCTTTTAATTTAATATTTCCAGTTCTGTTTTTATCTAATTCTTCTTTTCCTTTTTTAGCTACTCCATAAGTTTTTTGTGCTAAATCTTTTACAGCTAATGCTGAAGCTAAAGAAGCCTTACTATCTTCAGCTTTTGATATATGTTCTGAGAATAACTTTTTAATTAATTTTTCAGCATTATATATGAATCCTAATCCAAAAAACACTAATAATAATGTTGGAACAAATTTTATTATATTTGTTTCTTTTTCTATTTGCCCAAGTGACGACATAGGTAATATCAAAGATACATATATTAATATATGAAATAATTGTATAAATATATTAGATGAGTATTCCTTAATCCATTTTCCATATGCGTTTGATTTACCATTTAATCCACCTGTTACATATGTAAGCGATACAATTGGTGCTATCATTATCAAATATCCTACTTTTACTGCCCTTCTTACATAATAGAAAAACATTATACTTGTTATAACCATACTTGCTATCGCAAACATAAATGCAATATTTGCATCTAATCCGATACCTTTTATACTTCTTGCAGCTAAATCTAATATGAAATTTCCTGATAATCCTTTTACGTTTTGAAGTGCTGTATCTAATGCCTTACAAATATAATCATTTACATATAACATAGTAAATGCTATAAATATTACAGAAAATAACATTACCATGCCTTTTAACCATGATGTTAATAATTCCTTGTTTTGTGCTTTCTTATCTGCAGTTTGCATTTCAAGCATTGATCGTATTGATCCAATTATAAGTAATAGAAAGTGTATACCAATTACTAAATAAAATATCATCCAATATACTCTTGATATGGTATCAGCATATGTAACATTCATTTTTCCACCTTGAGCTTTTAATAAAAAGTCTAGATTTAAAAATGAAATCTTACCAAAAAATATTTGATCTACACTTACAAATTCACCTGCAAATATTATTGATATTAAAGTATATATAGCAATTGCAAGTATCAAAAATATAAATCTTATTACATATAATATAAGTTGTATTGCTTTTGAAGCTATGTTAAATGCAGATACTTTCTTTAAATCCATTACATCCGTTGATGCTAAACTATTATTTAAAAATAATAGGCAAGAAGCCACTATGATAGAAACTATCATAATAGTTTTTATAGTTTTTATATTCTTGATGTTTATTATATTTCTAAGCTTTTTATCTTGTAAACTATCTTTTTTCTCCTTACCAAATATTTTCATTTTATCTCCTATTTTACTTATTCTTCATCTTCGTCTTTATCTAATCCTAAAGATTTTTTAAATGCTTTGTCTTTTTCTTCTTTTTTTGCATCTTTATGTTTCTTTGTCTCAGCTTCTAATAATAGTAATATATCTGCCATTTCGTCATCTGTCATTGTATTGCTTTCAGTTGTACTTAGTGGGTTTTTACGACTTTTTTCTCCTCTTTCAGAGTAGTTATATCTTAATTTATTTTGTTTTATAATTTCTTCTAATGTATTTAATGCACTTTCATCTGTTTCAATATTATAATATTTTTCTATATCTTTTTGCTCTACAAATTCACTGTCTATCATTCTATTAACAATATATTCTACCTTTTCTTTATCATTATCAAATGCCGCTAATATATTCTTTTCAGTTTCTTTAGTTTCTGCATCTTTAAGCTCTTTATTTATAATTTTTGCATACTCAATTTCATTTTCATATGCACTTCCTATATCTCCATGTGTTGCAGAAGTTCCTTGCATTGCCTTTATTCCTTCTAAGCTTTCACCATTATAGTATTTATTTGCAAATTCTATTTGTTCTTCAGTTTGTGCAATTTGTTGTGCTTCTATATTATTCATTAAGTTTTCCATATATTTATCTGCTTCAATATAGCTTAATAATCTATCTTGTTTTAAATCTATTGCATCACCTAAAGTTAAATCTCCTATATCTGTTTTCCTTAATTTATCCATTTTTGCAAGTTCATCATCTGATACATTTACTGCTTTATATACTAATTTTTGATTTCTATCTATACTTGAATCAACTTTATTATATGAAACTTGATCTTTAGTATTATTTATATATTTTGCACTTGTGTCATTTGGGTCTGTCATTATATCTGAAACTTTTGCATTTCTTGCGGCTGCTTCCATTTCCACTGTATGTCTTACAGTTTCAGCTGTATAATTTTTAACATCTTCAACATCATAAACTGTTAAGGATAAATTATTTTCTCTTATAACTTTTTCAACTTCATTAGTTACCACATCATCACTTAGTTCTGATAATGACTTATTTTTCAATCTATTAATTGTTGCAGTCTTTATCATTTCTTGCATTTTTCTTGTTATAAAATCTCTATTTGCAACATCATCTAAATTAAACTTTTGATCTCCATGTATAACTTCTGCATTATATATTTTGTTATATTCAATCATATCTGTTGTGGTATAATTTTTATTGAATTTTTCTTGTATTGTATTTTTCACACCTTCAATGCTCATGTCCTGCAATTTTTCAAAATCAGTTGTATTTTTACCATAACTTTGCATTGAATCTATATATCCTTCTTTTATGAACAATTCTCTTACCTTATCTTGTTCAAGTGTTGCATCTATCTTAACTAATTCTCTATGTGCAGCATTCATACTTCTAGCTCTTTTATATAATTGTCCATTTCCATATACAGATCTAAATGTTTTAATTTTAAACTTATTGCTAATTCCTGTTTTCTTTTCTAAAAATTCATAATTCATATCTAAACGAATTTTTCCCATATCTTTTACAGTTTTAGATTTTGCCATTTTAAGCAATTCATCTGTTGCCATAGTTGCTGCATTTTGCATTTGACTATATATTATTCCATTTTGCTTGTATGTTGTATTTTTTGAAGGTACAATTACTCCATTTATCTTTTTATCTGGAATTGTTTTTCCACTCAATCCTTTTTGATCCATTTTCATATGTGCAAGTTTTAAATCTACGGCTAACATTAACTTATTAATGGTATTAAAATAACCATTTTCTTTCCTGTTTTTTACACCTTTTCTTACTATATCTTGAAGATTTTTTGTTTGTTGTAAGAAAAATACAGCTTTTGCTCCAATAAATCCGTTTGTCATAATTATTGGTACATATACCAATCCACCAATCATACTTGCTGCAAGCATTCCAGAGCTTTTAAGTACTCTTTTAAATTCTTCTATATCATTTTTAGATGCAATAAATGAGTGTGTGAAATTTGTAATTGTATCCTTTGTTATATTATTTCTAACTCTTTTAACTTTACCTGTTCTTGGATCATATACTTTTGTATACATTGAAAGTCTTTTCTTTCCTGGTGCAATTTCGTCAACTTTTTGTCCTTGCATAAATTGTTGCCAATTACCTTGTAGTTTTTCCTTCATACCTTTTTTAGTAGTATTAAGATATAATCTTCCACTATTATCTTCAGATAACAATCCTTCTTGTTTTAATTTAGCTATCTCAATTGGTGTAAGTTCCATAGAATCAATATAATCTACAACTCCACTTTCATTTAAGTTTTGACTTAATTGATCAGCCATCTGAGCATTTATTGCTATATTTTCTAATTCGTTTCCACTAATATTTCCATCTTCATTTTCTAATTCTGCATTATTTGGTTTATTTTCAGTAAGTGAGCTATATTCTTTTAAGAACTCTCTTATTCTTCTTGAACTATTATATCCTAATGTTATAGCAACATCAGATCCAAATAATCCCATTTTAACTAATTGATTGCTTTCTAAAAGTCCATTATTTTTTCTGCCTTTTCTAAATTGCTTATATAATATTCCACCAGTTACTCCTGTTGCAAGCTCTGCAGGATCACTATAATCTAATGTATTTCCTAATATACTTCTTCCAGGTGTACTAATATTAAATATTCCTCTTAAAACTCCTGAGAATTTTAACATATAATTCATGATAATTATTGCAAGAATTAGTCCTGTTAATGTATCTCCTACATTAAATGCAATTGACATGAATATCAAATATAATAGTGCATGTATTGTTTGTATAAACACTAGGTATGTTAGCTCTTTTACCCAGTTAACTCTTAAATCCTGCTTACCTTTTAGTACTTCTTGAAGCACTGAATATGCTGGCAGAATAACTCCTGCAAGTGATATAACAAGTATTTGAACAAGTCTTTTTGTGTATATAAAAGCAAATCTAATTGAAAACCAAATCAAAACTCCATACATTACTAATGCTGTAAAACCAACTATAGGTCTTACATCATATGCTCTTGTTCTAACCATAGTATAGATATTTCCTATTCCTGTTCCGTCCTTATATGCGTTTTCTAATACTGATACAAAGTATGCATTTAGTTTTAATATAAATAGTGTAAACACTGCTGTAAGCATAGTAAAAGCTATACCTCTTATCCATACAAAAAGCATTTCTTTATAATTTGCTTTTTCTCCTGGTAATGTTGAAAGTATTGCCTTTATTAATACTGCAAGTCCTACTATAAATAGAAGAGCTACTGCAAATAGCATTGTTATATAATAAGCTGTAGCGTAAGATGCTCTAATAATTCCTACTGGTGACTCATTATATTTTTTCTCATCAAATGTTTCATCTTCTGATTTATCATCATCTTCTGATTTATCATTATTTTCTTTTTTATTATCCTTATCTTTATTTTTTAAGTCTTCTTTTTTATAACCAGTTCCTGTTCTTCCTTGTATATTTTTTATTGCATCTGATGGTTTTATAAAAAAGTCTGCATTTAGTGCTTCAATTCTTCCGAATATGATATTATCTATTGTTAAGGCACTATCCGAATTTACACTTGCAGTAAATCCTTCATCTTTGTTTTCATTTGCATTAGTTCCAAGCAATGATTCAAAGATATTTGTTATCCCTATTTCTACTAATGTTACTAATCCTATAAATGGTAATCTAATTCCAAGTAAAATTAAATTTAATATCCTACCTAAAAATTCCATAAATTTATGTAGAATTAATCCTAATCCTCCACCTGATGCTTTTATCTCAGATTTAGGAACCCCATCATAATAGAACTTAGATTTAGTATTTACTGCTCCATAGTTTATCTCGTCTACTGGATTCTTTTTTATACTTGAACTATTTCCTTTGAAATTTGGTGATCCTTTTATCCTATATACTTTTTCCCAAGTTTGACCACTACTATATCCTGAATTTACACCAGGCATATGCGCTCCAAAAGAATATCCTCCACCTGCATAAAATTCCATATGTCCTGATTTCCAAAGTATATCCCAAGGTTGAAGATCATTTACTGGTACTTCTTCAAATCTATCATCTGATGCTGTAGTACGTGTAGACATACCATTTGGTTCTGTTCCTAAATATTTTGCAGTCATTCTATCTACAAATGAAGAACAATCATAATGTGTTGTCATTCTTAAAGTTGCATCCTGACTATATGGTTTTCCAGCTTCACCTAAAACATAGTCTACCCATTCTTGAGGCATAGATCCTGCTCCACCTTTTTCACCAGGTCCATTTTCTACAGTAAATGCAAAAGCAGGTACACTTAAATTAGAAAGAATTATTGTAATTAATATTATAATTACTATAGTTTTTTTACTTGTTTGCTTAATATTTTCATAAATCTTATCCACAATAATTCCTCCTTTTGTGTATTATATCTTTTCTTTTTTTGCAATTACTTTTGATTTTTTCTAATTTTCATTTTTTTGTTTTTTAACTTTTACATTTAAAGCCAAAATTTTATTTCTTTTATTTATTAATAATTTATTATTTGTCCATTATTATATACAATTTCACCTTTAATAACATTTTCTATGCTACTAATATTTCCTTTTATTTTTGTAAGTAATGTTCTTTCTTTTGTTTTTGGATCCAATTTATATATTCCATTATTTGAAATACCATAATATATATAGTGATCATTTAAGTATATTGCATCAGCTGATGCAGAGTCATTTAAATTATATGGTTCTATACTTTTATCTTCTAATGGTAAAACTACACAATTTGTATATTTTACAGATTGCCCTCCTACTTCGCTAGCTGATACAGTAAAATATTTATCATCTTGGTTTAATGGTGTGTCATATAATATATTTTTCTTAGAAAATATATTTCTAGCTTCTTTTCTTACCAAATTATCATCAATAATATTTATTATATTATTGTTATTTGTTTTATCTATTAAATTATAATATTCATTTTTACTTTCATTATTATTATATATATTTATTCCTTTTTTGCCTGGATAATCACCACCTGCAACTAATATTTCAAATCCTAAAGTTGGATAACTTAAATTTAAAAAATCAGAATTATAATCATATGTACTATATGACTTATATTTATCTGTTATCATTGGAACATATTTTGCAAAATTCCTTGTAATTGAAAGTTCTTTTACTATTTCGATTAAATTTTTTTGATCTTTAATTATTTTAGGAAATAGTATGGCCTCTTTTTGAGCATACCCAAATGTTATATAATAATTTTCTGTTTCAACAGTAATAGCTTCTCCTCCATTTTTTTCTATATTGCTTTTTCCAAGTTTCATTATTATATCGTTATAGCTATCTGTAGTTTTTATTCCATTTATTATTTCATCTTGATAATTTTGTGTAAAAACTAAATATACAATATTTCCAAAAGATTTTTTAAATCTTATTCCTTTTCCTTGATATACTTCTTCATCTAAGAATTTTGCATTAGGTTCCCCTAAAATATTTGTTATATCATAACCTGGATCTTTTCCAATATTTTTAACTATTATACTATTTTCGACTATATTATTTTCTTTAATTATTTTACCTAAATAATATTTTTTATCTTCTCTTATTTCATTATTTCCTGTTGATGTTGGAGGTGTAGAGTATTCTGGAGTTGCTTTCTCAGCTTCTTTTTTACTTTTTAAAAGGTATGGACTTAAAAATATAATTATTAATAGAACAATTGCTATGATTAATATTATTGTATTTCTTTGTTTTTCTTCTATTTTGTTTCTTCTATTATTTTTCATTTTTTATCCTCCTTTTAAATTTCTACATTAAATTATCTATGAAACCTATATTTGTTTCTGTACTTGATCTTACAGTAGTTAAGTCTCTTACTCCAAATATTGCTTTTACTGTTTTTTCAATACGTCCATATAGCATTAATATGATAAGTCCTGTTATTGGCTGTAAGTTTACAATTGAAGATAATAGTACCATAAATACTATGTACATCATTGCATAAATTACACCTAATAGTAGTAATGACGTAAATTCCTTAATATATGAATTTAATATCTGGCTTTCATTGTCACCGACTTTGTCTAATGCATATGTTGTTGCTATTACTGGTGAAATTAAAACCAAAAATCCTAATGTATAAAACCTATTTATATATATAAATAAAAATCTAATTTGTACTAACACCAACCAGTAGTATGAAATTATACATAATACATATTTTATTCCATATCTTCCAACAGAATTAGAAGGTGAAAATGCGTTTATATATATTTTATTTTCAAAATTCATCGATCCATTTTTAACAAGAGCAATCCTTATATTGCTTAATATGCCTATAAAAAGATCAGAAATATACATTGCTGCAGCTAATGCAAATGGTAATAATAACATTATGATTATACTTTTTACTAAATTAGTCATAAGTTGTTTTGATTTATCTAAACTTTTTGAGCCCATTTCTGTAACAGATTGATATATTAGATATATTGTAGCCATTATAAATAGTATAAGCGAAATAGAAAGTGCAAACATTCTTATTACTGCATACCACTTTGCTACTCCTTTTTTATAAGCATCATTTGTTTTTACAGTTGCATCATCTGTATTGTTATTTGATGTCCTAAAAACATTTGTATCTAGTATTTTTATATCATTAAAAAACAATTTATCTACTGTAAATAAGTTATATACAGGTAGATTAATTTTTTCTAAAAAAGTTTCATTTTCTTTTTGAATCTTAGATGGCATTTTTGCTTTTCCAGTTTCATATGCTTCTTGAAGTTCCTTATTTGGTTCAACTAAGTAAAGAGAACTCATAATTGCAGTTCCTGCTAAAAATATTGGTGCAGATTTCAAAAGATACCCAGATAAAAATATTCCTGCTGTTTTACTTAAAAATCCTGGATCTTCTCCTCTAACCTCTTTAGATGCTTCTTCAAATCTTGAATCACCATTGCCTGTAATATCATTTACTTGCTCTCTATTTGGTAATGTATTATCATCCGGCTTATAAAGAGGATTATCTCTATTATCTACTTGTGCTTTTTCATCTTGATTTTTTCTTATTTTTTCATAATCTTCTTTATTCTTTAATTCTTTTTGCTCTGAATTAGTAGTTTCTTCAGGATCTACAGTAGCCAATTTAATTTCTCTTACTTTAGCATAGCTATAGCCAGAAAATATTAAATTAAACATCATTATAATCAATAATATACTAGCTACTTTTTTTGCTATGCTTTTTTTCATAATTCCTTCCTATTTTAGTTTTATTTTGGTATTGTTTTCATTTAATTATATCTATTCTTTTTTAGTTTAATTTTAATTTATCTTATTTATCTATTTCCATTAAACTTTTTTGCATTTAATCTTTGTACTTGTGTATTTAAGTTTGTATCAACGAATTCAAATTCTTTTGATGTTGGTCTAATCTCTATTATTGCAGTATCCTCTGCTATTTTTAAAAGTCCTTGACCTACTGTTGCTATTGTTAAAAATGATGCCTCACCTTGGCTTAGTTTAAATGTATCTTTTATATATTCTATTTCAGATGCGTCTTGTCCTAAAAATAGTTTTGTATCAGCAGATGTTATAACTGCTTGAACTGCAGACATCTCATAGAAATCTTGGAATCTCTGTGAAATTAGTGCAAGTGAAACATTTCTTTTTCTTGCTCTTCTTGCCATTGTATTTAAGAAGTCTACAGCTTCTGGATATGGAAGTAACATCCACGCCTCATCGACTATAACTCTCTTCTTTTTTGCTTTTCTCTTATCCTCACTATTTCTTTTAACATATTTTTCCCAAACCCAAGAAAGTAGTATCTGCTGTGCAAGTGGTCTTGCAAATCTTTCTTCTAGTTGTGAGATATCTAAGTTAATAAATGGTACATCATCATATAAGTCAAATGTAGATTGTCCATCAAAGTATGCAAGCTGTCCTCCAAACTCTCTTATATATTGTTTCATAACCTTAAGTAAATAATTATAATTATCTTTAAAGTCTCTATTTTCAGACATTTGTGCATGCTCTTGAAGAGCCCTATACCAACTTCCTATTGTTGGCATTTTTTTCTTTTTATGTGTAATTATATCTTCATATATACTAGATGGATTTGTTGTTATTCCAACTCTTTCATATTCTGAAGCAACAACTTCTGATATAATCTGTTTTGTTACCTCATCTACATTTTTATTTCTTGTACTTCCTCTTGCCATAGTAAGTAGTGACTGTGTAACGTCTTCAACTTTACTTTGTACATTTAAAACAAGTTTTTCTTTTCCCGTTATTTCATCTTGTGTTATTTCTGGTTCTACGTCGAATATATTTATTATAGTTTTTGATGTAGGACTTATTACAACATTTACTCCACCTAATGTTTCAGCTATTCCTCCATATTCTCCTTCAACATCTAATGCAAGTGATTCAATTCCTTGAAGCACATATGATCTTGCAGTTATAACCTTAACTGTAACACCTTTACCAGCTCCAGACTTACCAAAAATAACCATATTATAATTTGTAAGTTCTCTACTAAAATTATCATAAAGTATTGGTAATCCTGATTGTGCATTGAAACCTAAAGGTATTCCTGAATCATGTCCTATTTCAGAAGTTACAAATGGAAAAACAGTTCCCATAGAATTTCTATCAAATGTGAACTCTTTTTTTATCTTGTTTTCATTATATGGCATATTAGAAATGAAGCCTTCATCTTGAAGAGCCCATGCTGGTCTAACACCTAAAAGTGTTCTACCCATTTCTGATCCTAATTTTTCAGTATCTCTATCCAATTCCTCTAATGTATAATTAAACAATGTTGTAATTATAGATGCTTGGAAAACACTATTATACCCTGCTTCAATTTCGTCTCTTAGTTGTTCCATTTCTGCTTTTTTATTTGTAAGGGTTCTTGCTCTATTTACATTTCCTCTATTTGTTTCAACTATTATTTCTGACTGTATTTCATTTATTTCCCTATTTAAATCTGTTTGTGATTTACCAACAGGTATTGATCTTATGAATACTGAAGTATTTGCATCTCCAAAATCATACATGTCTCTCAATAGCTCAGGAAAAATTGCAGTTCTTGGAAGAGTATTTGCAATCATAGTTCTTGCATATTTTGTTTTATTTGAAATTATTTCTATATGATTTGTATATGAAGCATCTATACCTGAAGGTGCAATCAAATCTTTTATTGTTGTTGCATTTTTTCCAAATACAGTTTGCTCTTTTTCTTCTACTGTTTCTTCTATCACTTGTTCTTTTTTATTTTTTAATAATTTTTCAAACATACTTTTTCCTTTATCATATTTTAATATTTTAATTATCTTCTATATCTTTTAATTCTTGTGAAAATTCTTGTTCCATAAATGTTTCACTTTGAAGTTTGTGTTTTTCTTCTTCAGATATTTCTAAATCATCTCTTATTCCATTATTATTTTTATCATTTTTTGCTTTCTCATTTTCTAATTTCTGCTTTTCTACTTCTCTACTATCTTCTAATTGTTTTTGTAATTCTGGATCTTTTTCTAGTGCTTTTTTTACTTCTTCATCTTGTTTAATAGTTGCATTTTCTACTATTTTTTTAGCCTTTTCATATGTTTCTGGTATTAACACATCTTTTTTATCATCAATTAATTTATTTGCTTTTTGTTTTATTTGATCTGGCTTTTTAAGTTTCATATTAAGTATTTCTTTCTTTCTTTCTCTATCTGCCCTTATAATACTTGAAGTTGCAAGTTCTAATGCTTCTTTACTTATATTCTTCTTAATTAATTTCTTTTGTTTTTCAATATAATCTTCAGACTTAGTATATAATATTTCTTCATAATCAGTATTAAAGAATGCTTTTAAATTAATATTCTCCATCTCATCTCTATTAAATGCATTAAATAATAATTCAATTAGTTCTTCAGAATTTAATAATTTTGATGAAACTCTTGAAGCTTGAAGTGCACTGCTTAAGTTATTACATCTTGTAACAAGTTCTGTAAACACAAGTTGTTCTTTTTCCTCTTGTGTATAGTCATTTACTTTTTGTCCTAGCTCATCTATTAAATATGATACAACAACATAAGTTTTTTGTTGTAAAACATTCTTCTTTTGACTTAATTGTTCTGTATATTGAATAGAATCTACTGCATAATCATATAAGTTTTCTCTTCTGCTTTTTTCATATCTTAGCATTTCTGCTCTTTTTCTATCACCTAATTTTTCTGCTTTTACTATTTCTTCTTCAGCTTTTTCTATATCATTACCGAAATCTTTTATTCTTTGATGATAATTTTCTAATACATCTTCAAAATTTACTCTTCTTGTTTGAACATATAATTGAACTGGAAATCTTAATGCATTTAAAAATTGTAAAAATCCTTCTTCAATTCCTAGCTTTTCATTTTCAGATCTCAAATCAAAATTTACTCCACTACACTCTAAAACCATTACATATTCTTTTGCATTATTTCTAATTATCATTCCATCCCTAACTGTATCAAATCCTAAAAAGTCTATTATACTTTCTCTTTTTAATACACCATGAAATCTACCATAGTCTTTTCTATTATTTGCCTCTTCTTTTTCCTTAGTAATATCATCTAACTTAGCAAAATCGTCTTCGACTTCTTTTTTACTTAGTATAAACTTTTTATAAGAATAAAGTGCAATTTGTATTAATATAAGTATTACAATAAATAATATTATAATTTGTATTGCTGCATCCATTTATACTCCTTCGTCGATCACCTTTAGTGATCTTCTTGATTTATATTTTATATATGTAACTATTACTTGATGTAGGTATAGCCCTTGTACGTCTTTTGTAGCCGGTATAAAGTTTATTGGTCTTATTGGTACTGTACCCATTAAAAAGCCAAATGCACCTATAAGTCCTATTATTATATACATTAAAGTTTTTGATGGTATAATAATTTTTACTATAATTCCAATAATAAAACCAAGTACTAAAAATACTAATGTATATAATAATGATCTAATTGAAAAGATAGAAAAAAGTCTAGTTTCACTTTTCTTTTCTCTTGGTATTTCATGTTTTGTCATTTTATCCTCCTACTTATTGCTGTAATTTTTCAAGCACTGATACAACCATTGCCCAAATTGGATATGCTAATGCAAATATTCCAACTGCTACTACCGCCATACCAATTGAGATAAGAACATCCCCTAATGGTTTTATTTGCCTTGCAAATGATTCTCCTATTTTCCCAGGATCTACTCCATCACTTCCTTGTTTTCCTCTATTTAAAAATTCAGATGCACCATTAAATACATTTGAAATACTAAAATTTTCATTTTCAGCATACACATTGTTACTTAATATTACTGAATTTATAAATAAAAATATTAAAATCAATAAAATTATTTTTTTTATTATTTTCTTTCTTTTTATTTTTATCATCTTTTTCATATATCTTTCCTATTTAGTTTTTAATCATAATAATAATTAATATTTATAGAATATTGATCAAATTCTATAAAATTTACATTTATATATTATATATTATATGATTCTATAAAAATTAATTCAATTTTGTGACAATATCTTTAAAATAAAATATATAATTAATAACATTTTATAAATTTATAACTGTGATCATACTTTTTCTATTTCATTTATATTTTATTTTATTTATATTTATATTTGTATTTTTTTTCTTCTTGTTTTTACCGCTTTTTTCTTCATTTTATTTTAAAGAGTAATATATAATAATAACATATTTTTAATATATTACAATATCTATAATTGCATTTTTTTAAATTTTATTGTTACATTTATAATTATTTAAATATGCATATTTGACTAAATTACTTTTTATAAATATAATGTTTGTATGTAGGAAACTACACAATATATATTGTGTAATCTATAAGATTAACACAGAATTGAAATTTCAAGGAGGAATCATGAAAAAAACTACAAAAAAATCATTAGCTAAAATAACTATGATCTTAGTAACATTAGCAATGGTATTTGGTATAAGATCATTTGCAGGTGATTTAACTTTCACACCAAAAGCACCTAGTGATCCTAGAGCTAAAAACATAGCAAATACTATAATAGGATTAATCCAATTTATAGGTGTTGCAATCGCTTTAGGTATGTTAATAATAATTGGTATTAAATATATTACTGCAGAACCATCAGAAAAAGCTAATATAAAAGATCAATCACTAGTATACCTATTTGGTGCAATACTAATTTTTGCAGCAACTGGAATATTAGAAGCAGTAAAAGGTTTAGTAAAAAATCTAGAGACTGCGCAATAATTAATATTATTTTAATTTTTAAAAAATTATTTAATATTATAAAAAAGATATATGAAAGCATATATCTTTTTTTATGTAGATTATATTACTATATTGCTTTTTACTCTATTTGCATGTTATAATATATATATGACATAGTATAATAATATGGAGGATACAATGAATAAAAAGAAAAGAAAATTAATTATAGCAACTTTATTAGTTTTAGCCTTGACATTTGCTTTTGCAATTTTTACAAATTCATATGCAACTACTGAAGCACCAAATACTGCAACTGCAATTGACGTTAACTCATTACAACCTAGCTTTAATAAAAATTCATCATCAAGTAAAACAATAATTAATGTAACAAGAAAAGTTTTAGAAATTTTACAAGTTTTAGGTATAGCTATAGGATTAATTATGTTAGTAATTATAGGTATTAAATATATAACAAGTGCAGGAAATAAAGATGAAGGACCTGAGATTAAAGATGTAATAAAAAAATATATATTTGGAGCATTCTTAATATTTGGAGCAACTGGTATTCTAACTGTAATACAACAAATAGTTGCACAATTTGATACAGCCATAAATTAATATAACAGGAGATTATTATGAACTTAACAAAAGAAAAAAAGAAATTAATTCTTAAATATATAATAATTGTATTAATTGTAGCATTTTTTATTAATACATTTTCAAAATCATATGCATTTAACGGAATTATAGATACAATGAAACCAACACCATCTAATGACCAAAAAATTACTACAATAGGTAATGAAATACTTGGAATTATACAATTTATTGGTGTTGCAGTATTATTAGGTTCATTAATAACATTAGGTATAATTTCTATAACTAATATAAATAGTAAAAAATTAGCAGATTTAAAAGATGGATTAGTTTTAATAATAGTAGGAGCAGCATTAATATTAGCTCCAGTTACTATCGTCAATGTAATATATTCTTCTGCAAAATCTGGAGTCAATTAATAAAGATTAAAATAAATAGAAGATATACTATAGATAATAATAATATAATAATATAATAAAAAACGAGTAATTAATTTCAACTCGTTTTTTTTATGCTATTTTTGAATTAATATATCAAATTATAATTCTTCATATAATTTTTTGAAAAATTTTCCTCTTTGTTCATATCCTTTAAATTCATCAAAGCTTGCACATCCTGGTGATAATAATATTATATCTCCTTTTTTTGCATCAGAAACCGCCTTATTAAATGCATCTTGCATATCAGTAGCTTCAACTATCTTCGCATTATATTTTTTTAAAGAGTTAATAATATCTTTTTTACATTCACCATATACTATTGATTCTTTTACACTGCTTTCTAATATAGTTTTTGCTAAAATATCAAATGATACTTTCTTATCACTACCTCCTAAAAGTACAATTGTTGGCCTATCCATTGCCTGGGCAGGCTTCAGGCGTGGCCGTCCCATGTCAATCAGGTGGACTCTAGAACCAGTGTTGGGCGAGAAGCGAGTCAAGGGCCACTTTGGCGACCTAGTAGATGCAGTCGCGGTAATCGGTACCGTGCTGGGCATCTCTACCTCGCTTGGCCTAGGCGTAAACCAGGTGGCCGCAGGCATTGAATACCTGACCGGATTTCACGCCACCAAAACGATCCTAATCATCCTCGTAATCATCATCTCCTCCCTCGCTGCTCTCTCTGTAGCATCAGGGCTGGACGCAGGCATCAAATTCCTTTCGAACACCAACCTGGTTGTTGCTGCGCTGCTCGCCTTTGCCGTAGCCGCACTCGGCCCCACCACGTTCCTGCTTAACGAATTCGTTCAGGATCTTGGCACCTACTTTGGCAACCTGATCGACATGTCGTTTAGGACCTTCCCATTCCAAGGCATAAAGGGCACCGAATGGCTAGCGTCCTGGACTACCTACTACTGGGGTTGGTGGATGGCCTGGTCATCCTTCGTCGGGGTCTTCATCGCCCGCATTTC
>QWBY01001257.1_pt1 | contig 27904 bp, 27 predicted proteins | sample 1972471 | NCBI WGS metagenome assembly QWBY01 (sample SAMN09866722, study PRJNA288562) | Human gut metagenome isolate term6_stool, whole genome shotgun sequencing... | reverse complement strand
TTGTTGTAATGTTCTCGTAATTCTATTCCACATTTCCTTTTTATCTGTGCAATATATAATGTTGAAACTTTTAATTGAAATTTATTCCAAACATATTCTTTGATTTGAGCATATGTTGCTTTGCTCTCCGCACTTGTCAAATCCATCTCATCCAGCTCAATTTCAACACTTATGTGCTTATCGACATCGAGTTTGGACAAAAGTGCTACCGTCTCGATGTGCGTGGTGTGCGGGAACATGTCGACGGGTTGTACATAGGTGACGGCATAGCCGCGGGCGGCGAGGTACGCCGCGTCACGCGCCAAGGTGGCGGGGTTGCAGGAGACGTAAACGATGCGGCTCGGTTGCCAGTCGACGACGGTCGCGAGCACTTTTTCATCGCAGCCGGCGCGCGCCGGATCCATGACGATGACATCGGGTGTGACGCCCTCTGCGGCGAGTTGGGGTAAAATTTCCGCGGTATCGCCGGCGATGAATGAAGCGTTTCCCAAGCCGTTTAAGCGGGCGTTGTTGCGGGCGTCTTTGACGGCGGGCGCGAATTTTTCGACGCCGATGACGCGCTGCGCTTGACGCGCGAGAAAGAGCGAGATGGTGCCGGTGCCGCAGTACGCGTCAATGACGGTTTCTTGCCCTGTGAGTCGCGCCGCTTGCAGGGCGGTTTCATAGAGCACGCGCGTCTGTACGGGGTTCACTTGAAAGAAGGAGCCCGGCGACAAGGCAAAACGCAAATCGCCGATGGTCGCGGCCAACACTTCATGGCCCCACAAGTGTTTCATGGTTTTACCTAAAATGACGTTGGTGCGTTCTTTTTGAATATTTTGGTAAAGCGATACGAGTTCAGGCACTTCTTCGCGCAAGCGTTCGATCCAACGTTCCTTATCCGGCAATTCGCGCGTCGCGGTGACGAGGATCGCCATTACTTTACCGCCTTCGCCGGTGCGGCCGACGACATGCCGCAGTACGCCGGTGCCGGTGCGTTCGTCATAGGGTTCGGTCGCGAGCTCCGCGCGGATTTTGCGCACGGCGGCGAGCAAACGATTGGTCGCGGGGTCCTGCAAGAGGCAAGTGGTCATATCGACAATATCGTGGCTTTGGCGTTCATAAAAGCCGATCGCCGGACGGCCGTCGCGCAAGCCGACGGGGACTTGAATTTTATTCCGATAATGGAAAGGATCCGCCATGCCGATGACGGGTTCGACGGTGACATCGATGCCGCCGATATGCGTCAGCAAGTGCGCGACGCGCGCGCGTTTCCAGCGCAGCTGCGCTTCATAATCCCATGTGACCAGCGGATAGATCCCGACTTCGGGATAGTAACCTTCCGGCGGGGTGACGCGATCGGGTGACGCGGTGATGATTTCGCGCAAATCGCCGACAGCGTATTTCTTTTTCAGTGTGAGGATGGTCGCCCGCACGGTTTCGCCGGGCAAAGCGCCGGCAACGAATACGGTAAATCCTTCATAACGACCGACGCCCTCGCCGTGACTGCCCAGATCATGAATGGTGATCGGGTAGTCGCGACCGAGCGCGACGGGAACAGCGTTTATTTTTTTCATGTTCTCTCGATTCTTTTACATACTCAATTCATGGACAAGCTGGTACAATTCCATATCCAGCTCCCGTTTAGTTTGTGATAATTCTGCGTAGGGAACGGCCACGATATTCTGCGCGCGACTGGCGATCAGATGGGCGGTATCGTTTCCTTCCAAGGCGGTGACGGCCGCCGCGCCCAAACGGCTGGCCAAGATGCTGTCATGCGCGCTCGGCGCGCCGCCGCGCTGAATATATCCGAGCACGGTGACGGACGGTTCAAAGGTGGTGCGGTCGCTGATAGCTTGCGCCACATCCGCGCCTTTGGCGGCGCCTTCGGCGACAATGACGATGCCGTCATGCTTGCCGTTGTAGCGGCAGGTTTGCAAACGCTCGACAAGAGCGTCCATGCTGACAGGAAGTTCCGGCACGAGTACCGCTTCCGCGCCGCACGCCGCCGCGGCTGTCAATGCCAAATGGCCGCGGGAACGTCCCATGACCTCGATGACGGCGATCCGTTCATGCGAAAAAGCGGTGTCGCGAATGGCGTTCACCGCATGCACGATCGTATTGACGGCGGTATCGAAACCGATGGTTTCTTCCGTCCCCACCATATCGTTGTCAATGGTCGCGGGTATGGTCACGGTCGGCAAGCCCTGCGCGGATAATGACGCGGCGCCCTGTAACGAGCCATCGCCGCCGATTACGATCAGGCCGTCGACATGAATACGTTCCAAAAAATCCAGCGCGTGTTTTTGGTGGATCAGTTCTTTAAATTCCGGACTGCGCGCCGTGCGCAGCATCGTACCGCCGCGGTGAATGATGCCGCCGACGGAACGACGGAACAACGGCAGGTAATCTTCTTCCAACAGTCCCGCATAGCCGCGCCGAATGCCGACGATGTTCCAATCTCTATAAATCGCCGCCCGAACGACCGCCCGAACCGCGGCGTTCATGCCGGGCGCGTCGCCGCCACTGGTCAGAACGGCTACTTTTCTTGCCATAACTATACCCCTTTCGTCTCGTTTTGTGTCGCTCTTGGCCGCGCCGCGTCAGGAAACGGAACGGCGCCTGATGCAGGTAACGACCGATCGTATACGCCAATCGCGTCGGTGTCCGATACGTGGTATTCACCGACCAGTCAGCGCGTTCGTGCCAGCCGTACCAGGCGCGATTTAAGTCGGCGACGCAACCGGCCAAATTATCGTAGTCGATGGTCGGTCGCTTGCCTTGCTTACGGGCTACGCGCTCAATGATACGAAATGTTTTGGCGTACAACAAAACGACTACGCCGTATTCGCGCAGACGTTCAAACATGTCCTCTTCCAACACGAAGTTGCCGCCGACTGCGATGATCACCTGATGGTAACGGCGTACGCGCTCAATGACCGCGGCTTCCGCCTGTCGCAACGCGTCCGCGCCGAGCGTCGCGCCGAGTTCCGCCAGCGACATGCCGCGTTCGCGTTCCAAAAAGCGATCCGTGTCAATGAACTGCCAGCCCAATTCACGCGCCAGCATCCGCCCGACATGGCTTTTCCCCGTGCCCATGGAGCCGATCAAAACGATATTGCGTTTTTTGATAAGACGGTTTTGACGTTCTTCTCGCATGATCTACCTCTTTGTTGTTATTATAACAAATTATGAGATAAAACAATGAGGAGGATATCGCCGCGTGCGACTTTTTATCGGCTTGCGAATTCGCGCTGACGATGAAGTATTTTCGATTCACGATGCGATAAAAACCAAATTTTTACATACAAAAAAAGAAGCCGCTCACGCGACTTCTTTTCTTTATTCATTATTTAGTTTCGCTTTTCATCGCCGGATCATATTCATGCGATACATGCGCTTCGCTATCCAATTTGGCTTGGCTCGCCGCATAGAGTTTCTGCGCTTCCGCATCGACACGACCCGTACGTTTATCTTCTTCACGGTTCCAGTAAATGGAATCCATCAGGTCGAAACGTTCCGAAACGAAGCCGTAGAGCGTCCAACCGAAGAAGGTAACGAGCGAACCGTAAGTCATCGAGTCGAAGCCCGAAGAATACAGCGCATAGAAGCTGTACAACGAACCGAGGAGCGCGACGAAGGTGGTCGTTCCGCTGTAATGACCCGCCGCTTTCTGAATAACGACCAGAGCCGCCATCGAGAGCAGGTACGGGATGATGTTCGTAACAACCGCCAAGTTAACCAGCGTTTCAAACTGTTCATACAGCGCGTCGCTGATCGTCATTAACGACAGGAGCGACTGAATGACGGTGATCGTGATCATGCCGACGATCGGTGCGCCATAAGAAGTAACTTTGCTGAACAGTTTCGGGAAGTAGCCTTCGTCCGACGAGGTTTTGAATACCTGAGCGATCGTGAACTGCCAACCCAAGAGCGAACCGAAGCAGGACATTACCATGAGACCCATGACGATTTTACCTACCATCGGGGTGAACATCGTCGCGAATGCCAAGCCGAACGGCGCCGAAGACATCGCGAGTTCCGCGTTCGGAACGATACCGGCCATAACGTTGGTGGACAAGATGTAAATGATAGCTGCGCCCAACGTACCGCCTAAGCAAGCGATCGGCACGTTCTTTTCCGGGTTTTCAACGGCTTCGGAGTTGGCGCTTGCCGATTCCATGCCGAGGAAGGCCCACAATGTCATCGCGATCGACTGTGTTAAACCATCAAAGAATTGCACGTTGTGCGGGTTCCAAGCTTCCGTATAGGTCGACGGGCTGAACCAGAACCAACCGAGAACGGAAATGCCGAGTACCGGGATAATAACGCCCCAAACGGTAACCGAAGAAACGCGGCCGGTGTATTTCGCGCCGCCGAAGTTCATGACTGTCGCCAACCAAAGTGTTGCGATCGTCCACATGCCAACGGCTACGGAAGACAACTGCACTTCCATAAATTCCTGCGCGTAACCAACGGCCGAAATCGCAATCGCGATGTTGGCAATCAAGAGCGATACACCGTAGGTGTAGTTCGCCATAAAGGAACCGGCTTTGCCGAACGTATATTCAGCGTAGCCGCCCATACCGCCGCCACGGCGGGTGTACATACCACATTTAGCAAACGCATACGCCAAGCACATCGAACCGACCGCTGTCACGACCCAGCTCAAAATGGACATGGTGCCTACTTGCGCAAGCTTGGTCGGTAACATAATAATACCGGACCCCATCATGTTGACCGCTGTCAAAATTGTCAGCTGGACAACGCTCATTTTATTTTGTGAGCTATCTGCCATTATAAAAGCACTCTCCTCAATACCCGCCTTCCATTACGGTGTGCCGAGTCCGCCCGGCACACCGTGTCTGAAAGCAGGTTTTACAAATACGATCGAATTACGCTTTCGCGAATTCTTCTTCGTATTCTTTCTTCAATACATAACCGTAAGCACGTTTCTTACCGTCTTCGGTTTCCAGGTATACGCCCTGGATTTCCGGCGCGAAGCCCGGCAACTGGTTGATGCCTTCGTTCAGCGCGAGGAAGTATTTCTGCGCGGTAGCGCTCCAACGTTCACCCGGAACGACCGTCAGAACTCCCGGCGGGTACGGCAACGCACCTTCGAGAGCGATGCGGCCTTCGATTTCGTCAACCGGTACCAATTCACCATGGTTGCGAACAAATTCGAGGTTCGCTTTATACGGCGTATTGACATATTCCGGGAAGTAGTCTTTCAGGAACAAACGTTTCTGCAGTTCTTTCACGTTACGTTCTTTGTAGAAGTCCTGCATTTCCTGGCAGAGACGACGAATCGTGTAACCTTTGTATTTGTCGATATTGTTGTAGTAAATGGTCGGCAATACGTCCTGCATCGGCGCATCTTCTTCGATCAAACGTTCGAAGCGAGCGATTTGCGCTACGAGGTTCTGCATCTTGGTCTGCGTTTCCGCCGGCGTCAAGAGGAACAGAATCGAGTTCAAGTCGCATTTTTCCGGAATGATGTTGTTTTCACGGAGGTAGTTCGCGAGAATGTTGGCATGAATACCGAAGTCTTCATAGGTGCCGTCCTGCGCGTTAATACCCGGTGTGGTCAACTGCAGTTTCATCGGATCGACGAAGTACTGGCCTTCGCCGTAACCGTCGAAGGAGTGCCAACGTTCACCCGGAACGAAACGGAAGTAGTCCAGGTTGCTCGCCATGTCTTCGGTGTCGCCGTCTTCCCACGGTTTGCCGTTGACTGTCGGCGGAACGAACGGTTTGATCATTTTGCAGCTGCGCAAAATCGCTTTACGGGTTTCGATACCGAGTTTAACGGCTTCGACCCAAAGGCGTTTGCCTGCTTCGCCGTCAGCCATTTTCGCGTTAACGTCCAAGGACGCGAACATCGGATAGAACGGCGAGGTCGACGCATGCATCATGAACGCGTTGTTCAAGCGTTTATGCGGGCAGTAACGATCCTGACCTTTGATATGGCTGTCTTTTTTGTGGATCTGCGAGGTCTGCGAGAAGCCGGCCTGTTGTTTGTGGACAGATTGGGTTACGAAGATACCCGGATCATCCGGACCGAGTTCCAAGAGCATCGGACTGCAGTCGCGCATCATCGGAATGAACTGTTCGTAACCTACCCAAGCGGAGTCAAAGAGAATGTAGTCGCAGAGGTGACCGATCTTTTCAATGACCTGTTTCGCGTTGTAGATCGTGCCGTCGTAAGTACCGAGCTGGATAACCGCCAGACGGAACGGACGTTTTTCTTTCGCTTTTTTCGGATCCATTTCGGCAGCGAGTTCGCGGAGTTTCTTCTCATCGAAGCAGCCTTCCAGGATACCGCCGATGAAACCGAACGGGTTACGCGCGGTTTCCAGGTATACCGGAGTTGCGCCGGCCTGAACCAAAGCGCCGTGGTTGATCGATTTGTGGTTGTTGCGGTCATAGAGAACCAAGTCGCCGGGGGCGAGCAAAGCGTTCAATACGACTTTATTGGAGGAGGACGTACCGTTCAAAACGAAGTACGTTTTGTCCGCATTGTAGACCTGCGCTGCGTGCTGCTGCGCATCCAAAGCCGGACCTTCATGAATCAAGAGGTCGCCCAACTTAACGTCGGCGTTGCAAAGGTCGGCGCGGAATACGTTTTCGCCAAAGAAATCAAAGAAAGCACGGCCTGCGGGCATTTTACGGTAGAACATACCACCCTGATGGCCCGGGCAGTCAAACTGCGATTTGCCGGCTGCCACATAGTCAGCCAACGAACGGAAGAACGGCGGTAATACGTCTTCTTCGTACGCCGCTGCAGCCTGTTCAACCTGGCGGCTGTAGTAACCGCGTTTGGTGTCCGTGTTCGCCGCGTCGATGACATGGTCAATTTGGCCCATGTATTTCAAGTCGAGCGCTTTGCCTTCGGTCAATACGGCAATTACCGGAATGTTGAATCCCGTTGCTTTCACGTTGTCGAGGTAGTCCATTTCCTGATCTGTGATAACAGCTACCGCAACATCGGTGAAGTCCGTATTGTCGAGACATACTTTTTCCCGGCCGATCGCCAAGTCAAAGTATTGTTCTGCGAGCGGACTGTAACCCACTTTCAGATGCTTCATTATTAAGACCTCCCAGTCTTCTTACTTAGACAATAAATGTCATAGCCACAAAAAAACGGCATTAGCACAACGATGATGTACATCAGCCTGCCGAATCGGTTTCCCCACTCGGCGATTTGCATTCGCCCGGCAGATCGTCGACCGATTCTGTCCTGGCTCATTATTCAATTCTGACCACCTGAGGTGTAAAAAAACATCGCTACGTGCCACACGGGTGTTTGCGGCTTTCACCCAGCGTTCGACAACATTATAGTACTTTACTTTGAAAGTTGTCAATTTCATAAATTTCATAGAAATAACTCAAAAACTTAGTGTATTTAATTTATTTTGACAATAAATAAAAGTTTTATTGATAATTTATATTTTTTGTAAAACAATTACCGGGTTGTTTTATAATCTTACCAATGCCTTTATTATAAGGCTCAGAGGCTATTCTAACCGCATATATTAGAAATTATAAAAAAATATTTTTAATATATTCGCGTAGTTTTATAATTTTATTTTTATCATCCCTTTTTTGGGACGCTTGCGTTTCATGCATATTAAGACTCATGTTTTTATTAAGTTATGATTAACTTATATATTTTTATTATATATAAATTATGTAATACTAAAAAAAGAGACCCCGCGGGGTCTCTTTTTAGTTATGCCTTTTATTTTTCTTCGTTGTCCGATGTTTCTTCCGCGTTGTCACCGCGGCCGGCACGTCCTTCTTCCGGACGCATCAGCGGGAACAGGATGACATCACGAATGGATGCGGCATCCGTCAGGAACATGATCATGCGATCAATCCCGATGCCCAAACCGCCGGTCGGCGGCAAGCCGTATTCCAAAGCGGCGACGAAGTCTTCGTCCATCTGATGGGCTTCGTCATCGCCCAATTCGAATTCGCGCATTTGCTGTTCAAAGCGACCGCGCTGATCGATCGGATCATTCAATTCGGAGTAACCGTTGGCGAGTTCGCGACCGAAAATAAATGCTTCAAAGCGGTCGGTAATCGACGGATTTTCTTTATTCTGTTTGGCGAGCGGCGAAATTTCCAGCGGGTGACCGAAAATAAAGGTCGGCTGAATCAGTTTTTCTTCCGCCACTTCTTCAAAGCAGGCGTTCAGGATCTTGCCGATGCCGTCATGTTCCGTGTATTCCGCACCGAGGCGATCCGCGATCGCGCGCGCTTCTTCAATCGTTTCTACCTGATCAAAGTCTTCGCCCGAGAATTTCTTGACCGCTTCCGGCATGGTCATGCGGTTCCACGGCGGAGTGAGATCGATTTCCGTGCCCTGATAATTAATTTTCATCGTGCCGAGCACCTTCTGCGCGCAGTAGGAGACGATCTGTTCCGTCTGGTAGATGGCGTCTTCAAAGTTGCCATACGCCTGGTACGTTTCCAGCATCGTGAATTCCGGATTGTGACGGTTGTCGATACCTTCGTTACGGAAGTTACGGTTGATTTCAAAGACGCGTTCGAAACCGCCGACGACCAATCTCTTCAGGTACAATTCCGGCGAGATTCGCATGTACACATCCATGTTATGCGCGTTGTGGTGCGTGATGAACGGACGCGCGGCCGCGCCGCCGTAGATCGTCTGCATCATCGGTGTTTCGACTTCCATGAAGCCGTGATCGGTGAGCCATTCGCGAATGCAGTTGATAATCTGCGAACGCTTTTTGAAGGTGTCACGCACTTGCGGGTTCATGATCAGGTCGACGTAACGTTGACGGTAACGGATTTCCGGATCTTTCAAGCCCTGCCATTTGTTCGGCAACGGACGCAAGCCCTTCGAAAGCAAGGTCAGTTTTTCCACGCGCACGGTGATTTCACCCTTGTGCGTTTTGAATACCTTGCCGTTAATTCCGACGATATCGCCGATATCCAGCAGCTGAAACAGCTGGTATTCGAGCTCTGAAATTTCATCTTGGCGCAAGTAGACTTGAATGTCGCCGGTGAAGTCACGCAAATTCAAGAACGCCGTTTTGCCGTGATCGCGGATCGCCATAATACGACCGGCAATCGCGACTTCCTTCTCTTCCAAGTCGGCAAATTCGTCAATAATCTGCTGATTATGATGCGTCCAGTCAAATTTCTGACCGAACGGCGTTAAACCCAAATCGTAAATTTTCTGCAGCTTTTCACGGCGGATCTGCATCTGCTCCGATTCGCCTTCGTGCAGTTGTTCCAATTCGGAAACGTGTTCATTCTGTACATTAGCCTGTTCGTTTTGTGCGTTATCCATGGTATTCTCTCCTTTTAAGTCGACATAGCCGTAATGAATTTTCTTGGTGTGTTGAAAAATATTTTACCGACGAAACGTCGGTTTGGCATCTGTCGCCTTGCGCGGCAAGATCACACGACGTGCCGGCGATAACGGCTGCACGCAACGTAAGTATACCGCGTCTAATTGCCCTTCCATACCGGACCTCCCACTGGTTGCCAATTTAATTTATTAACAATCTTGTGTTTCATAAATTATAGCAAACCACTTTTCGAGTGTCAAACCTCCGCGGAGGTCTCGGAGCGCGGGAAATCGGGTCGATAGTCCTCCCGTTCTTTGAGATGGTCGAGAAATTGACGCATCACTTTCGGGATCTCCGCTCCTTTTTTGGTGTAAACGTAATGTTCGGCCCGCAGGTACTTGCTGCGCAGCGGGACCGCCGTAACGTAAGGAGCCAGCCACGGCGCCACTTCCCCGCCGATGACCGCGATCCGGTTACAGCGTAGCGCCACATCGACCACGGTTGCCGTCGAGGTGCAGCGCATACCGACGGGAATTTCGACATGTTCTTCACGACAGCCGCGGAAAAATCCGTCTTCCAATTCCGTCGCCAAGCAAATCGGTTCCTTGGTCAACGATGTCATCCTGATATGTTGCTTATCTTTCAGCAGCGGATGATCCTTCCTTCCGATCGCGTAAATCGGTCTTTTAAATGCGCCTTCCAATGTGTACATAAATGCCTGCGACGGAGCAAACGGCGTAATAATGCAGTGGATCTCCCCGCGTTCCAAATGCTCGGCGAGCGCGTCGATATCATTGACGCTGATGCGCCAGCGGCGATCCGGATGCTTTTCGGAGTAGTCGACGACATATTCGCCGACAGCCATGGAAAGATCCGGCACCGTGCCGATCGCGACCGTCTCCAATTCGTTGAAAGCGACCATCTTCAGGTCGGTCCGCAGTACATCCGTCGCATTTAAAATGTGGCGCATCCGCCGATATAAAAGTTCACCGGCGGCCGTCAGTTCCAAATGACGACTGCCCTGTTTGGTTTTAATCAGCTGAACGCCGTAGTACGACTCCAGGCTTTTAATTTGCGCAGATAAGGCCGGCTGCGCGATGTTTAAACGTCGCGCCGCTTCGCTTACGGTGTAGGATTCCGCCACAGTAACAAAGTTGCGATAAAAATCCAGGTTCATCGTAATCCCCCAATGCGAGAACAAGGTGGAGTTAATCTCCACCTGTTCAAATAGCTTGTTGTCTCACGATGTAATTGTATCGAATTTATTACTTTCACACAAGACAAGCGGTATGAAGCATCCCAAGACAACCCTTATATGAAGTATCAAGTTTGACTTGTCGTCACCTTTTCTTCGGGCCGACGAATTTCAAATCGATTGGCGATAAAGCCATAAAATGTCCATCCCAAGAAAGTGACCAGACCGCCGTAGGCCAGCGCGAATTCGCCGCAAGCATACAGGGCGTAGAAGCTGTACGCGGTAGCAATGAGGTTGACCGCGTGCGTGGTAAACCGTTTTTGTTTCGACACGCCCGCTTTATGCAAAATAATCGGCAAAGCGGCCATCGAAAGCACATAGGGAACGAGGTTGGTGACGACCGCGAGATCGACGATCGCGCTGAACTGTTCCATCAGACTCGGAGAAATGGTCGCGAACGCGATGACGGTTTCGATGATGGTCATGACGATCATGCCGGCGACCGGCGCGTTGGCGCGAGTGACTTTCGAGAACACGCGCGGGAAGTAGCCGACGTCCGCCGACGACTTCAATACCTGCGCGGTCGTGAACTGCCAGCCCAAAAGCGAGCCGAGGCAGGCGAGCGTCATCAGACCCATGACGATCTTGCCGGCAATCGGACTGAACATATGCGCAAAGACAAAGCCGAACGGTGCGTTGGAAGCAGCCAACTGATCAATCGGCACTATCCCCGCCATGACGTTGGTCGAGGCAATGTAAACGATCGCTGCTCCCAGCGTGCCGCCCAACACCGCAATCGGTACGTTCTTTTCCGGATTTTCCACCGCGTCGCTGTTGGCGCAGGCGGATTCCAAACCCAAGAACGACCAGAGGGTTAGCGTAATCGACTCGCTGACGCCTTCCATGAAAGGCAGGCCGTGCGGGTTCCATGAGTTGATATAAAGCGTGGGATCAAACCAGAACCAGCCGATCAGACTGATGCCGACGACCGGAATAATCACGCCCCAAACAGTAACGGAACCGATTTTGCCGGTGATGCCGGCGCCACCGAAGTTCAGTACCGAAGTGATCCAAAGGGTCGCAATCGTTGCGAGGCCTACGCCCAACGCCGACAGCTTCATATCCATAAATTCCGTGCCGTAGCCGACCGCGGAAATCGCGATCGCGACGTTGGCGATGATCAATGAAAACGAGTATGTATAGTTGCAAAGAAAATTGCCGGCCTTGCCGAACGCGTTGTCGGCGTAGCCTCCCATGCCGCCCTGTTCTCTGCTGAACATGCTGCACTGGGCAAAACAGTAAGCCAAACACATCGACCCTACCGCCGTCACCAGCCAGGAGAGGATCGAGATCGTACCAACGGACGCCAGCTTGGCGGGCAACATGATGATGCCGGAGCCCATCATGTTAACCGCTGTAATAATAGTCAGCTGAACGACGCCCATTTTTTTTGCTGTTTGTGACATATTGATCGCATCCTTTTAGATACAATCGCCACTCGGGCGATTATTTTTCGTCGTTTTAGCGGCGCTTGCCTGCTGCCTCTTTGGTGGCCGCTTGATGATCGGTTCTTTCTTTTTTTGCCGTCGTCGTCGCGCTCGTCGCTTTCTCTTTGGAATCGGCGCGGTTCGGTTGCGCGTTTTGAATGACGCTTTCGTCTTTTATCTTCCAAGGCACGGAAATATTCGATGACGGTGTCGCCCCAGCGTTCGCCCGGATCAATCGTGATGATTCCCGGCGGGTACGGCAACGCGCCTTCCAGAGCGACGCGCCCTTTGATCTGATCGAGGGTGACTTTTTCCCAGTTGCCCGAGACGAATTCATAGTTCGCGTCTTTCGCGCTCATCGCGATTTCCGGCATGTACTCTTTGCGGAACAAGCGTTTCTGCAAGATGTTGACGTGACGCGATTTATAGAAATCGTGCATTTCCTGGCAGAGTTGACGAATGGTGTAACCTTTATAACGGGCTTCGTTTTGTTTATAAATCTTCGGCAATACTTGCGACAGCGGAAGGTCTTCGTCCAGACAAGTTTCAAACCGCACGAGGAGCGAAATGAGGTTCTGCATCTTCGTGTAGGTTTCCGCCGGCGTGAGCAGGAAGAGAATCGAGTTCAAGTCGCTCTTTTCCGGTGTCATACCGTGTTCCCGCAGGTAGTTGGAAAGCAATCCCGCAGGAATACCGAAGTCTTCATATTCCCATGTTTTTTTGTTGATGCCCGGCGTGTAGAGGAGTAACTTACACGGATCGATGACGTACTGGTTCTTGCCGTACGCTTCAAAGCCGTGCCAGCTGTCTTTCGGGTTCATGCGGAAGAAGCGGACATCGTTGGCGATGATATTGGTGTCGTAATCTTCCCACGCTTTACCGTCGATTGTTTCCGGAATAAACGGTTTGAAATAATGACAGTTTTTGATGATTTCTTTGCGGATATCAACGCCGAGTTTAACGGTATCGGCCCACAGTTTGCGGCCCGCTTCACCTTCGTGAATTTTCGCGTTGACGTCCAGCGAGGCGAAAATCGCGTAGAACGGCGAGGTCGACGCGTGCAACATGAACGCGTTATTGAAGCAGTCATCGTTGCAGTACCGCGGCTGATCTTTAATGTGACTGTCTTTTTTATGAATTTGGGAAGCCTGCGAGAAGCCGGCGAGCTGTTTGTGAACCGACTGCGTAACCATGACGCCCGGATCATCCGGTCCGAGTTCCAAAAGTAGCGGACTGCAGTCGCGCAGCATCGGAATGAATTGTTCATAGCCGACCCAAGCGGAGTCGAAAAGAATGTAGTCGCACAGGTGACCGATACGGTCGATGACCTGACGCGCGTTATAAATCGTGCCGTCATAGGTACCGAGCTGGATCAGCGCCAAACGGAACGGACGCTTCGCTTTAGCTTTTTCCGGATCGACTTTGGCGATTTCCGCGCGCAGATAGTCTTCTTCAAAGCAATGTTCATCCACGCCGCCGATAAAACCGAACGGGTTTCGTCCGGTTTCCAAATAAACCGGTTTCGCGCCGACCTGTACCAACGCGCCGTGGTGCACGGATTTGTGGTTGTTGCGGTCGAACAGTACGACGTCGCCCGGGTGTAAGAGCGCGTTGATGACGACTTTATTGGCCGTCGACGTACCGTTCATGACGAAGTAGGTCGAGTCGGCGTTAAACACTTTCGCTGCGTGTTTTTCCGCTTCTGCCGGCGCCCCTTCGTGAATCAGAAGGTCGCCCATGCGTACGTCGGACGAGCTCATATCGGAGCGGAACAGATTTTCACCGAACCAGTCGTAAAGCGCACGTCCGGCCGGATGTTTACGGAAGAACTGACCGCCATGGTGGCCCGGCGTCGCCAGCGTCATGTTACCGGTTCCCACATATTCGGTCATTTCACGGAAGAACGGGGGTAAAATTCCTTTTTCATAATCTTTGGCCGCCTGTTCGATCTGACGTCCGAACAGGTCGCGATCAAATTCGTTGACGTCCATGACGTGAACGCCGGCCGCCAGGAGATCCAGCGGAATTTGAGTGCCCCGACGCGTGCGGATAACGAACATCGGAATATTCAGCGCCGAATCGATGAATTGTTGCAGGCAATTCGTTTCATCTTCCGTGACGATCACGACCGCCGCCGAAGTTAAATCCACCTCGAAATTATCGATGACATCTTCTAAAAAAAGAACTTCACGATCGGAAAGCAAGTCAAAGCATTCGTATGCAGCCTTGCTGCAGATGACGTTTAACAGTTCCATGAGACAATCCTCCTGTACATTTTTTTACCATGGCATCGACTGCGCGCTTAATCAATGCCTGTTGTCCTCACTATCAGTATAGGCGGGTCGGCGCGTTTTGAATAATACAGCAAAGCTATAAGTCAAGCTTTCACTTATAAAAAAAGAAGCCCCGAGCGTGAATCCTCAAGGCTTCTTTATGCGCAAATTTTTCGCATTTTTTAATGTTTGTTAACCGATATTTTTCAAAGATCATAATTTTTTACATAAAAAGAAGAGAAAAATTACATTTTTTTGTATTTTCCTCTTCTTTCGAGTCTCTTATGGAAAGGTCTTACGCTTTCTTTTTGCCGGCAGTATTGACTACTTTAACGATCTCGTATTCCAGTACCTGCTCCGGCGCCTGCACCGTTACTTTATCTTTGGCTTTCTTACCGATCAATGCTTTGCCTACGGGGGATTCGTTGGAGATTTTATCTTCAAACGGATCCGCTTCCGCGGAACCAACGATCGTATATTCAAGCGTTTCCCCGTTTTGGTCTTTGATGGTGACGACCGAACCGAGCGATACTTTCTTTCCTTTCGGATTGGCGATAATCACCGCGTTGCGAATGCGTTCTTCCAGTTCGGCGATCCGGCCTTCGACAAACGCCTGCTGATTTTTGGCGTCTTCATATTCCGAATTTTCACTTAAATCCCCGAGCGCGATGGCTTCCTTCAAGCGTTCCGCCACTTCCAAACGGGTCTTTGATTTTAATTGAGCAAGCTCCTCTTTCATTTCTTCCAAGAAAGCGGCGCTGACTTCCATTCCCTGCGTCATATCGTTCCAAGCTCCTAACTTACATAAATAAATACCATATAGGCAAAACAATATTATTTGAATTATATCACAGTACGCGAACTGAGTCCACGCACATTTGTATACTACACCGTGACAAAAGAAAGCGCTTTCATCAGGAGTTCATCCCAGCGCGCGAGCGTTTCCGCCCGCATCAATTCGCGTCGTAAAGCGGCGGAGTTGCGCAGGCCGCGCAGGTAGCCGATCGCGTGCGTGCGCATTTGCCGAACGGCGACCGCTTCGCCTTTTTCTTCGGCGAGCATATGCAAGTGCCGGCGACACATGGTCAGGCGTTCCGCCTCCGTCGGCGGCGCGACGACTGCACCGGTCGCCAGATAGGTCGTGACTTCATGAAAAATAAACGGGTTGCCCATGGCGGCGCGACCGATAGCGACGCCGGCCGCGTTGGTTTCCGCAAGCAGACGGGCCGCGCTCGGTCCGTCGACCACATCACCGTTTCCCCAAACGGGAATTTCGACGGCGGCGACGACTTCAGCGATCGCCCGCCAGTCCGCTTGGCCGCTGTAGCCCTGTTCGCGCGTGCGCCCGTGCACGGTGAGCGCGGCGGCGCCGGCGGCGGCCAGCGCGCGCGACACCGTCACGGCGTTGCGGGAATCATCATCCCAGCCGAGGCGAATTTTCGCCGTGACCGGCACGTCCACCGCGTCCGCCATCGCGGCGATGCAGGCGGCCGCTTGCGGCACGTCGCGCAGGAGCGCCGAACCGTCGCCGTTTTTGACGACTTTCGCGACGGGACAGCCCATGTTAAGGTCAATGATGTCCGCGCCCGCTCGCGCGACGATTTGCGCCGCTTGCGCCAATTCTTCCGGAACGTGTCCGAAGAGCTGCACCGCGACCGGATGCTCGTCTTCCGCCAGCGCCAACATGCGCAGTGTTTTTTCATTGTGATATAAAAGCCCTTTAGCGCTGATCATTTCCGTACAAACGAAACCGACGCCCTGCGCCGTCGCAAGTCGTCGGTACGTCTGATCGCAAATGCCCGCCATCGGCGCGAGAGCCACGCAGTTGCGCAGCTTCACGCCGCCGATAGCGGGTGTGTTATTTATTGCGTTCATATAAGAGTAAAAGTCCTTCCAAAGTCAACATCGGAGCGACATAGTCGATCGTCTGCGATTCGCCCGCGATCAACGCCGCCAAACCGCCGGTGGCTACGACCGCCGCGTCATTACCCAGCTCTTGCTTCATGCGATTGACGATGCCGTCGACCTGACCGACATAGCCGTAGAAAACGCCGGCCTGCATGCTGGAAATCGTATTTTTGCAAATGACGCCTTCCGTTTTCTTCAGTTCGATACGCGGCAACTTCGCGGCGCGCTGGAACAGCGCTTCCATCGAAATGCCGACGCCGGGGGCAATCGCGCCGCCCAAGTAATCGCCTTTTCCCGAAATGGCGCAATAGGTCGTCGCCGTACCGAAATCAATGACAACCAGCGGTCCGCCGAAACGTTCGTAGGCGGCCACGGCGTTGACGATACGGTCCGCGCCGACTTCCCGCGGGTTTTCATATTTAATATTCATGCCGGTTTTCGTGCCCGGACCGACAAATGTCGCTTGCACGTTAAAGTAACGCAGCGCCATTCGCTCCAACGTCGGATTGACCGGAGGCACAACGGACGATACCATAATCGCTTCCACATCCGTCATTTTGACCTTGTTGTAGTGGAATAAGTTGCCGATTAATACGCCATATTCATCGGTCGTCCGCAAACGATCCGTAGAAATCCGCCACGAATCCTTGAGCTCGTGACCTTCAAATACGCCGAGCACAATATTCGTATTGCCGACGTCCATGACAAGTAGCATATGTTTCTCCTTTACAGCGTCGCTTCATCTTTGTAGCGAATCGAAACTTCGCCCGCCAGTACGCGTTCGACACCATGATCCGTTTCCACCAGAAGGCAGCCGTCGGAATCGATATCGATCGCTTTACCGCTGTAGGTGTAACCCGGCGTGATGACATTAATATCGCGGCCGAGCGTCACCGAATATTTGCGCCATTCATCGAGAATGTTAGCGAAACCGTTATGTTCCACTTCCGTATACAGTGTTTCGAGCTCCATCAGAATCAAATTGAGCAATTCTTTGCGCGGAATACGTACGCCTTCCAGCAAAAACGAGGTCGCTTTATCCCGCAGGTCTTCCGGCAAATCGACACGGGCGACATCGGTATTGATCCCAATCCCCATGACGATGTAATTGATCTCTTCCATCGTCGCGTCCATTTCCGTCAGGATGCCGACGATTTTACGACGGTTCACCAACAAATCATTAGGCCATTTGATGCCCGCTTCCGTGAGCCCCGCTTTGTGGAACGCGCGTACCAGCGCAACGGCGGCCAGCAGCGTGCATTTCGACGCTTCGAGCGGCGAAAAATGCGGCCGCAAAATCAGCGAGAACCAAATTCCCTTCGCATAGGGGGAAAACCAGGCGCGCTGCAGACGTCCGCGCCCGCCGGTCTGCTCTTCGGCGACCACAATCGTTCCTGCCGGTGCGCCGCGTCGCGCTTCTTCTTTGGCGATGGCGTTCGTGGAAGGCGCCGTCTCGCGATAAATAATATTGTGCCCGAATGATTCGGTAGAAAGAACACTATTGATTTCAAGTTCCGTCAAAAGGTTGGGCGCATGCAGCAACCGATACCCTTTGCGCGTACTTGACTCGAATACGTAACCGCGTTCTTTAAGGACCTTGATATGCTTCCAAATGGCCGTTCGTGAAACGTGCAGATCATCGGAAATTTGTTGCCCGGAAACGTACTCGCCGTGAGCGTTTCGAAAGTAATCCAAAATCTTATTGCGCATGCTTTGCCACTCCTTTTTTACGTGATGAATGTATTCTTATTATAAAAACGGGTTTACAATTTGTCAAGTTATCCGCATGCTGCTGTTGACATAAAAAAACGACCGCATCGCGCGATGCAGTCGTTTTTTGTATGTTTAATCCTCGCGGTGCCAGCGATCTTTCGGCGGCACATCACCGCTCGGTGAAGGCGGGGTTTCCGGTCCCGGCTTCGGAGTGACCGGCGGCGCCGGCGGCGGTTGACGCCACGGCTGTTCGGCCGTCGGATCCGGAAGCGGCGGTGCTTCCACCGTGGTTCCGTCATCGAGGTCCTCCGCCTGCTCGGCTCCCGGCGGCGGCGTGATCGATTTGTATTTAAAGAGATTGGCGACCTGCTTGGAGTCGATCGTTTCGAATTCCAAAAGCGCCTGCGCCATCGCTTCCAATACATCCCGATTTTCAAGCAACAGCTTTTTCGTTTCCGCGTAGGCTTCTTCCGCGTATTTACGCATTTCTTCGTCAATCGCGGTGGCAATGTCTTCGCCGTAGTTGCGCTCGGAGCCGAGTTGCTTGCCGAGGAAAATCTGTTCCTGATGTTCCCCGAACGTGATCGGTCCCAAGCGCGTGCTCATGCCCCAGCGCATAATCATATTGCGCAAAATCTGAGTGACACGTTCCAAATCGTTGGAGGCGCCGGAAGAGATCTCGTTGAATGTGATTTCTTCCGCTACGCGACCGCCCATCAAAACGCGAATTTCGGACAAGAGTTGCGATTTGGTAATGTACGCGCGTTCTTCCTGCGGCAGCGTCATGGTATAGCCGCCCGCCTGGCCGCGCGGTACGATTGTCACTTTGTGAACTTTATCCGCTTCCGGCATCAGTTCGGCGATAATCGCGTGCCCCGATTCGTGGTAGGCGGTGATTTTGCGTTCGCGTTCACTCACGACATGGCTGCGACGTTCCGGACCGTAGGCGACTTTTTCACTCGCTTCTTCGAGTTCCGCCATGCCGATCGTCTTCTTGTTTTGCCGCGCCGCCAACAGCGCCGCTTCGTTTAAGAGGTTGGCCAGGTCCGCGCCGGTAAAGCCCGGCGTTTTCTTGGCGATAATCTTAAGGTCGATATCGCCTTCCAAAGGTTTATTTTTCGCGTGGACTTTCAGGATCGCTTCCCGGCCGCGCAAATCCGGACGGCTGACTACGACCTGACGGTCAAAACGCCCCGGACGCAAGAGCGCCGGATCCAAAATATCCGGGCGGTTCGTCGCCGCGAGCGTAATAATGCCTTCGTTCGCGCCGAAGCCATCCATCTCGACCAAGAGCTGGTTCAGCGTTTGTTCACGTTCATCATGACCGCCGCCGAGGCCGGAGCCGCGCTGGCGACCGACCGCATCGATTTCATCAATAAAGACGATGCAGGGCGCGTTCTTCTTCGCCTGGACAAACAGATCGCGGACGCGGGACGCGCCGACACCGACAAACATTTCGACGAAGTCCGAGCCGCTGATACTGAAAAACGGCACATTCGCTTCGCCGGCAACGGCTTTCGCCAGGAGCGTTTTACCGGTACCGGGCGGACCGAAGAGCAAGATGCCTTTCGGGATCCGCGCGCCGATGGCGTTATATTTACCCGGATGTTTCAGGAAATCAACGACTTCCGTCAATTCCTGTTTGGCTTCTTCTTCGCCGGCGACATCGGCAAAGGTAACATGCACTTTGCCTTCTTCATGCATTTTCGCGCGCGATTTACCGAAGTTCATCACGCGACCGCCGCCGCCCTGCGTTTGATTCATGATAAAGAACCAGACGCCGATCAAAAGCAAAATCGGCAACAGCGAAGTCAACATACTCAGCCACCAGGACGGTTGTTCCGGCGGCTTGGCCTGAATAGTCACGTTATTGGCGCGTAAAATCGGCAACAACTGCGCATCATTATCCGGTGCGTAGGTGGTAAATTCCGTGCCGTTTTTAAGCTTGCCGCTAATGGAATTATTGGTCAGCGTGACATATTCCACATTTTTCTGTTCGACTTGCGTCAAGAAATTCGAATAGGTAAGATCCGACTTCTTTTCCTGCGGTTCCACAAAGTTGGTGAACATCGATACCGCAATAATAATCAGCAAAACGTACAAGCTGACGTTTTTAATAAATCGATTCAAATGACTTCCCCTTTCCCATGGGTCAATTCCCAACAGAATGTCATTTCATTTTATCATGCTGAGAATTTTTTTACAATTATGATTCATAGCACTCCGGGTGGAGTACACCCACGAAAGGAAGATTGCGATAATTTTCCGCGAAGTCAATGCCATAGCCGACGACGAATTCATTCGGCACGTCAAAACCGATGTAACGTACGTCGACCTGTTTTTCACGGCGCGACGGCTTATTCAAAAGAGTGACAAATTCGACGGAGTTGGCGCCGCGCACTTGCAGGATCTCATTCAGATAGTACAGCGTCGTGCCCGAGTCGATCATATCTTCCACCACCAGCACGTCGCGGCCGTTAATATCCGTGCTCAAGTCTTTACGGATCTGAATATGCCCCTGCGACTGCGTGCTGTTGCTGTAGCTCGAAACCACCATAAAATCAATTTGCACGTCCAAATCGATTTGGCGCATCAAATCGGCCATGAACACCGCGGAACCTTTCAAAATGCCGACTAAAAGCAATTTTTTGCCGCGGTAGTCGTTGGTAATCTCCTGTCCCAACACTGCGACACGATCACGGATCTCTTCTTCAGTCACCAGTATTTTGGCGATATTCGGATGCATTATTTGTCCTCCTCTGCACATCAATCGCCAGCCGTTCCGGCCGGTCATTGACCGTTGCAACACCTGAAAAATCATGTAATGTAAAATAATCAAAGGCCGCGTATACGTGCCTGTCATCGGCGAGCAATACGACGCTGTCACGACAACGGCGCGGCACTTTACTGTCAATAAAATAATCGCTCAATTTTTTCGTGCCGAAAGGAAACGGGATCCGATCGCCGGCGCGCCGGTAACGCAGCGTCAAGGGACCGGTCAGAACGCGCGCCGGAATGACCCATGGCGCCGTTTCACTTGCCGCAAGCGTTCGGATCCGCACCCGCACGTCCCCAAGCGTCAGCGGATCGTGCGCCGTCCGCGTCACCGCTGCTGCTTCCGCAACGGCTGCCGCTTGCGGTGCGAGCCACGCATCGGTCGCGGTCAGCACCGCCGTCAAACCGTATAAGGTCTGTTCGGTGCCGGTTTCTCCCGTCGCGAACCAGGCGACAAGACGTTCGGTATGCGCGAACGAAAGCGTTGTGCCGCTTTCTTCTCGCCACAACTTGCGAACGACGCGCCGTTGCAATGCGGTCGGTAGGTTGTTGAACGCGTCGCGGGAAACAACAATAGTCTCCGCTTCACGATGCGTGATTCGCGTGAGAACATCGGCAATGACATGGTCCAAATATTCATCATCCGCGGCGGCCGTGGTCGCGAGCTGTACCAAGTGCTCGCGGATGCGCGGATTATATTGCGCAAGATACGGCAGCACTTCATGGCGCAACGCATTTCGCAAATAGGTCGTATCCGTATTCGTCTCATCCAGACAGGGCGTGTACGGAAAATGCGTCAAATAGGTTTCGATTTCCGCCCGTGTGACGCCGAGAAACGGGCGCACGATACTGCCGTTTCGCGCCCGCATGCCGCCAAGCCCCGTCAGACCCGTACCGCGCAATACATGATGAAGCACGGTTTCCGCTTGGTCATCGGCATGATGCGCCACGGCAAGCAGGGTATATCCCTCTTGCTCGCGCAACTTTCCAAGCGCTCGGTAACGCAATGCCCGCGCCGCGGTTTCGACCGATTCTCCAGTCGTTTGCACCGCCCGCGGCACATCGGCGTCCAACCGGTAGAAGGGCCATTTCAAGTCTTGCGCCAAGGCGCGCACGAATTCGACTTCCGCATCCGCCGCCGCGCGTAAATGGTGATGGACATACGCGAGCCCCGCGGTGATGTGAAACTCTTTTTGCACCGCCGCCAGGTAGAGCGCGAGGGCCAGTGAATCCGGTCCGCCGCTACAACCGATCAAGATGCTGTCGCCCGGCGCAAACAACGTCTCGCCCCGCACGAAAGCATTCACTTTCGCGACAAAATTCGTCACAAGAGATAAGCCTCCCTATAGACTCCTTCCAGTAAATCCTGATCGCTTACGGTAATTTCCGGCAACGCAAAATATTCCAGTAAACTTTCCGCGACGACCGCGCCCGCTACGATAATATCCGCCCGCTCGCGCGCCAACCCGGGCAGCTTCGTTCGCTCTTCATACGACATGCCCGTCAGACGTTCACGTAGCGCGTGCAGATCCTCATACGCGAGCACGTAGCCCTGCACTTTTTCGGCATCATAAGGTTCGAGTTCCAACAGCATCGAGACGATACTCGTCATGGTACCGCCGACCCCGATCCAGCTTTTCACCCCTTGCACTTCGGTCGTTGCTTCTTTCAATACGGCAAAGCAATGTTTTTTCAATTCGGCGATGCCGCGCGTCGTCATCATATCAAAATCGCGTGTACCGCGCACCGCTCCCAGGGGCATGCTCACCGCCGCGCCGAGATCGCCGCCGAAACCGACACCGATTTCCGTGCTGCCGCCGCCGATATCGACGACCGCCGTCACCAGACTGTTTGTCTTGACCGCGCCGAGATAGCCGTAACGCGCTTCGTCGACGCCGCTGATAATACGTACCGGCGCGCCGACGAGCTGAGCCACTTGCCGCGCGAACACTTCGCCGTCGCTCGCCTCACGCAGCGCATTCGTGCCGACAATTCTCCACCGTTCGACGCCCGCTTCGCGCGCTTCGTCGACAAGTTCTTGAATCCCCGTGAGAGTACGATTTTTCGCCGCCTCATTGAGTGGTTCGCCCGCTGCCAAGCCGTCGCCGAGCCGTGTCGCTCGAATATCTTTGCGCAATGTGGTCGTCTCATCTGCCACTGTTTCCGCGACCAGTAAACGTACCGAATTCGTACCGATATCCAGTACCGCCTGTTTCATAGTTGCCTCCTATAAAAAAAGCACCCTTTGCAGGATGCCCGGTCATTAACCGTTAATCGGACCGTCGCGCGCCGCGTCCGCCGCGCTTGGATTCGGTGTTACGTTTCAAATCACTCAGGCGTTCGTCGCTGTCTTTCAGAAAGCGGCTGAGTTTATCTTCAAACGAACTCGGCCCATGGGAACGACGGTTGCCGCCTCGCTTCGCGGCGGGCGATCGCCGATCGGTATAGGGCGCTTTACCGGCGTCATTATAACGCGGTGCCGGCGCACTTGCTGCCTGCGGTCGCGGCTGAGCCTGCTTCATCGAAAGAGCGATTTTGCCGTTGTCGTCCATCGAAACGACTTTGACTTTGACTTTCTGGTCTACCGCTAAATACTCATTGATGTCGCTGACGTATTCATGCGCCACCTCTGAAATATGCACCAATCCTACTTTTTTGTCCGGCAGTTCGACAAATGCCCCGAACTTCGCCAAGCCCGTGACGACTCCTTCGACTATGCTTCCGACTGTTACGCTCATGCGCTGATAATATCCTCCTTAGGTAACAACTGAATAAGTATCTTCATTATACGAAATAATCCGATCGCATGCAATGTTAACGGATATAGGGAACTTCGTTGGGTTTTACCAGACCCAGTTGCTCCCGCGCCGCCTGCTCCACGGCTTTCGGATCGTTATATTTTGCTTTTTCCGCCTCCAGCTCGCGCTGTTCGGCTTCCAACTGCTGCTGCTGTTGTTCGACACGAATCATTTCCTGATGCAACTCGTAGTATTCCCAGGCCTTGATGCCGAGAAAAACGACAACGAAAACAATGATCATGCCGAGTCCCCAATGTTTTATGTTTTTCGACCATAGCGACGGCTTACGGCGCCTCACCGGCGGCTGCTTTGAAAGCGGCACTTGGGCGGGATTTGTCTGCAGCGGTTTCTGTGGGCTGTGTTTGGTCATTGCGATTCCCTTTCTGTACGCGTTCATTGTATCATATTCAACCGCATTTAGCGCAATAAAAAAACGTCCCCGCAGGGACGTTTTTTTTGCAGGTCGATTATTTCAATTCGACTTTCGCGCCAGCTTCTTCGAGCTGTGCTTTCAAAGCTTCCGCGTCTTCTTTGGAAACGCCTTCTTTGACGTTGCCCGGAGCGCCGTCAACGAGAGCTTTCGCTTCTTTCAGGCCCAAGCCGGTCGCTTCGCGAACGACTTTAATAACTTTCAGTTTGGACGCGCCAACTTCAGCGAGTACAACGTTGAATTCGGATTTTTCTTCCGCCGCTGCGCCAGCTGCCACCGGACCAGCTGCTGCTACCGCTACCGGAGCCGCTGCCGAAACACCGAATTTTTCTTCCATAGCTTTTACGAGATCGGCGAGTTCGAGAACCGACATCTCTTCAATGGCTTGCATAAGTTCTTCTTTAGTCATTATAGTTCCTCCTTAAATATATCCGCTAATTAAGCGCTTTCTTTTTGTTTACGAATGGCCTCGAGTACATACACGAGGTTGGTAATGTTGCCCTGCAGACAACGTACAAAGCCGGTAATCGGCGCCTGCATGCTGCCGACCACTTTGGCCAAGAGCACTTCACGGCTCGGCAAGTCAGCCAGATGCTGTACTTCGTCGACACCGATGACCGCTCCTTCGAGCAGACCCGCTTTTACGGTAATCGCTTCGCTCTTCGTTTCATTGATAAATTCTTTGAGTGCTTTTGCCGGCGCAACCGCGTCGGATTCCGAAATCGCAATCGCGTTCGGACCGGTCAAATGATCGGCGAATTCTCCCAATCCCAGGTCGTTGGCCGCAATCGCGGTCAAGGTATTTTTAATAACCTGATAGTGAACGCCGTGTTCCAAGAATTTGCGACGTAATTGGGTGGCGGTCGCTACGTTTAAGCCGACATACTCGACCAAAACAGCGCCTTTCGCGCTTTCCAATTTACCACGCATTTCATCAATGACTTGCTTTTTTTGCGGTGTTCCTGCCAATGGTGACACCTCCTTTTGTGAAAGATTTTTTATATTTAGCACGTTAGCTAAGAAAAAAACGACCCCGCTTGTGACGAGGTCGCGCACCGAAGCTTCGCGGCTTCGGTACTCAGCCTCGGGTGGCGGACAACGTCCATTATATATACAACCACCGGTCTTAAGCTAAGTGTAAATAGTGAGATCAGTCTTCCTTCGGTGCATCGACTTTGGTCGGATCCAAAGCCACACCCGGTCCCATGGTCGCGCTCAAAGTGACAGATTTCATATACTGTCCTTTGACGGACGCCGGACGCGCTTTCGCGATACGATCAAAGATCGTGCGAATGTTGTCACGCAATTGGTCTTCGCTGAAAGACGCTTTGCCGACCGACAGCTGGATGTTGCCCGCTTTATCGGTGCGGTATTCGACTTTACCTGCTTTAACTTCCTGGACCGCTTTGGTAACGTCCATGGTGACAGTGCCGACTTTCGGGTTCGGCATGAGGCCTTTCGGACCCAATACTTTACCCAAACGGCCGACGACGGACATCATGTCCGGGGTCGCGACAACGACATCAAAGTCGAGCCAGCCGCCCTGGATTTTAGCAACGAGTTCTTCGCTGCCTACAAAGTCTGCGCCCGCAGCTTCCGCTTCCTGCACTTTGGCACCTTTCGCAAACACGAGAACGCGTTTGGATTTACCGGTACCATGCGGCAATACGATAGCGCCGCGGATCTGCTGGTCCGCATATTTCGGATCGACATTCAAATTGAATGCGAGTTCGATTGTTTCATCAAATTTAGCCGTTGCCGTCTGCTTGAGCAGCGACACCGCTTCGTCCAACCCGTACTGCGTATTGCGGTCGACGAGAGCGGAGGCCTGTTTACTGCGTTTTGTCAGTTTAGCCATGTTTCCTCCTAATAAGGTTCGTAAGAACCGCTTACTCTTCTACCGTAATACCCATACTGCGGGCTGTGCCTTCGACCATCAACATCGCCGCTTCCACGTCGTTAGCGTTGAGGTCCGGCATCTTCGTTTCGGCGATTTCACGAACTTGCTGTTTCGTTACTTTGCCGACTTTGTTTTTGTTCGGTTCACCGGACGCTTTTTCCAAACCGGCTGCTTTTTTCAATAAAACAGCGGCCGGCGGCGTTTTGGTGATGAACGTGAACGAACGGTCTTCGTATACGGTAATTTCTACCGGAATAATCAGACCTTGCTGTTTGGCTGTACGGGCGTTAAATTCCTGTACGAACGCCATAATGTTCACACCTGCCTGACCGAGGGCCGGGCCTACCGGCGGTGCCGGAGTAGCCTTACCTGCTTCGACCTGCAGTTTAACGAATTTCGATACTTTCTTTGCCATGTCTTACACCTCCTTATTGCGTAAGATGTGGTGCCAACGAGCTTACGCTCTCCCACCCACGCATATGCGCGTCATTTAGAGTGTATATCAGGCGCGGCCTCAAATTGGGTCGCATCCAACTCTACCGGGGTAGCGCCGCCGAACATATTCAGCAGCACGCGGATCCGGCCTTTGTCCGGAAGGACTTCCGTGACGTTTGCCATCTGATCCGTAAAAGCGCCCTGGGTAATGCGAATTTTATCGCCGACCTTGACGGTCAACTTCGCTACCGGCGCCACTTGCTCTTCCTGACCGTGTAAAATGCGGGCGACTTCTTCGTCGCTCAGCGGAATCGGCTTGGTCGCCGTGCCGACAAACCCCGTGACTCCGGGCGTGTTGCGCACGACATACCAGCTGCGGTCATTAACTTCCATTTCCACCAGCACATAGCCCGGAAAGACTTTGCGCTGAACGATTTTTTTATTGCCGTCCTTGATATCGACTTCTTCCTGCATCGGTACCAGGATCTGACGGATCGTATCCGTCATGCCCAAGGATTGAACTTTTAATTCCAAGTTCGTTTTGACCTTGTTTTCATATCCGGAATAGGTGTGAATCACATACCATTTGATGTCGGATGCCATACTGCCTCCTTACATCGCTCCGGCAAGAGCACCGGCGAACAATTTATAGAATCCCGTGAAGACGAAATCGACTGCCATGATCAGCAGGCTCATGAAGGCAACCGTGATCAAAACCACAATTGTGTAACGTACCAATTCATTTTTCGTCGGCCATACCACTTTTTTCATTTCCTGTCGTACGCCGCGGAAAAAGGACGTTACGCCTTGCTGCTGTACTTGTGTGTTTTGTCTTGCCATCGTTTCCTCCGCTCCTCGAGAGTTGCTTGCAAAACCTTATTTGGTTTCGCGATGCAACGTTTGTTTTTTACAGAATTTGCAATACTTGTTGAGTTCCAGACGTTCCGTCGTATGTTTCTTGTTTTTGTTCGTCTGGTAGTTGCGTTGCTTGCATTCGGTGCAAGCCAGTGTTACCGCGTCGCGCATTGTGACACCTCACTTACTTCAACTGACTGCGACGGCTCGCGTCGAGTGATAATTATCGGATATTACCGTCGATACATGCTTATATACTTTACCACACTTCATATATCATGTCAAACGGATATGACCCCGTTCCAAGCTGCCGTGACAGCCTTTACTAAGGTAATAAATATAAATAAAATAACGGCTTTTCCGGCGGGCGTATGAGCGCCGCGACGGAAAAAGCGAAAGCCCTCCGAGCGAGGGCTTTTTGCTTACGCGTTTTTGGCAAGCTCGGTCAGCTTGGTGAACGCGGCCGGATCTTGAATGGCCATGTCGGAAAGCATCTTACGGTTGATCCCGACACCCGCTTTATTCAAGCCGGCGATCAGGGTGCTGTAGTTCATGCCGTTCAGGCGGGCCGCCGCATTGATACGGGCGATCCAAAGGCGACGGAATTCGCGTTTTTTCTGACGACGGTCGCGGCGTGCATACGCCAACGAGTGCATAACGGATTCGTTCGCTTTTTTGAATTGACGATTACGAGCACCACGATAGCCTTTCGCTAATTTTAAGATTTTTTTATGACGACGGCGTGCAGTCACGCCTTTTTTTACTCGTGCCATGAATGATTTCCTCCTGTCTTAGCCGTTCGGCAACATACGTTCCACGCGTTTTTGATCCGC
>QWBY01002123.1_pt1 | contig 28067 bp, 23 predicted proteins | sample 1972471 | NCBI WGS metagenome assembly QWBY01 (sample SAMN09866722, study PRJNA288562) | Human gut metagenome isolate term6_stool, whole genome shotgun sequencing... | reverse complement strand
CTGGTACGCATCAGCGACATCGTTTATCTGGAAAGCGAAGGCGAATACGTACGGCTCCATCTGGACGACCGATCGACCATCACGACTCTTTTCCGGCTCAAGAACATGGAAGCGGCCCTGCCGTCGGAAATGTTCATGCGGGTCCACCGTTCCTACATCGTCAACCTGCAACGTATCAGGAGCTACGTGAAAGGTCGGGTTTTCATAAGTGACAGCGAATACGTTCCGATCGGCGAAAATTACCGGGAGGCGTTCCAACGATACATCGAAGCTCATTACCAGAATCTATAACGGAGAATCGCCTCCGAAGTCGATATCTTCAGGAGAAATCGCACCGTTCCGAACGGACATTCGACCGCCCGGCAACAAATAACAAAACGCGATTATATGTTTTCGGGGAGCTATTGGAAGCCGACACGCCCTTCCCCTCTTTGGAGAGGAAGGGCGTGTCGGCATTACAGAAGCGGCACAGACCGCAAATAAGCTCGATGCCGCGATCGTTGGCCAAGGGTACATCGGAAAGACATGACCCCCAAATATAAACTCTGCATTCCCAGAGCGCAGGCACGCTTGCCACCAACCCCGACTATGAGGGGCGAATCTTATTTGCGATCGGCCAGGCAGCTCTGAATATCCAGACTGACCGGCTCACCGTTGAGAGAAAAAGAGAGTGTGCAATCCTCGAAAGCGGTAAGTTTCTCGAACTGCAAAATAACGGTGGAATTATCGCCCCAAATTGCATCGACACTCTTTGCCTGGAAGGTTTTACCACTGTTATAAAGCACCACATCTTCGATTGAAAGTCCGTTGGTTTCATCACGGTCGGATGCAGGGATTTCAATTTTGATAGTTGTTTTGCCGTGTTTGTTGTTCAAACTCAAAAATTTGGGAGTTGCATGGGCGCTTCCTATCGCCAGCAGAGCGGCAGCGCACGAAAGAATAATTTTTTTCATAGCAAATGAATTTGAAGTGATGTAAAAGAGTTGATTTCCAATCGTTACGAAATAATATCCAAGATACGAAATAATGTCTTTTACTATATGCAGAAGATTCCGATATTTTTACAATAAATTATTGTGGGGGGGGGCTTTTACTCTTTTCGGTACAAAACTAATATAAAAATCCCCCCCCCAAATATTTTGATTAAATTAACCAAAATATATCCGAATGCAAAAGTATCGGGAAAAATCCATGCGCATCAGGCCCGCATAAAGCCTATGACTTACAAGCGGGGAAAACGGTCCATACGGGTATATCGCCCCTCGGCATACTCGTAACAATAGTGCACCAGGCCGTTGGTCAGGACCACGTAACGGGCCCCCAGCACCGAATTGTACCGGACGGCCTGCGCCAGCACCTGACGGTCTATTCCGATCCCGGCAGCCTTGCACTCGACGAGCATCAGCGGACAGGCCCGATCGTCCACGACCACCACATCGGCACGCTGCGGAGATCCGTTCATCGCTACGGCATACTCCTGAACGATCCGCATGGGCTGTGCTCCGCAATGGGAAATCAGAAACCCGATCAAATGACGGCGCACCCACTCCTCGGGAGTCAGCACCAGGTAGATTCCCCGAAGCGGGTCCCAGACGGTCGTCTGCTCCCCGCGCTGCGAAATCCGCAATTTGACGGCAGGAAAATTGAGCCGGGGATAGTCGGGAGTCATATTCGGAAAAAATTAGTAACTTTACAGGGACAAATATACGAAAAGGCGACGGAATCCGTATCGCCCCGCGTACAAAGAGCGCCAAGCCGCAGAGCACAGCGCAAAGCGGGAGCGAACGTACGGGTTCGCAGACAAAGAGTGCCGATCGTATCTTATTACTTAACTAAACAGCGAAAGGCGGACGGCGGGTCCAACTCGTCCGCATCCGCCCGAGCCGCATAAAAAATTTATCGCCTTATGAAGAGTCTTTTGACCTTGCTCCTTCTCTCTTCCGCATGGATGGCCTGCGCCCAGGATTACGCTTCGCCGGAGCCGGTCGAGATAGGCAAGGAGCTTTCCCGCACCACCTTCGTCGTCTATCCGACGGCAGAAGAAGCCGCCGCCGGATCGCGCGAAGCCTCCAAATACTTCACCCCGCTGGCAGAGTGGGAAAAGACGACGACCGAAGCCGGCACGGAGTTTTCCACGAAATTCACGGTGCCTTTCGCCTGGGTAAACCGCCAGGTGCTCCTGCATGTGGAGTGGGCTTCGTCGGCCTACGAAATTCGCCTGAACGGGAAGGTCGCGGGGTATTGCCAGAACGGGAGCAATCCGGCGGATTACAACTTCACCAAACAGATCCGGGAAGGGGTCAATAATCTGACGATCAAGGTGCTGTCCAATCCAGCAAGCGCCGTACTCGAGAGTTGGACGCATCCCTCCGAACCGGCGTTAGGCAGTTGCTACGTATTTTCCCAGCCGACCATCCGCATCCGCGACCTGTTCACCAAAACGTACCGAAACGGCAGCGTCTTCAACGGCGAGGTCGGCATCGTGGTGAAAACCGACGCGCTGAATCCCAAGAAAGCGAAAATCCACTACGAACTGCTGACGCCGCAGGACGAAGTCGTGACATACGGCAGCCAGGAGATCGAACTCGACATGCGCAGGGAAGACACCCTGCGTCTGGTCGCCCAGATTCCCGATACGATGGTATGGAGCGCCCGCAACCCGATACTTTACACCCTGCGGCTCAAGACACAGACCGAAGGCCGTTATACGGAGTACGTATCGCTCAAGGTCGGCTTCCGCACCGTCGGCAACACCCGGGGGCAGTTGGCGATCAACGGGTATCCGGCAGCACTCAAGGCCGTACCCGACCTGGGTACGACCGTATCGCCGAGCCAACTGCTCGAATGGAAGGAACAGGGGTACAACCTGATTCTGCTTCCGGCAGGCGGCGTATCCGGTGCGCTGTACGACCTTTGCGACCGATATGGCTTCTATGTCGTCGAACAGGCTCCGATCAACACCAGCCGCAGCGGTATGTCCCGCCGCAAGGGAGGGAATCCCAGCAACGATCCCGCATGGCAGGCGGCCTATATCGCCCGTATCGAGGAGAGCTACCACACCACGAAACTGCATCCGTGCGTCGTAGCATTCTCGCTCGCCGAAGATTCCGCCAACGGAATCAACCTCTACGAAGGTTATCTCCACCTCAAGGGCCTCGAAAAGGAGCGCCCGGTTCTCTACCCCGATGCCGGCGGAGAGTGGAACAGCGACAAACTCCGGCTGTCGGCCGAACAATAAGGTTTCTGTCAAAGGATAAAAAGAGGCTGTGTCAAAACATCCTTTTTGAAAAATCCCCCCCTGTTACAACTATCTGTAGCAGGGGCAAATCCTTCTATTTCGCATTATGACATACTCCTCTTTTTGGCATACAGGAACGAAGCAAGCCCCCTCGAAATACGATGGCACTGATAGCACGATACACCGGCATGCAGGCAACAAGCGCCCTGCTTTTGCCGCAGAAAGGCCACTCCTTATGCTCAGAACCGAATTCGCACCAGGGATCACAGGTCCCAATGCCGGAAATCATGTACCCAGCATCAAAAAAAAAACGAACAATCGCCCGAATGAACCGCACAGCCAATAAAAACCATATAGTCTACATCACAAGAACAACCGCCCCGTACAAACAACATATATATCCGTATAAAAAAACCGTATAACCGACGTCATGAACCCATACTTCGCAGCGAGATTCACAGGACCTGGGCCGAATACAGGATTATAGGTCTGGACCGAAAATCAAATGCCGCCCCCTTCACGGACCTTGACTTTCCGGCACAATTCGGTCTGACATCGTTCCCGAAATCCAAATAAGACCGATCCTTTTTCGATCATCATCGTTCAAAACACAAATGGACGGATCCACCCTTTCGGCCGGGACTGGTGCGCCCACAAAACCATCCATCACCGCTCCCATATCGCCCGATAAGAAAAGCCACTCCGGAGCTACCAACAATACGCTCCAACCAATAACAAACTCCCCGAATCAGCCGGTAACTCTCCCCGGTAGCAAACAAAATGCCCAGGACCTCCGGAAAACATTTCCGGACCGGCCGTAAGCACGCCCAATTAACAGAAAAAAGCTTCTCTCGACAGACAATCCGAGCAACAAAAAGAGGGGAAGAGATCGCTCTCTTCCCCTCCGGGATTCCGTTACTCATCGAAGATCGACGAATAACTGTTCGACTTCAAATTATCGAATATTATCAGTGATATTCTTCAACTGTGCATCCACATCGAAATCCACGTTCACCGTCGCCTCCTTTTTAGGCGTATTGAAGATAGTGGCTTTTCCATGGTCCATACGCTCACGCTCGATCTGAATAAACGAAGCCTGGCTGAAGCGGATCGGAGCAGAGAGGCTCACTTTCGATACGGTCGATACACTGGACTTATCCTCGCGCTTATCGTCGAAACCATCGGTCGGAGCAGTATCGATATCCCCCTGGTGGTCAGGATCGTTCATCATGATTGTTTCGTAGCCCAACGGTCCCCAAGCACCGGTTTCGTCCTGACCTGCATAGTAGAAGCCCCAAGGACCTACTCCCGGCGGGGAACAACGACCGTGCTTAGCATCCTTATAGATGGCTACAAACGGATAATTCTCGAAATAATCGAAGATCAACATATCCGGCAGAGGCAGATCGCCACCACGAGGAGCATGGACAAAGACCCACGTGTGAGCAGTTTCCTCACTAGTCGGCTCCGCTTGGTAAACGCATACATACTGCACTCCCTTATAGTCCTTCCAAGCCGAGGGATAACGAGCTGCAAGTTCATCACCGTTGTAAACCTGCCATGTTCCAGACACAGTTGCGTTATCATTACGCGGCAGCGGTTTCGACTCAACCCGGCCGGTCGACAAGTCGGACTGATAGGTACCGCTCGCATAAGCAAAACCATAAGCTACATACTGGGTACCGGGCGTACAATCGGTCGACAATATCTCCTCACCCACATACTGCGACAAGTCTCCGCCGCCATCGCCATGAATCAAATCGTCGAGGAACTTAAGCCAGTTGCCGTTATACGAATCGAAGACTTCTGCGTTAATGATACCGACATGATACCAAACGTCGTCGTGAGACGGAGTAACTTTACAAGTAAAGCTACGCATTTCGATCTCCGAGAACTCGAATTCCAACTTAAAATCTGTAGGAGCGACATATTCCGGAGTCGTGAATTCGGTCACCGAAACATCGGTAGTACGATGTCCGTATTTGTCGAAACCGAAAATAAAGATTTCGTAAGTGCTCTCCGGCTCGATACGCCACTCCTGATCGGCCCCCATCTTGGTCGTCATTTCGCCTTTCTGCACCCATTCGTTGGTCTGCCAGTTGGGAGGGGTGCCATCACCCAGGCCCGAACCGGAATCATACATATCCAGACGCTGGAGCAGACGCTCGACACAAACGCTTTTACCGTATTTCTCGGCACTGCCGCCGGGATACATACCGATGAAATATTTCGTCTCCAGATTCGAGGGCGTAATCTTGATCTCGCAATCCTGAGCTGTCACATTCAACTTCTCGACCGTGAACGTGCAATTATCGGTTACAGGAATCTCTCCGGTCGTAACCGTGAAATATTCCTCGGCATTTTCGCTGTTGATATTGTAGTTGTCATCCATGCCGAAGCACCAGAAATAGTAGTCGTTACCGCCCCATACACGGTTTTTTAAAGACGTGTTCAACATGAACTTCTGCTCGCCCTGATAAAGAGTCGGACGCTGCTTACGCGCACTGGACTGCAACTCCTGCAAATACTCTTTGCTGGTCCACTCGTCAACCTTGTAAACATAACTGTTCATCGTCGAGAACATCCACTTCGCATCCGGATTGCTCGGAGTTATCGTTACCTCTACGTTGTAAGGATTGTTGTCGGGATAAGGGTCGGCATTGACCTGCTTGGAAGTAACCGTGAACGTAAGGTCGGTCATCTCGACATTCTGGGTCGTGAACTCCGCCTTGAAAAGGTCCGTAGTAGGCACGCCCTCGGACGTACAACCGTACACATACCCATAATATGCCGTATTGGCAAGCGACAAGTCATCCACGGTATTGGTCTTCGAACCTTTCATGAGTAAGATGTTCAACCATTCAGACAACTTCATCCCCCGACTTTCGGCCTGTTCTTTCACCGCCTCCAAGTCGGCCTGAATGAAAGCCTCGTCGGACTCGAACGAATCGACGTATTCTTTAGTCATAAAAGCGCACAGATAGGTCTCGCTCTCGTTCGAAGGAACGATCTGCATTGCACAGCCGTTTGCCGTAATCGACTTCGGATCGATCGTAAGTTCGAACGTCATGGTACCACCCTGATTTACGGTAACGACTACATCGGCTGCCCCCGTATAAGAAAGGGTGATCTGCCCCGAACGAGACTCGACACCCTCGTCGAGTGCAGTGTAATCAAACTGGACGTATCCCGGCTCCGCATAGTTGAAATTCTTGATCCAATCCACGTTCGTCGTTGCCTCGACAATAGACGATTTATCGGCCCCTTGAATTTCATACGCCAAACGACCCGTTCCAGCGTTTTTCGATAAGGAAAGCGTAGTTTTAGCTACGATGGTGACGCTGTAATCCACGCCATCGTCGCTTCAGCCACTGCTTGCACTCACCATTGCGAGCATCGCCACAAGCGCCATCGCAAAAGAAAAATACTTTTTCATAGAAAAAAATAACAAGTAGTTTAGTGAAAGAGCTACCGGATCGAAATCCGGACACCCTTTCGGGTTAATAAAAATTAAAAGTTAGGTATTAAAAACATCATAAAAAAGCGAAAATCCACCATGCAAGTATCGTAGAATAATCCTAATACACAATATAACCAACAAAATTCAATTCTTTTGTCCCGTCCGTTCCCCAGCGTATTCCTGCGATAAAGCAACTGCACCGAACGGAATCAATATTCTCGCCTTCATTCGGAATCGAATTCTTAATCCGAAATTCTCTCAAAGGTAGGAAATTAATCTAACTTAAACAACTTTTTAAGACAGTTTTTTCAATAAAAAAGCAAATCAAAAATCACAATATATTGAATATCTTACATTTAAAATTCAAATATTCGTACCTACAAAAAATCCCCCCCCCAAAAAAAATGATTTTTAGCCCACAGGCGGCGTTTTTTCCATCACCTGGACGGATGTACCGAAATAATAAATCTTGAAACATAATAATTCGGTAACCAGTCGATGCACCTATATAACTTAAATAATATTTTATTTAACCCGTTGGTTGAATTAAAAAGTTAGTAAAATGACAAATGAAAGGTTGTGCATATTTCTGGTTTTTAGTAACTTAATAGCATCCAAACTATTGAGTTCAAACCGTCGTATGCACAACTTCATCGAAAAATTCACAAAAATCAACGACATCTGCAAGAAATTTGCAGGAAATCGTGTAAATGAACATGGCAATGTATCTCGCCGTGGAGTTATTCCCACCTTTTCTGATTTGGAAGTTATAGCTCTTTCTCTTACAGCCGAAGCATTCGGTTATGACAGCGAGAACAACCTCTTTAAGAGATTGGCTGAATCTCCCGAACATATCCCTAACCTTATATCCAGAAGACAGTTCAACGTCCGTCGCAAACTCACGGCTTGTCTTGCAGAAGACATCCGCAGGGATATTGCCAAGAGCATAGACGGTGGGGAAAATGTCTTTGTGATAGACTCCAAGCCTGTCAAAGTATGCCAGCTGGCACGAGCCAAGCGTTGCGTTATGGGAAATGATAATCCGCAAAGCGCACCTTCCAAAGGCTTTTGCGCCTCCCAACAAATGTATTACTATGGGTATAAGCTCCACGCTATCTGTGGAATAAGTGGTGTTATTCACTCTTATGATATAACGGCTGCAAATGTTCATGATATACATTATCTGGATGATGCAAAGTGGGATTATCACGACTGTCTTATGCTTGGAGATAAGGGGTATTTAAGTGCTGAGGTGCAACAAGACCTTTTCGAAACGGCTCATATCAAGCTTGAAGTCCCGTATCGCTTGAACCAAAAGAATTGGAGAAATCCTTCGTGGGCTTACAGGCGTTTCAGGAAGCGAATCGAAACCGTTTAAAAATCGCTGCTATGACCGTGCTGCAATACATCAACTTCTGTAACCATCGTAAAATTGGTCTTGTTAAAGATGCTTTATTTTAATTCAACCAACGGGTTTTATTTAGTATATACACAAGATAAAAAAAAGCAAAATTCCGTTTCGAAGCCCTCCTCTGCATTTTTTACGAAGAAAAAATATTTTTTTCTTGCAGAAATAAAAAAAACATCCTACATTTGCACCTGCAAACGCCTCTTTAGCTCAGTTGGTAGAGCACGACACTCTTAATGTTGGGGTCCAGGGTTCGAGCCCCTGAGGGGGTACGGAAAGGCGGAAAACTTAAGTTTTCCGCCTTTTTTATTGTCCAAACAGCCCCTTATAGCTGATATATCTTACCGTTTCGTGTATCTTTGTAATTGGATCCCACCGTGAAGGATCTATGTAGGATAAAAAAATTTTACAAAGTCCCTTATTCAGCCGAGGTATAAAGATAAATTCAAACAGGTTATGGAGATCAATAAAGATAACTGGAAGCAGATCGATCTAAATGTGGACAGCCTGTGGTTGATCCCCGAAAGAGATAGGCAAGGCAAGCACAAGAATATCTATCACGGCAATTTCGTTCCCCAACTACTCAAACGCTTACGAATGCCGGAAATACCGTGCTGGAGTTGTTCGCAGGCAGCGGGACTACCCTGTTCGCATATGAAAACCTGCGCAAAGATTACATCGGATTCGCCCCCCCAAAAAAATTATCGATTATGTCAATAGCATTATGAGCGAATGGTCTTCGATCAACTACGCAATCAAGAGTGTCGATGTCACCGATCGACAGCCGTTTTCCGAGGCGATCGCAGCATAGCTGGGCGAAAGGCACCGAGAGGAGGTCGATTTTATGATCGCTCATCCGCCTTATCTGGACATCGTAAAATTCACCGACGACAGCAGGGACCAGTCCAATATTTCGGACATCGATGCTTTCTAAAAAAAATTGTCGAACGCAATAGCCACGGCTTCCGATACTTGAGAAAGAACGGTTATTTTGCGATAGTCACCTGGGGATATTTCTGAAAAAAGCGAAGTGATTCCTTTGGCTTTCAAGATAATGGATTCCGTAAAACAACACCTGAAAGTCAAGTTAAAGGGCATCGTGGTTAAAAATATCGAAGGGAATCGCGGTAAATTAGGCGCACAAAACATCTGGAAATACAGAGCGTTGAAAAGCGACTACTTTTTATTCAACCGAGCAGAGTTTCCGAGTACATCTGGAGCACATGTTCGCAGGCACGAGATCCAGAAATAAAACCGTAGGTTTCAACCGATCAGCACATTCCAATATATCAGTTGCTCAAACGGGAAATACACTGGTTGCAATGATGGCCGATTTCAGCCGGGTACGCGCGAACGATTATGCGATATTTTACGTGCAGACATCGAAAGGAAAAGAAGGGAAATTTTACGGCATATATCAGATCGCCAGTGACCCTTTCCTTAAACCCGACGGTTACTATTTGCGCGAGAAACTTTGGATAAATCTGACATTCCGGGTATTGAGCAAACCGTACGAAGTATTTGCAAAAGGGGCTTCCGAATGGGAGGCTTTGGATGATATAATAAGGTATATAGGCCCCTATCAAATGCTGTGCAGTTTGATATACAGAAAGCTGAAAGGCAATCGCGGAAATACCATGCTTATGCCCTATGAGGCAGAGCGGTTGTTTTCTTTAATCCGCTCGAAAAAATAACCATAAGGCCCTCAACGGGAACAGTTTCACCGATGAAAACAGAAGACAAGTCGAAAATATGTTGCAAACTGAAGTATATGCCGACGAAACACAGACCGCGTTCGACATCTTGCCCCGACTGATCTACAAGAGACGCAACAGGAAAGCCTATAAAGTACATTTGCAGATGTATTTGGCGCAACATATCGGCAGGGATCCGATCTTGAACCGGGCCCTTAAAGTCAATTGCAAAAACATAGAATAGTTAGGAAACAAGGTTTCATGCGGCATCGGCATGCAGCGAATCGATGTGATGTTTTCGCAGAAAATAGATGAAAAAACAAAATAGATCGTACCTATCGAACTGAAGGCCGTAACTAATCCCAGACAGATATCCCGATATATAGACTGAATAGAACAGTAGTATATTCCCAACAGACCGAGCGTAATACATCCAATCCTGATATGCCCGGAATCAGAACTCGGTCAAAAAAACATCAACGCATTCAGAGCGTTCGACACAAAATCCAATAGACGTTACCTCCTATCCTTGGAATATTATAGAATTTACAGACGACGAAGAAATGCTGAAGTTTAATAATATCATGTACGAGTGATGAATTACATAGGATCGAAATATTCGCTGCGGGATTTTATCGACAATACGATCAAAAAGGTCGTCGGCGATAATCCATCGGATATGGTATTCTGCGATCTCTTTGCAGGTACGTGTATCGTAGGGCTCATTTCAAAACACGAGTTAGCAAAGTAATAGCCAATAATTGGAAGTATTACAGTTATGTCCTCAATCGCAACTATATAGGCAACTGCTACGAACTTGCGAACAAAGCCGATTATATAGAAATACTGAACTCGCTGTCAGGGACAGAGAATGGTCTCATATACTCTCAATATTGTCGAGGGGGGGGGTAATGACCGTCAGTATTTCTCCGATGACAACGATCAAAAATAGATGCCATCAGATCGACTATCGAGCATTGGCAGAAACCGGAGAAATATCCGACGATTTATACTATTTCCGGCTGTGCTGTCTGCTCGAAAACGCAGCCAAATGCGCCAATACGGCATCCGTATACGGAGCATTTTTCAAACATCTCAAACAGTCAGCACAGAAAACGCTCGTTATCGCTCCCGCAGATTACCAAATAAACAACGGCGAACACGAAGTGTACAATGAAGATGCGAATAGTCTGATTAAGCGGATCGAGGGCGATATTTTATACCTCGACCCACCGTACAACTCCCGACAATACAGCGCAAACTACCATCTGCTGAACACGATTGCCGACTATAAATCATTTACTCCGAAGGGAAAAACGGAGCTAAGAGAATACAACAAATCGAATTATTGCAGTAAGGCGAAAGTACAGCATACATTCAAAGATTTGATCCGGAACGCCCGGTTCAGATACATCGTATTGTCGTACAATAACGAAGGCATAATGCCAATGCAGACCATCGAACAGATAATGACCAAATATGGCAATTATCAGATGTTTCAAAAGGAGCATCAGAGATTCAAAGCAGACAAGACTGAAAATAAAAACCACTTGGCCGATACCACCACAGAGTACCTACAGGCGAAACAGAATCCGCAATAGTCGCCCGACTCATAAAATGCGACGCGACAAAATATGGAAAAATACAGTATCTTTCGGGAAACAGGAAAACAAATCGGATCCGCACGGCTAACCGGCAGAGCTGAAATCGTCCAAATGCTGAATCAGGGAAAAAGTATCGCGGCAATCTGCAAGGAATACGGGATCGCGAGAAACACCTTCGATCGGTTCAGAAGACAATACACCTATACTATTATAAAAGGAGAGAAAAAACGCTGGAGGGTAAACGGAAATGCTGCGGAGTTAAAAGAGAAAATACATGCAACGCTATAAACTGATGACTTTCCTCCCAACACAGGATAAGAAGGGGAGAGGGAAAAAGCCTGTCGCCACTCCGAAAGCGGCCCTCCACTGTTGCTGCACAAGGTCAGAAGGACAGCTGCGGCAAAAGCAGAATCAAACCTCGTAGCCCACACGCCCCCAACTGCATTCGATATTCACAAGGAAAGGGAACCTTTTTTCCCGCAATCTTTTATATCCGGAGTGAAAGATCAGAAACGGATTCCGGCGAAATCCGTCTTTCAACGGATCGTCGATACGGCATCGAACTCTTCGGGAGCGTAAGTCCGCAAGGCGAGTTTTTTAACCCAAACGACGAAGATCCCCGTGAGTACCAAGTTCAGCACGAGGGTCAGCACCGAAATAACCAGTGCCGGACCGCCCAAGCTATATCCCAGCGCAATGAAGATAACGCCCGCTCCTACCTCGCCGCGGGTAAACATACCGATCGAAAGGGCCAGACGTTCGCTCAACTTCCGGTCACGATAAAAAAACATCGGGAAAAGTTTACCCAGGTTGGACAGCAACGAGACGATCACCACATGGAATGCGATCACGCCCCACGACATCATGGGCTGCGAACCGGTCACGGAAGAAGCAGCTTCCCCAGTCGCAGCAGTCATACCGATAAACAACGGCATGCTCAATCCAACCAAAAACATGAACAAGAACGAAATGCCGGAAGCGGCCATCCGCTCCCCGCGAGATTCGACATGCCTGGTTTTCATCACCATACCCAATACGAAAGCGGGAAGCAGCACCTCGATATGAATACTGCCCTCCTCGCCGAAATAATATTTGGAAAGCAGGTAAACCAGTTGGGTAACACCGAAAACCACGACCGAATAGGTCAGAATCGCCCACCAATCCTGCCTCAACTCATACGTACTGAGTTTCTTCCACCCCAGCCACAACAGCAGAAAGACGATCACCACGACGACGAAAAGCTGCCAGCGCAGACCGATCATCAGGATTTGCAGAGGTATCATCAGCAGGATGGTATCCAGATCGTCGAAAATCGCCAGCACCTGAATTTTCCGATACATCCAGCTTCGCTTGAGCCGCAGGGCCGCGAGCATCGTGAACAGGATGCCGGCCGAAGTCGGAGCGGCAAAACGGCTCAACAACAGATTCTCTTTCCAGGCGTCGCCATTGCCCCAAAACTCGGGCGGCAACAACACGAAAACATAGTACAGAGCGATGAGCAGCCAGGGTACGGCTGCCGTAGCCATGGCGATAAAATAGTCCTCGGCATAGGAGCGCCAACGTTTTTTATCGATCTCGAATTCCCGGCCGACATTGATCATGATGAACGACAGACAGACATAGAGAAAGGTCGTCGCCCCGGCCCGGAATGCAGGATAGCCCTCCCCGAGCATCCCCGGAAGAATCTGGGAAGCCACGAGGCCAAGGATGAGAAGCAGGGAAAATGAGAAAATCTTTTTCATCGGCGGTTTTCAATAGGAATGTTCGCGCAGTCGGCACAAGGATTTATGTCGGCTAAATCGCGGGTACCGCCCGGAATTTTGGTACAAAGAAAATCAAAATCCCGGAATTTCCCCGCATCGTCCGCCAAAAAAGCACCGACTGCGCACCTCAACGCCACTTTTTCGTGCGGAAGAACAAATAGGTCACGAATCCGATGACGATCATCACGCCCCAGGCCAGGATATAACCGTGCTCCCACTCCAGTTCGGGCATGTTACGGAAATTCATCCCCCATACTCCGACCAGAAAAGTCAGCGGAATGAAGATGGTCGATACGACAGTCAGCCGTTTCATAATATCGTTCATCCGCAAATCGTTGTTCGAGATATACAAATCCATCAGCGACGAAAGGGTTTCACGGCAGATGTCGATATTTTGCGCCACGTTGAGCAGGTGATCGTTCACATCGTTGAAGAAAGGCCGATTGACCCGGTGCAACAAACTCGAATCGGAACGAAACAGCCGCGAATATTGTTCCTTGAGCGGCAGAACCGTCCGCTTGAGTTGCATATAATCCCGCCGAAGCTCCTGCATCTGTACTCCGATGTCCCGGTCTCCGGTATCGGCCAGCAATGCAGATTCCAGCTCCTCCAACCCGTCGCTGATCGCCGCCGCAACCGACATATAACCGGTTATCAAGCCATTGAGTAACACCGAAAACAGGTAGTCCGACTGTCGGGTACGGATTTTCAGTACATTACTGCGGATGGCACGCATCACATCGTCGAAAAAATCGTTGTCCCGCTCCTGAAACGTCAGCACGAAATCAGCGCCCTGCACCAGACTGACCTGCATCGCTTCGCCACCCATAATCTGCTTGGCAATAATCACATTGTACTGATCGTGCTCCTCGACCTTGCTGGCATGGTCGGTATTGAGAATGTCCTGCATGACCAGAAAATCGATCCCGAAATGCGTACAAACCGTCTGCACGGCATCCGTATCTTCCAGTCCGTGAATCTGCAGCCAAGTGATGCCATCGGGCTGAAAGCGGGACTTCATCTCCTCGAAATCATCTCCCGAAGCCTCTTCGACCCGATCCACAGTATAACTGCACAGATGCAGATGAGTCCGTGTTTTCGTATCCCCGTTGTAGGCGAGCTTGTCGCTGAGCAAGTTATTTTTCATGGCTGTACGATTAAAATTCGACCGTGACGCCCAACGTCGGCACCAACGTACCGCTCGCCTGGCGGATATACTTCATCTTATAACGCTGCTCCGAAGGCGGAGCCGAAGGATTCTCGATCACGCCGGTACTCATCAGCACGTCGGGCTGACGGAGCTTGCTGAAGGTCACGTTCTGCAAATCGACATAGATACCCAGCATGCATTTACGGAAATAAAACACCTTATCGACGCGCACGTCCAACTGGGCGAAGGCATCCAAACGTCCGGTATTGTATTTCGAATAGTCGTAATAAGGACGTCCCGAAGCGTTCCACGCCTCGACGAGCGACGATTTCTCGACGTCGTACGGCGTATAAGGCGTTCCGCCGATAGCGCTCAGCTTCGCACCGACGCTCCACCCGCGAGAGAAATCATACGTACCGCTGATGTTCGCCACGAAACGATTGTCCCAGGCAGAAGGAATATATTTCGCATCGTGCCGGCTGCGGTACTCGCTGCTGAAAACGGTCAGGGCGCCGACCAGATTGAAACGGTCGGGAAGCTGCCAACGCACCATCAGCTCCAGACCGTAGGCACGTCCCTGAGCCGAAGAAACGAGCAGTTCGTCGCCCGAGGTGCCGTAGTCGTTGCCTTTGCAGGTCAGCGGCACGTCGTCCGCCACCGAAAGCGGGATATCCGTATAATATTTGTAGAAACCTTCGAGCGAAACCACCAACCGGTCACGCAGACGCCAATTGACGCCGACGGCGCTTTGCAGGACCCGCATATACTCCAAGCCCCGATTGACCAACTCGCCCGTATTGTCCTTATAGCCGAGTGCCGTATAGGGCGGCAACTGGTAGAAAAGCCCTGCGCTACCGCTCACCGACCAACTGTCGCTCAAGGCATAGGAAGCCGACACACGGGGCGAAAGCTGCTTCCAGAAACGCTCCATCTCCGTCGAATAGTCGCATCCGTCGGCCCGCACGCCCATCGAAACCGTCAGCCGCTTGTCTGCGGAGGCATAGTCGGCCCCCACGAAAAAGCCCCAGCCGACAATCCCCAAATAAGTGCGATAGTCGAGCAGCTCGGCTTCCTGCTGATAAGTCCGCTGCAAAGTCTTGTTATGATAGGTAGAATAGTTCAATTCAGCACCTTCGCGCAGCGTCCACCGGCCCAGGTAGGAGCGATTTTCGAACCGCAGGGTCGTCTTCTGCTCCACGCCCCGCAAACGCAGGGTCAGATTATCCGGAGTCGATTCGTCGTTGTTGCGGTATTTGGTATTGCGGTTATTCAGGTAGTTGTGACTCAACGCCACCGACTGCACGTGCCGGCCGGCGAAATGGCGGTACACGGCACCCACAGTAAAGGTTTCCTGTTGGATACGAGGCAGGTAACTGAGCAGATATTCGTTCTCCTCGCCCTTCTCGTCGAGATTGAGCTTCATGTTGTCGATGCCCACCAGTCCGAGGAAAGTCAGCTCGTCCCGCTCCGAGAAACGGGTCTTGACCTTCAGTTGCCCGTCGATGTAATTGGGCAGGAAAGGAAGCCCCAGCAATTTGAAGAGGAACTGGAGATAGGATTGCCGCACGGAAAAGAGGTAAGTCGTCTTTTTGCCCACGTGTCCGCTGCCGCTGAGCGACACTTCGGAGGCACCGAGCGTCGCCTTGAAGGTCTGCCGTTCGAGATCGCCGTCCCGCAGCCGGAAATCCAACACCGAACTGAGCGCCCCGGCACGGTCGGCGGGAAACGAACCCGTATAGAAATTGATCTCGCGCACCAGATCGGAATTCACGATGCTTACGGGACCGCCCGTGGCACCCTGCGTGGCGAAATGGTTGATGTTGGGAATTTCGATCCCGTCCATGAAGAAGCGGTTTTCAGAAGGTCCGCCGCCCCGCACGATCAGGTCGTTGCGATAACCGATGGGCGAAAACGACACGCCTGGATAGGAACGAACGATACGCGACACGTCACGATTGGAGCCGGGACTCTTCTCGATCTCCCGCATCCCGATCACCTGCATACTGACCGGGCTCTCGATCGTACGGCGGAAAGGCGAGGGACGAACGACAACTTCATTCAGATGCTCCGGCTCCTCCTCCATCTCGATTTCGATGAAAGGCGTCCGGGCCGACACCTGGTATTCGGGGGTCACGACCGTTCTGTAACCGATGAACGACGCCGTCAGGCTGTAAATGCCGGGCTTCACCTGCAGGATCTCGAAACGTCCGAGCGAATCGGTCATGGCGCCCTTACCGGGCTGGCCGGTGATCGTAACGGCAGCGTAGGCGACCGGTTCCCGGGAAAGACGGTCGATAACCCTGCCCCGCACAGGATACCCCGCTGCGGCCCAAACAGAAGGAATGTACAATGCCAGCAAAACGATTGCTGCCAGTAAGTTCTTTCTCATAATTCACAAAATCAACCGTCCGCAAAACTAATAATTTTAGCGGCGTTTCGATCTTCCGGCCGTAAAGAATCGACCGAGGCAGACCGATTCGAGGCGAATCGGACGATTTACGGCATCGACACGATACCCCGAATCGCCCGCCGGCATAACCTAATAATCGAAAGAGATGCAAAAATCATGAAATCCGCCCCGGAAGGAATCGAAATTTATCCTATTTTTGTTTCCGATCAATCTCGACAATATATGCGTACACTGATCTCGATTCTCTGGATTTCGTTCTTTCCGCTTGCCGCAGCAGCGCAGGGCGACGACCTGTCGTATCGGCTGAAAAAGGTGATAAAGGATAAAAAAGCCGAAATCGGTATTGCGGTCATCCTCGACGCACAAGATACGGTAACGGTCAATAACGACGACCGCTACCCCCTGATGAGCGTATTCAAATTCCACCAGGCCCTCGCCGTCGCAGATTACCTGGACCGAAACGGACTGACGCCCGACACGGAAATATTCATTCCGGAAGAAGAGCTCGTCCCCGACACGTACAGCCCCCTCCGGGACGAATTTCCCGAAGGCGGTATCCCGATATCCTTCCGCAGCCTGCTGGAGTACAGCATGCAACTGAGCGACAACAACGCCTGCGACATCCTCTTCAAGCACACGGGCGGTCCGGCAGCGACAGACCGCTACGTCCGGTCGCTCGGACTGCGCAATTTCGCAATCGCAGCAACGGAACAGCAGATGCACGACGATCCGCAAACGTGCTACGAAAACTGGAGTACGCCGCTCGAAGCGGCCGCTCTGCTGGAGCTGCTCGTAACAGAACAGATTCTCACTCCTACACTGCGGGAAATGATCCGGCAAAACCTGATAAACTGTAAAACAGGTGCCGACCGTCTTCCGAAACCACTGTCGGGAACCGGCGCCGTCATCGGACACAAAACCGGCACGAGCGACCGCGACGAACGAGGCATCTTCGCCGGGACCAACGACCTGGGATTCGTCATCCTGCCGGACGGCACCCGCTATACCATCGCCATCTTCATCAAAAATTCGGCGGAAAATCCAGAAACGAATGCCCGAATCATAGCGGATATCTCCGAAACCGTTTATCGATACGTTCGCGACGAATACCGGGAAGATGACATCCGCCCCGGCAAAAAAACACATCGATAAAGGAGCCGGAATTGGATGCGAATCCGATTTTTATTAAATTTGGAAAGAAAACAGCGTAATTTGCACTGTTCTTGCACGGAATCAGAAAAACTTCAATACCCCAAGCATGAAAAAAATAGCGGCTTACCTCATTCCCGTCCTCGCCTGCTTTGCAGTAGGTATCTCGGCAAGTTTTTTCCAGGCTTCGTCCATCGCCGAATGGTATCCGACGCTGACCAAGCCGACACTCACGCCGCCCAATATCGTATTTCCGATCGCCTGGAGCGTCCTGTACCTCTGCATGGGACTTTCGCTCGGGCGTCTCATCGTGCGTCGGCAGCACAAAGGAATCATCCGGCTGTGGGTCTTGCAACTTATCGCCAACTTCCTGTGGAGCATCCTGTTCTTCACGCTGCGCAATCCGCTGGCCGGATTCATCGACATCGTACTGCTGAATATCCTCGTGGGACTCTACATCTTCGCCGCGAGCCGCAGGGACCGCGCTGCCGCCTGGCTCTTCGTACCTTACCTGCTCTGGACGCTCTTCGCCGCCTACCTCAACGGATATATCCTGCTGCACGGCACCCCGGCGGCGGCTCCGACGACAATTCAAACCGAATCTTTAACAATATCAAAACCTAAAACAGAAAGAATTATGGTTCACAAAATGCCCGAACTTCCGTATTCGACGGAAGCGCTCGCTCCGAAAATGAGCAAAGAAACTTTTGAATACCACTACGGCAAACACCTCCAGACCTACGTGGACAACCTCAACCGCCTGATTCCCGGCACGCCTTACGAGTCGATGTCTCTGCAGGAGATCGTCAAGAAAGCCGACGGTCCGATCTTCAACAATGCGGCCCAGACGTGGAATCACACGTTCTTCTTCCTGATGCTGACCCCCGACCAGAAGCCGATGCCCCAAAAACTGGCGGATCGCATCGCCCGCGACTTCGGATCGGTCGAAGCCTTCAAGGAAGAGTTCTCCAAAGCCGCTACCGGACTTTTCGGATCGGGTTGGACGTGGCTCGCAGCCGACAAGGACGGCAAATTGCAGATCATCTCGGAATCCAACGCCGGAAACCCGATGACCAAAGGCCTCAAGCCAGTCATGACGATCGACGTATGGGAGCACGCCTACTATATCGACTACCGCAACCGCCGTGCGGATTTCATCAAATCGTACTGGGAGCTGATCGACTGGGACAAGGTGGCCGACCGCGTATTCCCCCGCAAATACCATTGCACCGCCTGCGACTACGTATATGATCCGGCCAAGGGCGATCCCGAAAGCGGCATCGCACCCGGCACGGCATTCGAAGACATCCCGGACGACTGGGTATGCCCCGTTTGCGGACTCTACAAGGATTCCTTCAAGATCGTGGAAGAGAAATAGGCGATCAGGAAAATTGAAAAAAGCAGCGCATAAAGCGCTGCTTTTTTGTGTCGGGAGAATCCGTCGCAGACACCCGACAGCCGTTTTTCCGCGCCCGAGGGAAGAAGCCGGACAGCCCATTCCGTCCGACACCAGAAATAAAGAGATCGACCCGGCAACAGATCGACCTCTTTGTTTCAGTCCATACTAATCTCTACTTTATTACGACTGAAACCTTTATCGGCAAGACACTCTTCTTCTGCACAAACTCCGCACTTCGGCACATGCCGTACAACGGTTTCGAAAAATATTTCATCCGGGAAACAGAGAGCCGCCTCGCTTCAGGTTATCAATCCACCGAAAAGATGCCTCGCAGGTCTTTTCCGAAAGCTCCGTCCGCCCGCAAGCGGGCCGATCACCTCGGATCGTCGGGCAGGACTCACAGCAGCGGGAACTGTCGCAGACTTTCACTGCGTTCCCATTTAATCTGACGGGGCGTAACCCCTCGTGAACCGTTGCAGTGCAAATGTAAGAAAATATTTGCTATCTTTGCCCGGTAACCAAAAAATATTTTGACAGAAACTATGAAACACGCATACGTATTTCCGGGTCAGGGCGCTCAAGCCGTCGGCATGGGCAAAGACCTCTACGACAATGTCCCCGAAGCCAAGGCTCTCTTCGAGCAGGCCAACGAAATCCTCGGTTTCCGCATCACCGACATCATGTTCGCCGGTACGGACGAAGAGCTCAAACAGACCAAAGTCACCCAGCCGGCCGTATTCCTCCACTCGGTCATCATGGCCAAGGCGCTGGGCGTGAAGCCCGACGCGGTAGCCGGACACTCGCTCGGCGAATTTTCAGCCCTGGTGGTGGCCGGCGCTCTTTCGTTCGAGGACGGTCTGCGGCTCGTTTCCAAACGTGCGATGGCCATGCAGAAAGCCTGCGAAGCCGTACCCGGTACGATGGCGGCGATCCTGGGACTCGACGACGCCAAAGTGGAAGAAGCCTGCGCCTCGATCGACGGCGTGGTCGTGGCGGCCAACTACAACTGCCCCGGCCAACTGGTCATCTGCCCCATCTACCAGAACGTCGATGCCAAACCCCAAACCGATCCGGCGACGATCAAGGCCAACCTGATCGCACAGCTCACCGCACCGGTACGCTGGACCTACATCGTCAAGAACATGCTTGCGGACGGCGTGACCGAATTTACGGAGCTCGGTCCCGGCAATGTCCTGCAGGGTCTTATCAAAAAAGTAAACCCCGAAGCGGTCGTAGAGTCGAAATCGACACTCTAAACAGCGTTAAAAGTTAACTTCGGAAATGGAGCTGATTGCGTACCAATCAGTTCCATTTTCTATTTTTAAAATTTTCACATTATAGACAGCATGTATTTCAAATTCGGGTAAATTCTTTCTATATTTGCACAAAAAAAATACAGAGAACATAAAACGACTCAATAAATCATGACATCGTTAACCGAATTTTTCAGCCGGCAGGAGGATGACAATCTGAAAGGTATTTCGCACAAGAACAACCTCTTCAAGCGAAATATCATCGCACATATGGCAGTAAATGGTGAGTGTACGCTCTCGGAGCTTACCAAAGAGTTGCACATCAGCGTTCCGACCATCACCAAGCTCGTTCAGGAACTCGTTCAGGAAAATATCGTCACCGATCTGGGCAAGGTCGAAACTCCGGGCGGACGGCGACCCAATATTTTCGGATTGGCCAGTTCGGCGATCTATTTCGCCGGCGTCAACATCGGGCGCGACAACATGTCGTTCCTCATCACGGATCTGCACAACAACATCGTCAAAGAGGAGATTCTGAACGACTTCGAGCTTCAAGACCGCCCCCAATGCCTCGAAAAAATATGCTCGAACATCGCACACTTCATCGATACCTGCGGCGTGGAACGCGCGAAAATCCTCGGAGCGGGCGTCAGCGTCAGCGGACGCGTCAATCCCACGACGGGACGCAGTTACCGCTATTTCACGTCGAGCGAACAGTCCCTGCGCGACATGATCGAACAGCGCATCGGCATCCGCGTACTGCTCGAAAACGACACCCGTGCCCGCTGTTACGCAGAGTACACTAACAGCAAGTCCAAAGACGAAACGGACGTACTCTACCTTCACCTCGGACGCGGCCTGGCCATCGGCATCGTCATGAACGGCAAACTCTACTACGGCAAGAGTGGCTTCGCCGGAGAGTTCGGGCACATTCCCTTCTTCGACAACGAAATCATCTGCTCCTGCGGCAAGAAGGGTTGTCTCGAAACCGAAGTCTCGGGAATCGCGATCGAACAGAAGTTCGGTCGGCTTATCAGCCAGGGAGTCAATACCATCCTGCGCGAAAAATACAACAAGCACGAAGCCATCCACGTCGATGAGATCATCGACGCAGCCAAGCACGACGACAATCTCTCGATCGAACTGATCGAGGAGGTCGGAGAAAAGGCGGGCAAGGCCGTCGCCTTCCTGATCAACACCTTCAATCCGGAAACGGTCATCGTAGGCGGCGAGCTGGCCGAAGCGGGCGACTACCTGATGCTGCCCCTCAAGTCGGCAACCAACAAATACTCGCTCAATCTGGTCTATAAGGACACCAAATTCCGCCTGTCGAAAATGGGCAAGACAGCCAGTGCCTGGGGTGCTGCCATGTTGATTCGCAATCAGGTACTCGGACTTTGCTAATGATGCTCCGAGGTCATATTTGCAGCCTGCGGGCCGTCGAACCTGAAGATCTCGAACTGCTCTGCCGGTGGGAAAACGACCCTTCGCTGTGGACAGTCAGCGGTACGATCGAACCGTTCTCGCACTATTCGATCGAACAATTCATCCAGACACAGCAGGCTGGTATTTACCGATGCGGACAACTGCGGTTGATGATCGACGACACAGCCGGAAAAACGATCGGAGCCATCGATTTGTTCGATTTCGAGCCGCAGCACGAACGGGCAGGCGTCGGCATTCTGGTTTACGATCCGGCACAGCGCGGGAAAGGATACGGGGCAGAGGCATTGGCATTGCTCGAAGAGTATGCACGCACGGTACTCCGGCTGCGGCAACTGTGGTGCAACGTACTCGCGGACAACGGCCCCAGCCTGGCTCTCTTCGAAAGAGCCGGATTCCGCCGGATCGGGGTTAAAAAGGAGTGGATCCGTACCCCCGAAGGGTACAAGGACGAAGTATTGCTCCAAAAGCTACTTTAGACAATTTGAAATACAAATCTGCCGGAATGCTCCGCTGCCGATCACCTATCGGGCAGGAAAATTCCGGCAGATTTTTATCGTATCCCGGGAGGAAACTCGCTCTCCTCCTCCCGACATCCGGTTTTTTCAAGCGATCCTCGCGACGGTACGCACCGCTGTCGTACCGGGCACCACCCCTGCCGAAGCTACTCTTCATCCAGTAAATCGGCCGCCTGCAAAGTCCTGGCAGACTGTTGTTTCTTGGTCGGAATTCCCAGTTTGCGAAGCCGCTCCCCGCAGCGGACGATGTTGTCGTTACCGGTGCAAAGCCGCTTGTAGGCATCGTTGTACTTGTCCCGGGCGGCGTCGAGCGACTGTCCCACCCCTTCGAGCGAAACGGTGAAAGCCACCAACTGCTCGTAGAGTTTCGTACCGTAAGTAACGATGTCGGCCGTATTCTTGTTCTGTGCGTTCCGCTTCCAAAGATCGTCCACCAACTTCAGAAGGGCGAAAAGATTGGTCGGCGAAGAGATGATGACTTTCTTGTCGTAGGCATCGGCCCAGATGGAGCTGTCGTTTTGCAGCGCCGCCAGAAACGCCGGTTCGTTGGGAATGAACATAATGACGAAATCGGGCGAATCGAGCAATCGCTGGTACTCCTTGCGGCCCAGTTCGACGACGTGCTGCCGCACCGACGCAACGTGCGACGCAAGATACTGGCGCCGGGTCGCCTCGTCCTCGGCTCCGACGTATCCGACGAATGCCGTGAGCGACACCTTCGAGTCGATGACGATCCGCTTGCCTTCGGGCAGGTAAAGCACCACGTCGGGCCGCAGGTTGTTTCCCGCCTCGTCCTTGATATTGAGCTGCGTATCGTAATGTACGCCTCGGATCAGATTCGAATTGTCGAGGATCGTTTCGAGGATCATCTCGCCCCAGTCGCCCTGCACCTTGGAATTGCCTTTGAGCGCATTGGTCAGGTTGGTCGTTTCGGTGGTGATGCGGCGATTGAGTTCCATCAGCCGTTCGAGCTCGTTGCGCAACGCCCCCCGCTGTTCGTTCTCGGAGGAGTAGATCTTCTCGACCCGCTCGCGGAACTCCACGATGTTATCCCGGAAAGGTTTCAACAACACGTCGAGCGCTTCGCGGTTGGTCTCCTTGAAAGTGCGCGACTGTTCGCCCAGAATGTCATTGGCGAGGTTCTTGAACTGGGTCCGAAAAGTTTCCTCCATTTTTTCACGCTCGGCACACCCGGCGCGACTCCTCGGCCAGGCGGCGAGCTTCGTCCGCAGCGGCCCGTTCGTCCGACAAACGGGCGTTATCCCGACGCAGGGAGAGCAAAAGCAAACCCAGCACGGCGCAAACGACGCCGAGCGACAATAAAACGACAACGATTCCGGTATTCATGACAGCAACAAAAATAACAAAAGATGCAAGCAATCGTACGGGCATGCACACAAAGATTGCCGAACCGCATCCAATCTTTAACAAAGATAAGAATAAGTCAAATGCAAAAGCAAATTTATTTACATTTTATAATAGAGGCAAAGAACCTAAAAAATATAATCTAATTTATTTTCGAAACAACATTGTAAAATCATTTTTTATCCATATATTTATTCTGAAATTATTCTTTAACCAAAAAAATGCTCTATGATGAACTTTGCTTCCATGAAGTTTTTCCTGGTAGGATTGACTTTGACAGCCATGCTCTCTGCATGTAGTGATGACGAAACATCAGACCTTATCCCCGAACCGAGCATCTCAATTTCTGCTTTAGAAAGTGAAATCGGGGCACTGAACTTCTCGATCAACGTGGAAAATGCCGAGCAATGCGCTTACGTCTGCATGAACGCGAACGAATCGCTCCCCACGACTGCTGATGAAATTTTCGCAACCGGAACGAGCATTAAACTCACGGACAAGAACAAACTTTCGATCCGAGTTCCCGTCGACAAGCAGATTACATATGCCGTTATCGCTGCAGCTGCGAACCAGACGGGCAAGACAATTTCCAACAAATTACAACTTACCCCGCTCAAAGACGAAGACCCAGGGACGGAAGATCCCGAACCGAAACCGGAGCAAATCGATATCACTTTTTCAACAGGAGAATTACTTTATCTGCCTAACGGCATGCTACTAATTAACCTGTTCGAAACGGACAACACAAGTGTTTATCAGACCCAAATCAAACTTGAAGGTATCGAAAACAACGGCGCCTAGAGAAACGGCAGCCGCCTGCTTGCAGAAGACCTTTATAAAACAGTATCCTCCTCTTATCTGATAGACATCGAAGGGAATAGCGACATTGACGACAACCTTCCTGCAGGGACATTGGTCAAAATTGAACGAGGCACGGCAAACACTGTAATTCTGACCATTACAGGCACATTATCCAAAAGCGAAACCAAGTTTACCGGTCGATTCTCCGGCATACTCTCGCACGAGATGGAGTTAAAGAACTATTCTCTCAACAATGTGGTATTCGACGAAACCGGAGGGGCCAAATGGAATGCCGAAAAGAAGACAATCGCCCTTCCGCTACGCAGTTCTGCTCACCCCGACCTGAAACAGTTCTCGCTGGTATTCCATTCCGAAACCGAAACGCTCGCAACGGGTAACTACCCAATCAGCGAAAATGGAGAAGCAGGAACCGTATCGTTGGCCAAAGCCTATTTCGCCAACGCTCCCGTTTACATCAACGGTACACTCGGCCCGTCGGAAATCGGCTACAAAACCGGCTCGATAAAAGTTGAAGTGAGTCCGGAAACCAACGAATACACGCTCACAATCGACGCCCGTGATTCATACGATATTATCTATCAGGAAAACGCGTCGGCACAAGTCGTTTACGGAGGCACGCTGACTGGGTCGTTCCAAGGTTCTATAGGGGAACAAGGAGGAGGCGAAGATCCCGAGGAGCCTCAATATAATGTATGGCAAGACACCTATTCAAATACTCCAGCCGTAGTTTCATACGGACTTACGTCAGATTTGGAAGGTTACGAGCGTTCCTATATTGGACGTATTGACCTTCAACCCGACACCGAAGGAGAAGCCAACATGCGCCTCTTCTTTATTAATCGTGCTCCGGATGCATCGGCCGCAGGCTTCGATCCCACACAGATCGAGTTCATTCCCGGCTACTCATACGCCACGCTCGGACAGGATTTGGACGATCCCATATTTCCGTATGTACTCATGGAAGGCGACCTGAATCTGTCTTATGACAGCGGAAGCCAAAAATGGACGCTCCACTACGAAGGCTTCTTCGTAGCTCCACTCGGACACAAAATCAAAGTAATAGCTGACTATGTCGGTCCGATGGACGGCTTCACTGCTTTGTAAACAGACACAAGTAATCTATATTTTCAGCCGTCTTCTTTAATGACGGCTGAAAATATTTTCAACAAAAAAACACCAAGCCATGAAACATATATCAAAAAACATAAAGCACAGACTTCTTTATATCAACATGCTATTCTTGTGCGGAATCCTGTCAGGCGCTTGCAACAAGGAAAATGAGCCGGACATAACTCCTCCATCCGAAGGAGAGCAATCCAATCCCGTCGAAATGACTTTCACATTCGATGTCCAAACCTTGAGTCCGAATGCAGCCGAGATTTCCATCACACCATCAGACAATACACAAACATGGTATTGGACTCGTGCTACCGACAAGGAATTTACAGACGCAAATAAAAATAAAGACGCTTTATTCAAAGATATGCTCGAAAGCGACATTGAGTACGGCATTCAGGAAGAAGGATTCGACCGAGCCGGTGCCGTAGCCGACATCACCCACACAGGACCATTCAACAACACGCTCCAAAGTCTTTTCGGATCGACGACCTACCATCTGTTGGCCGCTGCGATCGACAAGGAGGGTAACCCGCTTTCGGAAGTCTCCCAATACACATTCGAAAGCCAGAAGACTCCGGTATCCCTAAATACATTCTCAATCAAGATTCCCGACGAAGACGTCTCTTATGCATCAGCCAAAATCTCGATTACTCCCACCAATCAGGATCCCTACACTTGGTTTATAGCCGTTTCATCACAAGGGACTCCAGAGGAACTCGCCGACGCCTATATCGATGCGAACGGAATTCTGATGAACACAGGACTTTACGATATTTACACGGGATCGCAAATCCGCACAATAAACGCACTGGACCCAAACACGTCTTATTCCGTCGTGGTATTCGGTTACCAAGCCGGTCGTACAACCAGTGTTGAGTCGGCTTCGTTCCAGACTATTCCGGCTGGCGACCCCTCCGAAACAGTTTTTGAATTCAGCATCGATCCCGCTAAATTGACGGCCCGTAGCGCGGAAGTTTCCGTCACACCCAGCGACCCGAGCGTATTATACTGGTATGAGCTCTTACCTGCCGAAAAATACGCACAATACGGATCGAATGAAGAGACCGTACGCGCTTATCAGCAACAGATATTCACGACTTACGAGGAACAGGGCTACACGATCGGAGAGATCGTTCGCGGATTCTGTGCTCGTGGTGCGGTCACCATGTCTTTCGGCCCGGAAAGCCCTGCCGGACTCCTCTCTCCGGAAACGGAATATATCCCGTTCGCTGTCTGTATGAACTTCGATGGCACGCTGGCAGGTGAAGTCTTTGTCGGCGAGAAATTAACGACACCAAAAGCAACCGTTTCGTCCGCTTGGGCCAAAGCTTGGATGCGGGCTTATTACGACTGCGACCAACTGGCTCTACTCGATCCCGAATTAAGTTCATTAGCCGGCAAGAACCTGCTAGCCATAGACATCGAAATCAGCCATAGCTCCGACGCGGCCCACTGGTATTTCCTAGGTTTGTCGGCCGACTACACCGACAAAACCAAATATCCCGAAGAAGAGATGTTATCAGCTATTTTGACAAACGTCAGCACGGAAGCGACACTCAAAGACGAAACGTCCACACTGATTCTCTTCCCGGCCGACCAGCAAGGCACATTCCTCTCGATGGCCGAAGATGCCTCTGGTAACTATAGCGAAATAGAGAGAGTATTGATTGGGCCGCTCTCCAAGGAAGGTGCATCACCTATTCCTATGTCCAGTTCGATGTCGCTTTCGAACATGCAGACCAACATTCCTTTAACAAATGCATATTTCCGCACGGGTACCAACGTACAGACGGAATGGCCGGATTACATATATCGTCTTCAGAATACCGTCGAGCCGATATCGGTTCGTTAAAACCGGCGACAAGCATTGCAACAGAAAAAAGTATTTTTCGGAACGAGAAGAGAGAGGCAATGCCTCTCTCTTCTCGTTCCTGTTCAACAGAATCCCTGTAAAACCAGCATAACAACTAAAATAATTACAACAAGACTGTCCGTAATACAAAGCATAAACAGACCGGAAATATTACAACGCCAAACAACTACAAATAAATTCCCCTGCCCGACATCCTCATTCTATTTCGAATTTACTATCTTTGCCAAAAATAACAAGGTATTTTGGGTAAACTCTACTCCAAAATTGTCTTTGTTTCTATTATTCAGTTTTAAGAATCTAAAACCATGCAACGAATCATATCCCCCTCGATGCTGTCGGCCGATTTCGGCCACCTGGAGCGCGATACGCAGATGATCGACCGAAGCGCCGCCGAATGGG
>QWBY01000621.1_pt1 | contig 28207 bp, 47 predicted proteins | sample 1972471 | NCBI WGS metagenome assembly QWBY01 (sample SAMN09866722, study PRJNA288562) | Human gut metagenome isolate term6_stool, whole genome shotgun sequencing... | reverse complement strand
TGACGAACATTCTCAATTGGTGTTGATTGGATTTCCAACGTGTTCAATTTGAGTTCACGTTCTTCTTGTGCTAACTCAATACGTGATTTAAGGTCTTTAAGTTCGTCTGATAACGCACGAACCTCTGTCATTTCCACGCTTTCGTCCATTTTAATTTTGTTGAAACGTTCTAATTTCTCGTTATATTTCTTTAGTAATTCTGCTAATGTCATATAATTCCCTCTTTCTTTAAATTAAATTCAATTCCATTTCCATAATTTCTATTTCACGTTGTCTGTTATCTTGCTTTAACTTATTCAAGCAACGTTGTGATAAAACAACTTCGGTATCTTGATAAGCTGGCGTTGTAACAACCGATACATCATATAGCTTGTTAATGCTCCTAATTCGCCTAATGTATCGATCGTTTTCGTCCTTGCTCCATTCGTCACCCTCATCGGCTATGGTGAAAGCAAACGAACACTTATCAATCAAACCGTTGCGCATGTTCTCAATAAGGTCTTTTGTATAAGCGGTTTCGGTAGCTTTTATGTCAAAACGTAATCCAATGTCATCAACCTCTAATACCAAGTTCTTGCCAGTACGTCCTAAAACATAGTTGGAATCATGGTTTAAAAGTGCAACGACATTGGACATATCAGCCTTATCCAATGCGCCACGTTCGATATATTCGGTAAATCCAAGGTCTTCCGATGGTCTATCAAACTTCAAAGCATAGCCCGTGATATGGGTAGACACATCGTCTTCCACACCACGGACTTCAAAATCAACGCTATTTAAACGAATATCCTTATTCTTTATTTTTATCACCCTCTTTCCCATCGATCCCGTTTAGATACTTTCCAAAGCCGTTATTACTAAGCACGTTAATGTTCTTAAGCGGTGCTAAATTCAAGCTCATCATAGGCTCGTTAGAAACATCTTCTTCATAAGGACTCATTTCATTGGTGGCTCGAACCTCGTTGATCGTTGTAAATCCATTCCTTAAATTGATTTCATTGACCTCGGCTCTCGCTCTTGAATCACCTCGAAGCTCGGAGTCCATGTTGAACTTGACATAATAGTTATCGATACGGTCTTGTTCGGTGTATAACTTATAACCAAACTCGTATTCGATCTGTGTAACCCAAGGTTGCAGGGTGTTTTTTACATAATCCAATGATTGGTGTTCGATATTTGAGTAGGTCGCTTTATCCAATTCATTAATCTTGTGCATTGGCACTTTAAAGATAGAAGCGATCTGTTGTTGGTTGAATTTTTGCGAATCCAACCACTGCATATCGGCTTGGCTCATTCCAATTTGTTGGTATTCAAGCCCGCTATCCACAATCGCTATTGATTGGCTAGCGTTTGTTCTGTCCCACGATTCACGGACTTTGCGTTTGGCTTCGGGTTTTAATGAACCCTGAACTTTAAGAACACCTTTCGGCGCACCGCCATCAGCAATCATTTTGTGGTTATATTTACTAGCCACGTCATTACTTTCGAGCTGGATTCGGATTGCTTCAATCGGACTAATACCAACGATCCCGTCCAAACTCATGGATTTAACGTGGATAATTTCATCTGAAAAGAGATATTTGATCTTTCCATCGACCGTTGTTTGGTAGTACAAATCACCGTTTTTATCAATAACAGGGTGAGTGATTGGACTAGTTAAAGGGGTCAACTGTTCTATTTGACCCTTGTTATTGCGTTGGATATAAGCGTAAAAATTACCGTGAATACAAACGTCCGTCACTAAACACTTCATGAACGTAAACGGGGTCATGAATTTGTTAGGACGGACTCTTAAGACGTAATGAACGTCATTATTCACAATTTGTTGAATTGCACCTTTTTCATCTTTTCTAAACGTTTTGAATGGTAGCTTTGCAATGTCATCGGACAAAACATTCACACAAGCCCAAACAGTGGGAAAAGATAAAGCGTTACTAGGGGTAGCCCTCAAAGCATTTGTTGATAAATCTTTGTTTTGGAAGATGTTAAAACCCGATCCCCACTTTTTCATAAGCTCTTCTTCGGCTACGCTATCTCGAATAAAAAAACTTTGGTTAGGTACAAATAGGCTTTCTAACAATTAATCACCCCTTTCCTCTTTTTGAAATTGCCTTAAGTAACACAACACCCCAAACAATCAGCGAAATCCCAGTAAAGAAAACGCCAAAAAGAAACAATCATAAAGATTGTTCCTAAAACTAATAAAAACTCACTAAAATGAATAATCAAAATCACCCTCAAACTTCGCACGATTAACTCACGATTCACTTACGATTACAACAATTAATCAATGCAATGATTACATCTATTACTGCAATTAAAGCTGTTGGAAGCCATATCGGACTTAACACCCATAGCCATGACCAATTGATGAAGCCCATTAATTTTAATGCGATAAATAGTAAACATAACATACCTACAAATCCTATTCCCGAGCTGTTATTCTCGCTTTTCATATCAATTCTCCTTTTATCAGCACTTTGCTAGTCAAGATACATTTTCGGATCACCTTTTAAACCTTTCTATCAGTTTTCAATGGTTTCAAGAAAGTGTTCAACCCCTTTAAAATGACCAATCTTCATCTAAGATCGATTCATTGACATCGACTGTCTGATCGTCAAACATTGCCCTTGAATAGGCGTTGATAACAGAAGCGATCGGGTCAATCCGTTCTTTCGACTTCGCTTTATTGATCTTTATATTTTCGTTTGCGTCAGATACCACAACTGCATTGTTGATCGCCCACCCCAATAAAGGATCATCTGTATGGTAAAGATCACCTTTATAAAGTTTTTCTCGAAATCCCTTAGTGGGTTCACTAAGTTTGGTGATCGATTGCCCTACCTCGACCACTTCAATACCCTCGTTAAGGATTTCAGTTGCCAAGTGTGTGGCGTTCCACATATCAAATCCAACCTCACGGACATTGTACTTGCGACATAACATCATGATATGGGCTTTAACAAACGAATAATCAACAACCGCCCCAGGCGTCAGGGTCATTAGGTCGTTGTCAACAAACAAATCAAATCGGACTTTATCTCGGCTCATGCGTTCCATGAATTTATCTTCGGGCATAAAGCTATGTTGCCCGACTAAGAACTTGCCCTCTTTAACCGCCACCCAACCAACAGAAGTTAAGTCGGTCGTGGTAGATAGGTCAACCCCAAGATAAACGTTTGAACCATCTAAAAACTCTTCAAGATCGCCATCAAAAAGTTGTTTTTTCCACGTTGACATATCAACATATCCATCGTCCTTACGGTCTACCCATAAGTTCATGTTTTTGGTTAGAAAGTTGCGCATGGTAGACGGTTGATCTAAAGCCACCTTTAAGGCGGATCGGATAGAAGACAAGCCCTCTTCGTAAGTTGCAACAATCGGGTTCGCTTTAACCCAATTTTTCTCATCTTTAATGTCATCGCCCTCGTCCAATTCGTAAATAGCGATAAATATATCATCGTTATTTTTCGGGTTATCAGGATCAAGGATTTCTGAATAATAACAATAGTCTTCGTAAGCTGGGAAACTTAAATCGAATCCAGCGGTTGTTATATAGATTGTTAATGGTTGCGTTCTAGCGATAACACCTGAATTTTGAACGTCAACAATTTCCCTTGTTTCGTGTGCGGTCGCCCATTCGTCAATGATTGAAAGCGACGGGTTTGTACCGTCACCTTTTCTACGCGCTTCACGAGATAACGCCTTAATTGTTGAATGGTTGTTAAGAACAGTAACAAAGTTGTAAGTTTCTTTCCACTGCCCTTTTAACATTTCAACAGGTAGCAATTGAGAAACAATTTCGTTGTAGCAAAGATTTGATTGGTCTTTTGACCAACCAGCGATATATACTTCTTCTTGTTCGGGGGATAATACCGCTATGTAGCTTGCTATTAACGCCAATTCTTGTGTTTTTGCGTTCTTACGTGCTTTTTGGATATACGCTTCACGATAACGCCTATAACCCGTGTCGGTACGTTTAAACCCCAGTATATTGGCTGTTTCAAACAATTGGGAATCGTGTAATTCGATATATTGACCAGCTAGCTTTCCTTTAGTGTGCTTGAACATTGAAGACCAAACCTTGAAACGGTAAACTTCTTCCCAATCCATGTAAAACTCTTTGCGTTTTAAGTCATTTTTAAAGCGAATCATCGCTTGAATCATTTTCTTACATTGAACAATCTCTCCACTTATTGACTTATCAACATAAGACAATAAACGTTTTTTTAGTTCTTCTACTTCTTTTTGAAGCGAGTCTTCAACCAAGTCAACCTCACCCCTTTACTTAACAGACCTTAAAGCATTGCCAAATAAAAATTCTTCTTTGGTCTTCGGTTTGTCTTCTTCTTTCTTATCGGGTTTACGTAATTTCATTCGAGCCGCCATTGTTAAGCCTAATTCCTTTTCTAAAGCCAATGCACGGTCAGAAACTTTGTTCAAGTTGTTGGATATTGTGTTGTAAGTCTTACTAGTTGGCCCTACTTTCTTCATTGCTTCCCTTAATTTCCAAAACTCTTGAGAGTAAATTAAGTAACGACCCAAAGCTTCGGTATCTACATTCGTTAAAATTCCCATTCCCTCGAACTCATTGACATACCAATAGAAGCGTTCGTGCAATTCTTCGGGCAATGATAAAGGCGGTTGAATATCATCTTCCGAGATCACAACTTCCTTTGCTTCCTTTTCAGCTAATTCTTTTTTTGTGTAATGCTTTTTGCCAATTTCCTTAGCAATATTTGACGGTAAGTGACCTTTTGCCATGATTTCAACTCCTTTTTATACATATATTGAACAGTTTTAACATCTATCATCAAAATAGTTACAAAACGCTATATATTAACGTTTTTAAGCAACTTTTCTCATGGCAGGTGTTATTTTTAAAGGGATTTTAGTCTGCGGAAAGGGGGGCAGCGGTCTTGGGTAACGTTTTCATAGTCATTTTGCCCTGGGTATCTAATATTTTTATTTTTTCTAACATTATATTTTTTTGTCTTCTTAAATAGCTTTATAGCAACGTTTGCGAATGTTATTTTTCTTTGTTTTTGTTTCTTTTATTTATTTTTCTTTTTCTTTGTTTTTATGAGATTTTCATTAGAAAAGTTTTGCGAATAGCTTTGTGTCAAGCTTTGTGCGCTTGACTTTATAAAGACTTGATATATACTTGAGTCAACAAGTCAAGAAGAGATAAAAAATAAAAAATATTTTTATTAAATCTCATCTGGAACTTGCTTATAAAATAAACTACATATAGAAGAGAACCTGAAAGAAAATCTTCTATACATATAAGAAGAAAGGAGAAGACAAAAGGACAAAATAAAAAGCGCTTATCAAAGCGCTAAAGATGATCAATATATAAGAAGAAAAAAGAAAAGGAGATATAAAAAATGGATCTAAAAGAACTAATAAAGAGCAAGGATCAACGCCTAAAAAGTGCAGCGCTAAGCGTTGCGGGTGGTGAACCAATGATAATACTAGAAATGTACGACTCCAGCGCGAGTTACCTTGAAGATAATATTGAAGCACAAGACGCTTTTATGAATCACTTAGAAAAAGTGATCACTAAAAATCTTGACGCTATAAAAGAATACTACAAAAAAATAAATTGTCCTATAAAAGGAGAACATATAAACGTATGGAACCTCTTAACCTTCCCATCCTTCGAGTACTGGATCAGATGGGGACAAGAAAAACGACTTTTTGAAGAATTTTTAAAAGGGGGCAAATAAAATGAAAAAATCAGAAGAAATCCAAGCTATGACTTGGAAAGAGCTACTAGAAGATGAGAACACCACGGTTGAAATCGAATTTAACACCCCGGCGTTGGCTTACGGTTGGTATGAAAGCGACGGATCAAGAATGGTAGTCATGGTAGACGACCTGCCGGAGATTTTTAACCAGCTAGGCTGGGATGATCTCCTTGACGGTGAGTATGACCTCATCATAAGACCGTATGTAGAAGAACTCAAAGCCTTCATCATCGATGAGATGACTTATAGTGAATCTTTTGAAGAGTAAAAGGAGGAAAAGGAAATGATTATAGATGAAAGAATTTTCAATGAGGTTGAAAGCGTGGACTTAAGCGACTATAGCTTTTTTGAAGAAAATTTTAACCTGCTATACGAGCTAGCGAGCAAGGAAGCGTACTCAGATGATGAAGAGGTTATAGAAGAAGCTTTATCAAATATAATATCAGTGTATAGGATACACTTAGACTCTTTACTATATAAAGCCCTTTTAGAGTGGTACGGCGGATTTGCCAACCTTGAAGAAAGCGTTCGCTCTTGTACTCTAGACGGTAACTATATCTACTTTGTGACGGGGTGCGGATACGATATCATAAGTGCCGACTTGCTGGGTGGTAGCGCGGACGGAAAAGCAAAGAAAGAGTTTATAGAGTTTTTAAATGAAAAAAATTAAAAGCCCCTTGCCAAAAAAGCAAAGGACTTAAAGCACCACACCCCAAAACGGGTGCTATGTAAAGTATAGCACCCTTTCTTATAGAAAGGAAGAAAAAGTATGAACACAATTTTTGATCACTATAAAAATAACTATATGGCGTTAGCGTGGATCTATGATCACTCAGGTATAGATGATATAGCTTTAGCAGACTACTTGATAGAAGAAAGTGGTACTTGTGTATCACTTAGTGACCAAGATAAAAAAAACTTGATAAGTCGCTTAGTATATCGCTTTGAAGATATGCTAGACGAAGAAAGCTTAGATTAAGTATGCTACAATACAAAATATAAAATTAAGAAAGAGGTTGCACCCATGACTGATCAAGAATTTAAAAAATTTGTGGAAGAATCGCTAGAAAGTAAGGCTTATAGCGATGAATTGTACGACATTAGATATGACTTTAAGTCGCTTTGTATCGAGTATCAAAGAGGTGACCTATTCATATACACAAAAGAAGAGTATTTAGAGCTTCTAGAAGACGTCTTCTCAGATCTTGAAGATGAAGACGAATTAGAAAAACTTGAAAAAGAAAAAGAACGAGCGAGCGATTGCAAAGTGGTTATAACCAATCTTGCTTTGAATTGCCCCCGCTACTTATCATAAAAAAAGGAGATTAATTAAAATGAGAATTAATGTAGAAAATTTACTATATAACAAAATGGTTGAATGTCGCGATAATAGCGACATTCTAGCCTATAATTTAGATTTTTCTTTTGAATCAGGGTTAAAATTCACACCAAAAAACACCCTGAACGGCGAATTTATTCGCCTAGGTAAAGTAGATAGTGATAGTTACTATCAAAATTTTGATAGTATTTATTTAGATACTTTACTAGATTTGGTAGAAATTTATATAAAATCATCTGAAAAAGAACGCAAAAATTATTTTGGCTTTTACCTTGAGGATAGCGTGATAAAAGACTATGAAAGCGGTACTATATCGCTTTATACGTCACAAGACTTTGCGGACTATCTAAAAGAAGAAGACGACCTCTTGGACAAGCAAGCCAAGCTTCAAGAGCTGGGCTTATCTAGCTATGAAGAGCTAGAAGCCTTAGACCCTCAAAAATACGTCATTGAGGATTCTTGTAGCTACACAGGCTTTTTACGCCTTTTTCATCAGTAAAAAAGGAGGCGAAAAGATGAGAAATTACAAATCCACCCTGTCCGCTTGGCACGCGGACGCACAGATAGACTTTTTGAAAGATTATGCGCCTATCCTTTACCACAAAAAAGGCGTATATATAGCTTTTGACACTCAAGAGCTTAAGCGCGAAATCCGCCTGAGACCACGATTTAGAAGCTACACGATCATATATAAAGAAGAAGATAGCTTCAAAGTATTTATGACAGAAAAGGAAGAGAGCCTAAAAGCACTTATAGAGAGCTTATAAAAGGTGACCCCTAGCTAAATGCTGGGGGCTTTTTATTTGCCTATGTTTTATTGCACCTTACCTAAAACCACCCTTAATTCTTCCATTTAAGGCGTTTTAAGCGATCGTATGTATAAACACACGTTTAACCGTTTAACCCCTCATACGCCCTTTTTAAGCCTTTTAAAAGTAATCGTCAAAATAAGGCGATTTAAGGCGACCCGTTCTATATCATATAAAGATACAGGTTAGCTATTAAAGCCTCTTAAACTCAAGATTTAGCCCTAATTTTGCTATATCCACCTTAACCGCTACACAAAGCGATCCCTGGATTAATTCAAATTCTAATCAAAATTTAATAATCTTCTCTACAAACGTTGGTATAATCACATTTTCACAAAAAGCCAGTGTTATCAATATATGTAAATATCACTGATGAAAACACGTTATACCAGGGCTTTCATGTAAATGTTGGTAAATCAACATTTATAAAATGTAAGCTTGATAGATCAACGTTTTCATGCAAAACGCTCTACAAAGCCATTTGTTAGTGAGAGCAAAAATCACTTTTCTTCTCATATACTTAATAAAGATTTTCGGTAGCCACTACATGGTGGCTGGCTTTTTTAAAAAAAGGACAAAATAAAAAAAGAGATATTAGAAAAACTAAGGAGGACTTTTCGCTTTTTCTATATCTCTTTTTTTATTGAAGAAAAACACTAAACTGTAGAGGTGAAATTCAGTTTAGGAGGAAGAAGAAATGTTATTACTTTACATTACATATAATAACATATTTAACAGTGACTTTGGTACAAGTTTGGTGGAAAATTCCCAAATTGCCTATTTTTTTAATTTTATGACCCGAGCTTTGGTAATCGGTGACCAACGATCAACGATTAGCGTTTAGTATTTGGTATTTGGCGATTGGCGTTCAGTTGCCACACGAAAGAGAAAATCTTTTTCATTTTTTTAGCAAGTTGGAAAGCTTTCGTTTATGGACAAACCAAACACCAATGCCTAACACCAGTTGTGAGTGTAACACATAAAATAATCACTTGTCACTGTACTACATATTTTCCTTTTTACCTTTCACCTTTTATCTTTTTATTTTCAAATCACCCCCCTTGCCCCTGCGGATTGGTTGACCAGTTACCAACTGAGCGCTTCTTTAAAACCAACCAATCCGCTTACACCTATTGCGGTGCTTTGCCGTTGCGTTTCGTTTCGTACATTACTATTTGCGTATAACTATCGCTTTTGTTGTAATTCCTTGTGTTATTGGTTGCTACCCATAAAGAAAACGAAAGTTGACTACCCCCATACAAAACGAAAGTTGACCTAGGGGTATCAATGGTGAAACCAACAAGGGGGTATCGCTTACCAAGCCCCCATATCCTCTTTGGCGGTTTTTCGGTTGTGGCACGTTTCACACAAGGATTGCCAATTATCGTAATCCCAAAACAAGGTTTGATCCCCTTTGTGGGCTTTGGTATGGTCAACCACAGTAGCTGGTGTTAAAATCCCTTGTTTTAGACACTCGTTACACCACGGGTGCTTAGACAAGAATAATTTGCGTTCCTTATTCCAACGATGATTATATCCCCTACGATAAGCGGATTGACGGTTTTTGTCATACTTAAATGCCAAGTCTTGGTGATCTTCACAATATTGGTTTTTATCAATTGCAAACTTCGGACAACCAGGGGCTTGACACCCTCGCTTAAATAAAGTTCGTCTACCGAGTGATTTCATCTTGTATCACTCCCAAATCCCCAGCAAGGCGTTCCATAAAATCATCGTGATACTTCTTGCACGTCTTACGATCTCTCCCCACTAAATCAGAAGCGGTTCGCATAGAAACGGGGTTTGTTGAAAAGTAAATCAATCCAATTAAATCGCAAACCCAGCTCGGCGTGCGTTCCAGTCGTTCTTTAATGACCGCTTGTTGAAAGCGAATCTTGCGATAAACTAGATCATCAACGATTGAGATAACGGTATTCTCTAGCCCGTCTAACTTTAACGATCCATGACTACCGCCAATGTTTTCATCAGATTGAATATGAGGGTACATTTTAGACGTTCTCAACGATTCTAAATAAAGGTCGTATTTAGGATAATCCATTAATGCGATTTTGACTTCATCAAATGCTTGTTTTCGCAATTTATCACTCCTTTAAGAATAATTGCTTAAATATCTCTTCTAAAACATTAACAACAATAGCATTGCCAGCTTGTTTATATAATTGTGTATTGGAATTGACGGACTTCGCTTTATAAAAGCCCTCGTCTGAAATACCCATCAAACGCCAACACTCTAAAGGCGTTAGTTTGCGTATTTTTAAATTGTCAAATATTACAGACGTATCATAGGTGCTTGATTTAATAGTCCTGGATAAACCTTTCATATATCCACGAGTGAAATTTTTAGACGCTCCGCTATAAATCGTACCCAACGCTACAGGATCGCTTTCGACAACATAATTATCCTTTTGAACAGTAGTAACGGTATTTGACACGCCGTCTTTGTTGATTTCTAAACGTTGTTGGGTTTCTGTTCCACTTGTTCTGTCACTAGGGTTGTTTGGGTTTCTTCCCCTACTACCACCAATGAATTGAACGCCTATTTGGGGCGGTTGTTTATAACATGTTGCGGTTAGTGTTCCAATCGTCCCATCTGTTGAATAAACAACATCTCTTTGACCAATTTTTGCAAACGGTCTAGTCGTTCCAAGTGTTTTTATATCGTTTTTAAGCTTTGGATCAGCCAAGAAGCGATCTTGTATTTCTTGTTTTAAAAAATATCGATCTTCGACATTGGTTTCTAAAACAGAATTTAGGTTAGGTGTTGTTTCAAAAGGTTTCGGGAATACATAAGGGTCGTGATCCCCTAAAATACTAATGCAAAAAACACGCTCTCTGTTTTGCGGTATTCCATAGTGTTTTGCGTTCAATACGCTCCAATAATTCGTATATCCTAAATCAGATAGAGTTTTTAGCCATTCTTCAAAATGAGGTCTGTTCTTTTTAAATATCAATGCTTTAACATTTTCCATCAAAAGATATTTAGGTTTCTTACTTTCGATAATGCGTTGGCACTCCCACAATAAGCTGGACCGTGTACCACTTCCTTTTGCTAGACCTTTTCTCTCCCCCGCCACTGAAATATCTTGACAAGGAAAACTGTATGTAAACAAATCACAATTAGGTATATCCTCTGTTTTGATTTCGGTTATGTCACCAAGATTTAAGGTTTCCCCGTGGATTGCTTCATAAGATTTTATTGCAAATTTATCTATTTCACTAATCGCCACGACTTCGTGGTCAATATCAAGGTTTCTTAAAGCCATGCGTTGCGTTCCTATGCCAGCGAACGCTTCAAATACTTTTAACGTCATATAATAAAAAGAGTAGAAAACCAGTTTTTATATGCGCATAACTATCTCTACTCCTTTCTTTTTTAATGTTTAAGCAATTCGTCTGCGTGTTCTTTTAAATACTCGACCGCTTCCTCACGGGTGCGAAAATAAAGATTAGTAAAATATTGGATATTACCAGTTTGAACAATATCAACTAGATTGCGGTTGTGATCGTAAACAATCGTAAAGTTCATTTTCTTCGGTTCGTAAGTCACAATTAATCACCCTCATTAATATATTGAGAATACTTTAAATCCACGTCTTCGTCATCGTCATCTTCAAACGAAACGAATTTTATCTGTGCAATATTGATTAGATAATCAATTCCAGTGATTAGGTTTTGCATAACCACAAACCCTTGTTTTCCCCTTGTGAGTTGAACACAAAGGGAATCCACGTCTTCGGTGCTTAGGTACATGGTAGTTTGTTTAACGCCAAAATCAAAAGTTGTTTTAATAGATTTTTCCATTTTCTACTTCCTTTCGTTTCGGAATGTCTTCTGCTTGCAATTCAATTAGCGTCATAATACAATAGTTCGCCATATCTAAAAGCGTATCTTCGATCGATTCATCTTTGACCTTTTGATTCGCCTTTTTAGATAAGCTAGCAAGTCGGTTGTATTTATCTGAAATTCGGATCACCCCAGCGGATAAACCATGATCGGCAAACGACTTGCCAAACGAATCGCCATAATCATGGTTTTTAGCGATATACGTTTGTAGCATTTGTTCAGTAATTCGTTTAAATTCGTTTTGTTTATTCATCTTTACCCCCTAATATAACCATTGCTCGGATTGCTTCTTTGCTTAAAACAAAATCCAAATATAAAAACACAATAGACGAAAACACAATTATCAGTTGTTCATCTAAAACGTCTGACCATTCATTGATAAGATCACCCACAAGCGAAAAGGTGAAATGATTATAAAATATTAAGAGTGATAGGCATACCACAATCGCAATTATTTTCTTGAAATCAATCATAAGATAGCTCCTTTTTTTTAATTGATTCGCCAAACGTTCGATCTCATAACGAACAAACGCCTCGCTTTTCCACGCTTGAGGGCATGGACCGATATCTAGTCCAGGTATATAGTCATCAATGTGGTGACAATCAAAACCGATTGCATAAGTGCCTTTGTCCAAATAACCTGCAAAGGTCACCCCTCCGTGTACGTCCAATTGGAATGGTAACCTGTCATCGAAACTGTATAGGATCTTTTCAAAAAAAGCTTGATCTTGTGGCAACACAACATATCCACAAAGCGTGTCTAAATCAGTAATGCGAATGATCCCCGTGTAGCCAACTTTTGTTGTAAATTGTAATTTGCCGTAAGGGTATTTTTGTCTAAATTCTTCCCAAGGATTCATAATTATTCCTCCTCAATAACAAATTTAATCCTATCGCCTGATTTGTCATGAATTTCCAAGAGATTGTATTTGTCTTCATCAACGACCACTCGATAGAAATTCGGTTCGTCATAACCAGCTAAAACTTCCCACTCGTAATAATTTTGTTCGTTATAAATAAAAGAAGATTCATCATAAATCGGTGCTTCAGATCCATCTGTAAAACAATTAAGAATCACTTTTCTAACCACTGGATTGTCTTCTTCCAACCAAAACTGTTTAAACACCATTGGTTTTCCGTTCCGTCCCATTGATCCATAAAGCGTTACGATATACATTACCAATCCCTCCAAAACATATCCGATGGTTTTCTTCGTCTCTTCAAATCGTTGTAATGATCAAAGTCGCCTTCTCTGATAGTAACTCGGTAGCGATCTCTACCAATATAAAAATCTAAGTAATTGCACTTCCTACAGATAAATGACCTTTTATTCAAAAAGTTGCTATTGGTAAAGCCGTCAATGATTTCTTCTCTCGTTTTAGAATTGTCTTCTGACACCCAATAACTGTGTATGATGAAAAGATAATCACAACGGTTGTGTGAATAGAACGTTACAATATACATTATTTCACCTCAAACAAACACTTCTTGATCCGATCCTCTCCAACTTCTTCGACTGCTTTTTTAGCCATTTCTTCGCTTTCAAAATAAATAGCGAAAGGGTGACAACTGAACTTTGAATTCCAATAACCAATTATTCTATCTCGGTAGTTGTAATTAAACGCCCAATTGTCGTGACCTGGAACAAAATTCCTACCATACTTCATCAACTCACGTCTGATACGTTTACGTTCTGCGTCAAACTCCGCTTGTTCTTCGGTAGGGGAAATATCTGTATGATTAAAAATATCGTTTTCAAAATCAAAATTACTCCATTTGTCATCACAAACATTTCCGTAAGTGTTAACCCACCAGTAATCCTCGCCCACATTCGGCTTCCAACGATTGTCCGTTTCTTCCTCTGATCCGTATAATTCTTCGATCTTCGCTTTAAGTTCTTCCAGTTGCTTTAGGTATTCATTTTTAACTTCTTCGATATTCACTTTTAAATCTTCCAATTTTGTCATGGTTAATCCTCCTCAAATTCGATTAATTTTCCACAATAGGGGCAAAACTCAAAATCGCTATCGACGTAATCATAATTTTCGTCATCAAAGAATGTTTTGTAGCAAGAGGTTATGTAAGTAAATCTTCCGTTATATTCCCACTGGCATGTATCGTCTAACAGCTCATCAACACTAATACCAGCAAGGTCTGCTATGGATTTGAGATTAGCTTTATTAGGAAGATTGCGTCCTTTTTCCCAATTACTTACAGCCCCTTTACTAGTTTTAAATCTCTTTCCAAATTCTTCCATAGTTTCACCTAGATTGATTCTAATCTCTTTAATTCGTTGCTCTAGAGTCATCTCTATTCCCCCCCTTAAACGTTTAATTGCTTACCGATAATTCCAGCGTTGCGCAAGCAATTGATATAGTAGATCGTGAATTGTGCGCAATATCGATCATCATTATCATCTATATCGTTAATATCGTCTTCACTAAACAAAAGCCATGTCATATCAAAGTCCGACGTACACATAACCTCTAGTCGCTTTTCTTTGGTGTTGAATCGAAAAGAAACACTAGAAAAACCTCTACCAAAACTATTGTTTAACATTAAATCGTCATAATTCTGATTGATAAAAAGTTTCCAACCACATAAAATTAGATAACTTTCTCGCTTTAGTTTTTCAATCCGTTCTACATCGATAAGCTCAAAACAAGTGTTTTTACCAATGGTTATTCCTTTACAATCAAACTCGATCAGCTTGCTACAAAACGGACAATAATTAAAAAGTCGCATTTGTTCGTCATTACCAACGCTCATTCCACAATCTGTATGCCAACAAACATGACCGCCTCGAATGTATTCAATATGCCAAGTACAAATGTTGTTTAACTTCTTTGTTTCCATGTTTCACCTCTAAAACGTAATTTGTCTAATTGATAACCCCTAAGGTATTTCTCGGGATTCTCTCGGGATTGCGATTCTTTTAAATCGAACCCGTCTTTGTGTTGCTTGCGCTTATAAACTACATAACGAAAACCATCTTCCGATTCGTAAATTTCAATGTTTTCATAGGGAAATTCGGTTACTTTCTTAGCATTATTAAGGGGTAAGCCGTGTACTTCTTTTAATCCAGCCAAGCAAAACTACACCCTTTCGTTTTTCCTCTATTCGTTACTCTGCCAGCGTTGCAAAGAAAGCGTATGTATTCCTCATTTTTCAAGCCAAAATAATCGCCGCACTCTTTCATGTTTTTAAAGGTTTTATTCACTCGACCTGTGACAATGATAGGTACACCTTTTACTCTTCGGCGTTTTTCAGCCTTGCCCCAAAAGTAAAAGCGAATAATCTTGATCTCTGATGGGGTAAATTCAAAGTCGTCTGTTTTTGAACGTTCTAGGACTTCTTGCCAAATGTCATCTTTAGGCATTTTCTTAGTGATCCGTTGAACCAAATCCACCCTCTCCCCTCGTTGTTTCGTCTAGCGGTTTTCCAGTGACTAAAGCAATATTGGGTAAGGGCTGGATAATCAGTTGTGCAATTTTCGATCCCGCTTCGATCGATTCGTCACACTGTGGAACATTAGACGTTACCATGATCTTTAATTCCCCTCGATAATCTGCGTCAATAATCCCCTCCAAGACTCGTAAAGGCGTGCGTGAGGTTAAACCACTACGACCAACGATTCGTCCGTAATACCCCCTAGGAATTGCCAATTTAAGCCCAGTTGTGACTAAGATAGTTTCGTTTGATGGTGGAATGGTAAAGTCACTGTCACAAAATAGATCGAATCCAGCGTCAAATTTATGCGCTCGTTGTGGTAATTTTGCGTTTTCGGTAATGGTTTCTACTCTTAATTCAAGCATGCTAATTCCTCCAATAATTCGTTGACTGATGATACGATCACACCATCAGCCCACTTGATAATTCCAGTCGTGAATAGGTTGACGTAATGAAATTGATTTTCTCCGATAGTGTTGATTGCTTTTAGTTTTTGTTCGTTGGTTGCTCCTTGTTGGCGAACGTCTGTATAAAGTCCAATGATAGGACGACCTAAGCTAGCAAAATAACCTAGTTCAGTTGCAACGCCAACGTCCACGATTTGACCGTCTAGCACTGCAATTAAAATATCTGAATGTAATAGTTGATCAATATCTTGTTTGACGATTGCTAGGGAATCTGCGTAACGGTTCTTGTCGTTGATTGATTGGTTATTTTGTGGGTTATAAACTTCTACTTGAAAATGGTTGCGAATACATTCTTCTAAGTAGTCGTTGTATCTGCGGTCTGCTTCACTAAATAAGCCGTTTGCTAAATAGATTCTGCGCATTTCGTTCGTCCTCCTTGAAAATAGCTTTTAACCACTTCTTCGCCAACTGCTTTGATAAAGTGTTCTGCGTCTTCGATGGTTTCAAAATAGAAATAAGTTAAGAATTGAATACGCGACGTGGCAAGTATGTCAAGTTTGTCTTGCTCGTGGTCAAAAACAATGGTGTAGTTGAGTTTGTCTTTGTTGTATGAGTTGATCATTAGTTGTTGTTTCCTTTCGTGAAAGCCCTTGCGAATAAGATTGCTTCGCATTCGTCTTCGGGGGCATTGAGGTTGTAAAGGTCTTTGACCATATCGATTGCTTGTTGTTTAAGTCCGTGGCGCTTACCGCCTTTAATACCAACACGGGAACGCCATTCGGAAGCCTTAACTACGTTGACATAGTAGCCTTTCTCGATTAGGCAAAGTTCCAATGTTCCAGCTAGTTTTGCTAAGATTTCAAGCACTCGTGAGTTGTTTTGATATTGAACACCCTCAACGAATACAAAAGATGGTTGATGTTCGCTACATAGGTGTAAACATTTCTTGACCACCTTTAAGATTCGGTCGTTGGTATCGCCTTTTGGTTTAATGACTCCCGATTGAATGATTTCTTGCGTGTCGTAATTCATAATGCAATAACCAGTCTTTGTGGTGGATTGATCAAATGCAATAATTTTTGTAATCAAATATGTTGCCACTCCCTTTCAGGTGGATAAGACTCTTTAGTCTGTCCAACGATGATAAGTTTCTTCTTCGCCCTCGTGACTGCAACATAGGCTAGGTTCTGCGTGTCCATAGGACTGGGAAGATAAGCCACGGTGTCCCACTCGCTCCCTTGCGACTTGTGGATCGTTAGGGCATAAGCTAAATTGAAATTGTTCTTAAGCTCGTAAGGTGACTTTATTTCCAGTTCACGCCCCGTGAGATCATTCTTGATTCGATCCCAACTGATGATGGTGTAAAGTTCGCCATTGTAGAAACGTCCTCGCTTGTTGGTGGTTGCCACAATCTTGTCGCCAATTGAATAATCGGGGTAAATGCTTTGTTCACCGTTCTTGATTCGTTGTTGTTCGTTAGCTTCTTTCACGTTGGCGTTAGTAAAAGTGATAAGAACGTCTGCCCCACGGTTAAAAGCTTCTTTGATGGAATCCACTTGTTCAATATGTTCGGGAACAATGTTTTCATTGACGGCTTGTCCTAAGATTTCTCGCCCTAACATCACAATGTCGGGTGCTTCGGAACGGTGGTTTGCCTTAAGTTCAGCGATCGGACAAATGGTTTGAAGTTTCTCGAATGGTCGTCCATAGTCAATTGGTGGTAATTGGTTTTTATCACCAACAAAGATAAGCTGAGTAGTCGGTTCTAGTTGGCGCATGAGCTTGACGAACAAAGGGGTTGATAACATACCCGATTCGTCAATCACTACAACGTCATATTCTTTGGATTCGTGCGAATGAGCGAATGAATGGATCGTTCGGACGGTGACGTTGGCGGTTAGTTTTGATTGTAGGGCTTCCCTCGCTTTGTGGGTTGGTGCTAAAACCGCTAGGCTTTTTCGGTTGTTGATAAGTTGACGAATGATTTCAGCGGTTAGGAACGATTTTCCAGTGCCAGCCCCACCAATTAGACAAGTGACTTTGTGCCTTAGGCAAAGCTTTAAAGCGTTCATTTGCTCGCTTGACTTTTTGATTAAGGGTGGGATCGATTCGGTATCAATGAGGTTGTCGGTTAGCTGGTAAGGGTTGAGTGATTGAATGATGGATTCAGCTTTTAAAGTATCAACCGTTGTAAAGTTGTAACCATCACCCACTCGGACAATTCCCGTCCCCTCCCAGTCGGATAAGTAGTTGGAAACAACGTCTGATCGTTCCAGTTGCATTTGATCCGTTATTTCTGTAAAGATTTTTGCCTTGAGTTCTTGTTCGGGTGTATACGGAATGTCGTAACGTTCGATTGCTTGTTTGGCTCGTTTAAATCCAAAACGTTCTAATTCCATGAACACAAAGAACGGATTTTCAATTTTTAAAAGTGTTGTAAAAAAGTCAATAGGATTATATAGAACCTCTTGACCGTTGTAGCCATAAGCATTTGAAGCAAACGAATAAGTAAATGTTGCTTCAATGTTTTCTTGAATACTTTTAGAAAATTCTATCTGCATATAATATCAATCTCCTTTTGCGACAAACCGTCCGTCGCCATTCTTTGCTTTAATTCAAGCTCGATTCGTTGAGCTTCTTCTTTCCAATGTGCATAGTCGGGATCGTTTTGAACATCTCGCAAGAACAAAATACAAGAATGATAATCATTGTTACGTCTACCCTCTTCAAATCCAGTGGTGAGGGCTTCCTTACAAAGTTCCGCTTGCTTGTGGTTAAAGTCTAATAGGCTTTTTGTTGAGTGGGTCGTTTTAAAGGAAATAATGCCCGTTTTAGGGGCTTGTTTCCTTACCCTTACCATCGTGCCACTAACGATCGAAACGTCATCGTACGCCAACGGATAGCCCATTAGTTGGGATATTTTACATGAAGACTCATCAATCGGAATATCCAGCATTGAGCCAACGTGCTTGATGGTTTCTCGGTATTCTTCCTTGTTCATTTCCCGATCAGCCAAAAGAATGATTCGCCATCTTAAAGATTGGTTGAAATAGTATCTAGCGGTTGGATAAACCAAACCAAACAAACCTTGTGTTCCTAATCGTTCTTCTATGTCGGAACGTTGATAATCCCCCTCGTCAATGTCAATGGATAGTAGACGCTTACCACCTAGATAAGATTGATCGTTTCTTTGATTGTCCTTGAAACGACCGTCCAAGAAATAGGCTAGATGGTGCTTTTTGATTTCCTGATATTCTTCTTTGGTTGTTGCACTTGATAAAAGTTCTTTGCCTTTTGTAGTTTGTTGGTCTACCAAGTCCACCTCTGACAAGAACGTTTTTAAGTCCAGTTCTGCGTCATCTGATCCTAATGTTGTACCAACAACCCCTTGCATGAAATTGAGTTTTAAAGGAATGGAAAGCAACTTATCAATGTTACGTTGCATTTGTTTTTCAAGTTCTTTTTCGCTCGCTTCTTCTTGCTCAATCTCACGCTTGAATTGCTCGTCCTCATCAACGAAATTAAATCCGTTGAATCCAAAGGCTTTTGTGGGAACGATAATCCATCTTGCGTTTTCTTGACCGTATTTCTTGTTGGACTTCAATTGATAAATTCCAAGTTCGGGTATTTCTTTTAACGCTTCTACTAACGCTTTATTTCCAACTAGACGCTTAAATTCGGTTGGCTTGAATAAGTATTCCCCATCAAGTTCACGGTGCTTGCTCTTATCTAAAATGTTCAGAACATCTAAGATTGTTGACTCATCAACTGATCGATCTTGATAAAGTGAAAACATCATTCGATCTGCTTCTTCAACGTCTTTGATTTCTGCGATTATTTTGTAAGGATCAGCGTTGCGGTTTCGCATTTGAACAAATCCAATGTCGGGGAAATAAAAGAACCTGTGTCCTTCGTATTGAAGATTCAAGCTTCGATCGTCCAAAACAACGATTTCGGGCTTCACCCATTGAAATTCGTTATTCTTTCCAAGTTTTCGTTCAGCACTCATATAAAGCATGAGCGACTCTTCAAAAGTATCTGCCACATTCAAATCAATTATTCGTTTAGAAAAAGTTTCACCTTTAATCGCTTTTGTGACGTAATTGATTTTTTTAATGAATAATATTTTTTTGTGGTGCGTTTGTTTGATAAAATCACTTGTTAAGTTTATATTTGAATAAGTAATGATATCTTCTTTCTTAGCACCCATAGCGATTAGTAATTCTTCTGTTCGGTTATATCCACCAATCGCCACAACCAAAACTTCCGATTTCCCTAACGCCCTTGAAACACCATTATCAAAGACGTTATTAATTTTGTTATAAATCTTCTTTAAATTTTTTCGTGCTTTTTCTGTGGTTATTTCAAATTCCACGTTGACTTTTTTTCTCCTTTCTGCTATTCTTTAGATAAAGACATACAAATATACACTTTCTATCTCCCATCTGACTTGAAAAAGTTACAAGGTGGGAGATATATTTTTATATCTATAAAACACTTTAACCCTATTTACTAGCTGTAACTTTATAACTTTTTGCTTATAAACGTTGATATTATCACGTTCTTCGAGTTACAAAACGAGGTTATAATACGGTTATAGTTATAAGATTTTTATAAGTTTTTCTCATTTTATGGTTATTTTCCTTAGTTCATAACCAAAATATAACTTTTTTTATAACCCCGCTATAAACGTTGACAACTAGCTAATGAAAGCGGTTATTTGTTGCTTATCCTTAAAAAGTTTTATAACCGCCTAAAATGGGAAATCGTCCTCTTGGGTTTCTCCAGGTTCGTTAAAATCCAATGCTTCAAATTCATAATTCCGATATGGAAAGTCGGGATTCTTTTTGTTCTTAGAAAGCGTTAGGATCATTTTGAATTGTTTTCCAATTCCATCTTTCAAACGGTTGGCAATAGACGCCAAATCGTCATCTACCCCCTTGAGGTTGACATTAGCCATTTCTGCAATCGTCCAAAGCGTCTTGGCGTTGCGATCTAAAATAAATTCGTGTAGATCAGTGTCAAAACAAAGATTAATAAATTCTTGACGTCCTTTGGAATCTCCTGAAACAACCTCTAAGGTGATCGCCAATTCTTCACGGTCGTTGTTTTTGTTCACGTTGTTTGTGACTGCCTTAAGAGCCACTGGATATGTTCCAGCGTCTAAACGATCACTTGTTCTGATCTTATCTTTTTTTGGATCAAATCCATCTTTTGCTACCTTTGATAAACTGTTTAATACTGACATAATTAATTCTCCTTTAGTTATATTTTTTATTTTTGTAACTCGTCTAATAACTCCATTTGACCGATGGATTGTCGGTCTCCCATAAGCTGATCTTTTGCCTTTGTGCTTTGCGTTGGTTGTAGGACAATAATTCGTTTGCCCTCTTGATCGATAACCAATCGCCCAACCACTGGAATAATACCCATGAGTTCATTACACTTTCGCAAAGCAGGCTGGAATTGGGTATATACCCCACCGTTGGTCTTGGTAATCTCTACTTGCGTTTCGTGAGCAAAGATCAATAAGTTCTTATTCAACTTTTTAAGATCAGCAATCAATTCAACGGTGATTCGATCGATAATCCCATAGTCTTGAATCCTTGGCATACCATTATCATTGTTCCTACTAGCTTCGTTTAGCCAATAATTTTGATAGGTAGACAAATTATCAATGACAATATTGTCGTACCGATCCTTATTTTTAAAAGCCCACTCTACAAACTCTTTTAATTCTTCGGTGGGTTTTCTCGCGTCCATAACCATGATCCCAACATTGTCAAGACCTGATAGGACGTGGTACATTCCGTCAACGCTTAGTAAAACGGTGTTACCTTTCAACCCCTTTACCATCGTCGTTTTTCCTTTACCAGGCTCGGAATATATCAAGCAAGTCCAATTATCGAAACGCTTGATATTGCTAGCCTGCAACGTTTGCATAGCTTCACCCCCTTATCTAATTCTCAAGTGCGTTCCTTTCTCAAGGTGAACACCCTCGATTAATTCCCCCGTTTCAAGCATTTCGTCTTTTAGACGTTTCTTGTCCAACACTGGATTTTGCTTGAAATATTCCTTTGGGATCATCGATTCATCATCGACTATTAATGAATATTGGGAATTTTGAATTGATACCTTGAACAGATCCGTTTGAACGGTGTCTAGTCCAAAATATTCAAGGGTATCCTTTAAGAACGCTTTACCATTTTTAGCTTTGTTCTCTAGCGACTTTCGTTTTTCTGCGATTCGTTTTTCTTCTGCCTTAAACTTTTCTGCTTCTGCTTCCGTGTTTTTTAAGAAACGAACAAAGTTTTCAATTTTATTGGTTAGATCGTCTTCGCTCTTTAAGAGTTCCGACATTGCTTCCTTTTCTTCTGCTTCACTTTCCGCTTGTTCTATTTGTTGGAAAGCGGACAAGTAATTATTTGCAATTTCGTATAGATTCATTTCTCAACCTCGCTTTCTAGCCATTCGTGAATAGTTCGGCTCATACCAAAAAGATGGATCATAAAATCGTTTATGTCATCTGACATAAAACCGTCAAAGACATAACCGTAATCCGTTTTAAAATAATTTTCCCCATCAGATTCATAGATAGGGTTTTCTTGCCAGTCATAGGCAACGATTCTGTCTGTCATTTCTTTCCCCTTTTTATAATCGATCTAGTAATTTGACGATCAGATTACCAGCGTTGACGATATTTTCTATTTGGGATTCTTGCTCGATTGATTCAAATAGAACATCTAACAATTGTTCGATCCGTGCTTTTCTAGTTTTGTTTTCCTCAACACGTTTGTTTTTAATTTTGTCCTCAATGACTTTTATAGTTCGTTGCCCGTTGCTATTTGATACATTAGCGATTCCACAAGCTTTTAAGTCGCATACCAATTTCTTGGCATAGTTAAGGGATATGTTTAATTCTTTTGCGATTTCTTCATTGGTTGCTTCGGGTTCTTTTAAAAGAAACAAAGCGCATTCTTCAACTCTTGTCACCTTTTATTCCTCCTTTGTGTTATAATTAAGCTAGTTAATATTTGTTAAGCGCCTGTCCTCAACGGGTGCTTTTTTCTTTTCTTAAGTTATATAGTTTTTGTGACAATGCTGTTCTCGTTCTGTTGTTTCGCTCACAAAAACTATCAACAAAACTCTTATCTTTCATGACTTCTTTGGGTTCTCCATAAATCTTTAAAGCTAATAACAGTTCCTCAAGCTCTTGATCGCTATAGTTTTTCTTGTTAACCTCATCATCAAGATCTTCTGAATCCGTGAATTGGTGTTCAAAAGCAATCTTAATTTCCTCCGCTGTCATCTTGTCACCAATTGCTTGGATAGCCTTAATCACCTCTAACTTCATTTTTTCACACCTTATTTCATTAACTGATCCGCCGTCATATACTCACGGACGACGCTTTCTTTAAACAACTCTTCGTCAAATGCTTTCATTACGTCCTTTAGGTTCATTACTTGTTTTTCCAACGAGTTTATTTTTGCGTTAATTTTCGCCCGTTGGATTTTTCTAGGATTCACCTTATCAACTACCCATTTCTTTGGTTTACAAGGACTTTCTTTGTCAAAATTACGAACGTCCGTAACAACTGCCGTTTGCAATCCTTTAACTGTGTCTACGACAACAACGTCCCATTCAGAAACGTTAAGTTCTTCGTCACAATTGAACAAATATTTTTTATCACAATTTTCAAATAACACTTTTACGATTATCATTTTAAAAACCTCCTGATATTAAACTTGTAACAGTAATCGCAAATCCGATAACGCCACCGATCAAAGCACCAAATGTAGCGCCTATCGTGAAGCCCTCAAACTTTGATTGTTCGTAAACGGACTTCTCAAAAGCATTTAAATCCTCAATGTAAACCGTCTTTTCATTCTTCATCTTTTTGCCCCCTTATTTATCTTTCTAAAATTTCAATCAAGCTTTCTCTAATCTGATCGTTCAACACTACTTTCTCTAAGGTGATTGTTTCACCTTTTTTGTTTAAATTAGAAACTTTCATCGTTTCACCTCTTTCTACTTGGCAGGTGTTCTTGTGCTATAGTCGCTCTTAACGCAATCAAGAGGCTAGCAAATAAAGAGCAACTAGATAAAAGATAAAAACTGACCAATACTTATACCACTCGTTATTACAATCAAGTGAATCCATGATTTTCATTGAAGCCATTATTACTAAAAAAATAATTGTTAATTCGATCACTTCGTCACCTTTCTTAAACGACTGTTTCTAGTTTATTTTTAATAAGATTTTTTCTCGCCTTATCAAATTCGAAAATTTCGTATTCTTTTCCTAAAAAAATTTCATCATAACTAACGTCAAAAGCTATCATGTATTTTTTTAACAAAGAATCTTTAATGTTAGTTGAGTCTTTTTCAATGTTTTGAATAGTTCTTGAAGTTACACCAAACATTTCGCCCAATTCTTCTTGAGTAATATTATACGATGATCTTAAATCTTTCAGTGTCTTCATTTGTTCACCCCCTATCCCTTTCGGCTGACTATATGATAATACGTTATTTTCGTACTGTCAACACCTAATTTCGATTTTTTCGAATTATTTTTCTTATTTCTATTTACAACTGTTCGCTTTTTTCGTATAATACGAAATAGAGAGGGGTGAAAAAATGGATAAAGAGAGAAATAAAATAATAGCTGAAAACATTCGTGGTTTCATTAAATCTAAAAACATTACTCAAAAACAATTAGCTAACAATATTGGAATATCGCCATCGACTTTGAGCGATTATTTAAACTTAAGATCAAACCCATCTCATGGTGTGATACAAAAAATTGCTGATTACTTCGGTGTTGGTAAAAGTGATATTGATACAACTTTTAAAGATATTCCTAAGAGTTCCTTATCTTCTAAAGTAGTAAAGATTATGGAATCACTGGAAGAACCACGTCAACAGAATGTTTATTCATTCGCTGAACACCAACTAAAAGAACAGAATGAAAGTTCAACAGTTTACCTAGTTGGTCAAACTGCGGCTGGATCGCCTATCTCATACGGTGATACGAGCTATGAAACAATTTCTGCGGACGTTCCTAGAGGTGCTGATGGTGCGTTATTAGTTCGTGGAGATTCAATGTCACCTACTATAGAAGATAATTCAATTATCTTTTATAAATCACAACCAGTGGTTGAAAATGGAGAGATCGCAATTATTGAAATTGGAGGGGGTGAGGTAACTTGTAAGAAATTTTATTTCAATGGAGAAAAGGTCATTCTAAGATCAATAAATGACAAGTATGAAGATATGATCTTTGATAATGGTGTAAGGGTTATAGGAAAAGTTATATTATAGGAGGAATCGAAATGAAGAAAAAATTATTATTGTTATCAACGTTGTTTGCTTTTGCCACTATCTCCCCTACTCAAATACATGCCGATTCAGATGATATAGACCAACTAGAACAACAAGTAAAATCGGATTTCCGAAAATATCTATCTTCATTACAAGAGTTATATGATAAAAAGGGTGAAGATCATTTTAAACCAGGTATTCCGATACCATTTGATAACGATATGATAATTACTGTTGAAAGTATAGAAACAGATATACCAGACGAGTTTTATGAAAATGACGTAACTGGAACGATGGTTAAAGTCACTGTTACCGTTGACAATCAGTCTTCCGAAAAGCGTAAAATAACCGCTCACGATTTCAGTATGTATGACGGTGATCGTTTATCTTCTGAATTGTTAGCAAAAGATTACTTTATTGCTGAAATTGAACCAGGAATGAAAGCGGAGGGGACAATGTATTACAATGTAAAAAACCTGGGTAACATAACAGTTATATTAGGTGATACCAAGTGGAGTGCTAAGCTATAAAAAATAGCCCCACCGTAAAAGGTGGGGCTTATAAGGAGGTAAATTATGTTCTATAGAGTTGCTATATACACAAGAGTATCAACCTTAGAACAAGCGGAAAAAGGTTATTCGTTAGGAGAACAAGAAGATCAATTGCTTGCATATTGTAAAGCGAAAAGCTGGTCTGTTTATAAAAGTTATTGTGATGACGGTTATTCGGGGGCAAACTTAAATCGACCAGCTATGCAAGAATTATTACAAGACGCTAAGAAGAAGCAATTTGATATAGTGGTTGTTTCAAAATTGGATCGTTTATCACGGAGTCAAAAAGACGTTCTCTATTTAATCGAGGACGTCTTTAATAAAAATGAGATTGCCTTTACGTCCGTCAAAGAAACGTTGGATACTTCAACGGCATTTGGTAAAGCAATGATCGGTATATTAGCTGTGTTTGCGCAACTGGAAAGAGAACAAATAAGAGATCGTATGCAAAGCGGTAAAATCGGACGTGCTAAATCGGGCAAAGCGATGAGCTGGGTTGTTGATCCGTTTGGCTACAAAGTCATAGACGGACAATATCAGATCGTTCCTCTTGAAGCTAAAATTGTAAAAGAAATGTTTGACATTTATTTAAAACGTCCGTCCGTCACCAATCTTGTAAAGGTACTAAATGATGAGGGACATATTGGCAAAAAGACAAGATGGAGTTATCGAACGGTTAAGGTTATTTTAACAAACCCTATCTACTGTGGGTATAACCAATATGGTGGAAATAAATACAAAGGAGTCTAAATATATGTTGTCGGGGTTGATCCGTTGCGGTTATTGCGGATCACCTATGGGAATCGTTTTGTATAAACCAAAGAAAGATGGAACAAGAACAAGAAAATACCAGTGTCTTGGGCGCAAGAAAGACAACGGTTTGAGAAAAGAATTTATTAAACATAATCCATCTTGTCCTAAGAAAACGGTGCTTGCTGATGAGGTTGAAAATTATGTTTTGAAAGAGTTGCAAAAAATTAAGTTGGAATACAATAAAAATAATGATAAAAAACCCGATGATAATGTTGATCTGTATAAGAAAGAAATTGATAAAATCCAAGGTCAACGATCACGATTAATTGACTTATACGTTGAGGGTTTAATTAATAGTGATGATTTCAAAAAGCGAGATCACTCTATGATGAAAGAAGAAAAAGCCCTAAACAATAAGATAAAATTAATTGGAGATCAAAAAATACAAGACGACAAACAAAAAGACGCTTTTATGAAAATGAGCGACAACATTTTTACCTTAAGTACAGATAAAAAGAAAGATATTTGCAATTTACTGATTGAAAAAGTTGAAGTAAAGAACGATGAGATCGCTATTCGCTGGCGTTTGTAGTCATAACCAAATCACGTTACACTCATCGAAATGCTTGTAACGTGGTTTGGTTGTATTGCCACTTTTTAAAAGATCGGTTATTATTAATTCAGGAGGTGCGGTATGGGAAGACGGATAAATGGAATGAATATCTCTTTCGATTATGATGATTTAATCGAAGAATTTAAAGCGGATATGCACGAGGGATTGTTGGGTGACTCTTGCTGGATTGTTCGTGGCGAAGAACAGTTAGGCTATAAACCAATTATTGATTACTTTTACGATCTTTCGATGGTCAAAGAGAAAGTGGAGTTGGCTAAGACTCAAGCGGTGTTAGATGAAATGTTGGAAATGAATCGAATTTTATAGAAAACGCTTGACAACTTTTTAAATCCAAGCTATAGTTGTGTTGATATTGGGTCAGGGGATCGCTTTTATAGTGATCTCCTTTCTTTTTATACACAAAAAAGAGGTGCTATAAAAGCACCTCGATCCCCTCATGCAAAGGTAAAGATCCTCGATAACGATTATCTTATTAATTCACGGATCACCCCCGCTTACGCGGGAAAAAGTCCTTGCCATGAGGGATATTGACTATAGTGTACAACGTGTATTGAATAAAATCAAGTCTTTTTATAAAAAATAAGCCCCCTACCATTTTTTCGGTAGAGGGCTTTTATTTATACTGCTTCAATTTTATATTTCTTTCCGTTCCAAATAAATTCGCCATCTTTTAAAGGCTCTGTTTGCTTTTCGGATTCCTCAACCTTTTCAATCGTCTTCCAATGAGCGTAAGACTCTTTGAGGTATTCTTCAAGAATCCATGAGTTGTATTTTTCAAGACGATACATAACTCGTGACGTGCCAACTGGAGTTATTGATTTAACGTCTGCGATCTTATCGGTTGTTCCTTGCAATTCGTCTTTGCGTTTAGATAGCATGAGCTTATTTTGTTGTGGATCATACCATCTAAAGTCTTTCGCCAAAGTCACAACATCGCCTACCTTATGTTCTTTATAAGGCATTTTAGGCACTTCGTAAGCGGATAGGTCTTCGGTGCTTAAACCTTGTGGGTTAAGGCTTACCTTACCTTTTGAAGACGCTTTCAACTTCTCTAATTCCTTAATAGTCATGTCAATGACTTTAGCATAAGTAAAGCCTTGCTTGCCGTTTAAAATTTGAGCAGGACACCATTTCTTATCGGGTGCATAGTCATAATGACGTTTGATTTGGGTGCGTGGATTAAATCCCTCACAATAACAAATCCAAGCCATAAGTTTACAAGTGTTCTCAATCGTTTTTGCATAATTACCGTCTGCGTTGATACATGATTCAATCGCAATGGTTGTCCGATTGCCAGGTCCGTTGCCGTCAGAAGCGTGCCAACAACC
>QWBY01001494.1_pt1 | contig 28247 bp, 23 predicted proteins | sample 1972471 | NCBI WGS metagenome assembly QWBY01 (sample SAMN09866722, study PRJNA288562) | Human gut metagenome isolate term6_stool, whole genome shotgun sequencing... | reverse complement strand
GGAATATTTAAAAAAGGTACATAAACCAGGAATATATCCAAGTGGCAATAGTCATGAAACAATAGAAATTGACGATAAATAATAAGAAACAATATGAAAAGAATATTTGCCTTTATCATTATAGCCTTTCTTGCTCAAGTAGTGCAAGCACAAGTAACAATATCTGGTACAGTAACTGATATTGGTGGTAGTCCTTTGTCGGGTGCTATTGTAAAAAACATTGACGTTTCTACAAAGAAAATGCTTGCATTTTGTAATACTGATAGTAAAGGAAAATTCAGTATAAAGGCAAAAGTAGGCAGTTTGCTGCAAATATCTGCAATGAGTTATAAAAAGCAACAAATTGTCGTCAAAGAAAATATGGGCGTTCAACAAATAGTATTGGAAGATAATGCAAAGGCATTAGACGAAATTACAGTGAAAGCTCAACCTGTTCGGATTAACGGAGATACCATAAAGTATCTTCTCGGTGTATATGCTAAGCCTGGCGACCGTACTTTAGCAGATGTTTTAGCTCGTGTTCCTGGTTTTGAGGTTAATAAAAGTAATGGACAAATATCATACGAAGGACGTAGCATCAGCAATTTTTACATAGAAGGTATGGATATGTTGGGCGGAAAATATGGCGTTGCCTCAAAGTCTTTGCCACAAAACGATGTTGCAACGGTAGAAGTAAGGTGAATTGGACAGTAAGTTAAATCCTCTTATTTCGTTACCTTTACCTCCAAACGGACGATTAGGTCGTCGTTCTTTATTCAATCAAAGCCATGCGCTGACCCTTAATGTATTACAGCGTATCAATGAATCATCGCAAATAAGTGCGCAAATCACTTATACTAATGACCGTCAAGAGGCTTTTTCAGAACGAAAAGCAGAGTATTTTACAAATAGAGGAAACAGAATTTCTCAAAATCAGAAACAATATGTTTCAAGAACTAATGAGCTCTTTGCAAAGGTAAAATATGAAAATAATGCCAACAAGCAATATTTAAAGAACGAACTTTCAACCAACTTAAATTGGAATAAACAACAACTTACAGAGCGTGGGACAAATCCTCATGATATGGAAGGCAACTTACCCGTGTTTAACTTGAAAGATAATCTCACTATAATACGTAAATATGGTAATCGTTTGTTTTCATTTGAATCGAAAAATATAATGGACGTGCGTCCACAGCAAATGGTTATGGATTCACTTAAACAAGATATAAACCAACATTATTACGAAACTGACAATAAAGTATCAGGGAGTTTTCGATTTGGTAAATTAGTTTTAACAGGAAAAGTTGGTGCAAATGCAGCCTTGCACAATTTTTCTTCCCATCTTGTTGGTGTTCCCGATAGCCTTGGTTTGCTTTCTGGAAACAGTCGCTTTTCTACGTTTAAACTCTATGCAAAGCCAAATGTAGAATATAAATTATCAGATTTTATTTTTACCATCACCACGGATATTGCCTACCATCGCTATAAATACAGCTTAGACAAGGTCTATTCTTGTCTAAATTTTTCACCTAACTTACATATTCGTTGGAACGCAACACCCCATTGGACTTTTGCTATCAATGGAAATATCGGACAAACAGAAGTAGATGTTAATCAATTTTATCCAACTTTGGTATTAGAAGATTACGAATATATCAATAAAGGTTTCGCAGATTATAGAATCAGTAAAAATAAAAGCGCAGATTTTATTATCCGATATGCCAACGCATTGCAAGGCACTTCGTTATTTTTAACGGCTAATAGAACCTTTAGTACACTGCCTTATATAACTTCGCAAGATTATGTTGGTAATTTTATAATTCTATCGCTATTGCCACAAGAAACAAAGAGTAATGCGTGGACTATCAATTTTATGGGGTCGCAAGGCATAAGATTTTTGAAAGGAAAACTAAATGTAAGGGCTATGTACAATAACTTGCAATCACAAATGATACAAAACAAGGAAATTATGCCTTTTAATACAAATATATTAACGCTGAAAGCAGGTTTAACCGTTGGAGTGTTTTCTAAAATGGATTTAGGTTATAATCTCAATTACACCTTTCATCAATCAGAAATGCCAGCTCTTTCTACTACTTCTACCCTTAATAATTGGGAACATAATGCTTATTTGACCTTCTCGCTTGCAAAGAATTTAAGTGTAACATCAAGAGCAGAATATTACCATAATCAAATAGAAAAAAATAAATTCAAAGATATTTTCTTTACCGACATTGCCATGAAATATGCTGCAAAGAAATTTGATATTACAATGGAATTGAATAATATTTTGAATAAGAAGAATTATGGGTACGGAATCAATGGAGCCTTTGTTCATAGCTATAGCAACCTGAATATTCGGGGAAGAGAATTAATGGTAACACTATACTATAAACCATAAAAATAAAAAAGTTTACATCAAAACTTAAAATAGACGTTAAACGATATTTGGTCATATAAAAAATGGAGAAACCTTTTCCACTTATCCAGCAGCGTGATTCCATGCAATGTGGTGTGGCATGTTTAACTATGATATGTACTTATTGGGGGAAGAAATACCCAATGGAGTACATATCTGAGTTATGTTTTGCAACAACTGAAGGCGTTTCGCTTCTTAGCATTATTCTTGACGAGGCTATCAATTCACTTGATGCCAATAATGAACGCATGATAGTGGAGCATCTTGACGAGTTCTACAAAGGTAAGACCGTTGTTATCGTTGCCCACCGACTTAGCACCGTAAAAAATGCCGACCAAATCGTTGTTTTAGACAAAGGAAAGGTGGCTGAAATAGGCACTCACGAAGAACTAACGCAGAAGCATGGCGCTTATTATAACCTTGTAAAAAATCAATTAGAATTAGGAAATTAACCAAAAGAATGAGTATTTATGGCAGATAACAAAATAGAACTTCGCAGCGAGAAAGTCAGAGAAATTATAGACGAAAAGCCTTCGCCTATTGTTCGTTACGGTATAACACTTATTACCCTCATTTTGCTCATTCTTTTGATTATTGTTTATTTTGTAATAAGGAATACTCCTTATTTTATATCCAACGTAACGATGCGTTGATTGAAACGTTTGTAGAAACGAGGAAATTTGTAGAACAAACGTATCAATAGAGGAAAGCGTCCTTGGTCGTAGTCACTCATGTAATATTCTTTGGTAATATGAATTTTCTTATGCCACGTTTCCATAATCTTTGTATCCAATTCCGACCATAAAAATTCAGCTTTACCATTCACCTTTCTTAATGTATCATGATGTTTTGCATGTTTTACTGCCCCAAAAGCAAGCATATCAAAAAGAATAGTTGCTTCGTTGAATTGTTCACACAAAGTAATGAAAAATTTCTGAACGTCCTCTGGTTTGAAATACATTAACACCCCTTCAATAATAATCAATGTTGGTTTCTCGAATGCCTTTACTTTTTCAATCCAACTATAATCGAACATAGAAAGTTCCAAATAAGTATTGTTTTCCGATTCAGGAATAAGTTGTCGTCGAATGTCAATCGATTCTTTTAAATCAAGGTCGAACCAATGCGTTACTTTCGGATAGTTCATGCGTTGAAAGCGAGCATCTAAGCCTGCCCCCAACTGTATTACCACTGCGTCGGGGTATTTCTCAAGAAACTTTTGTGCTTCTTTGTCTATCAAACTTCCACGAATGCAGCACCCAACCTGTGAGAGCTTTCCGTTTTTAAACTTACTAAAATCGTAATCAATTTGCTTGATGATGTTTTTAGCAATCTCATCATTTATCAATCCACCTTTATTTTCAGTTTCCCATGCCCTTGCCCAAAGTGGTATCAACATTGTCTCAGGCACACTTGATAGTTGTTTTGTTTCCATAACTTGTTTTTTAGTTTATAATCTTAGGCAAAAGTAGCAAGAAATGGCAATGCCTGCAATACCTAAAATCGTGTATTTTTTCGGTATGGGAACTTTTGCAGTATTCTGTTTCTGAATAGAATACGTTAAAATTTTTCACTTAAATAAGATGAATGAAGTTCACTTTACTTTTGTTTTTACAATAAACAACCACGAAATGCGTTTCTTAAGCAAATTATTAACTTAAAAATTAAATAGAAATGAGAAAACTTTTGGTCATTCTTTTGGCACTTTTGTCCTTTACAACCCTTCTGACATCGTGTCATGGCGATAGAGAACTATCACAAGAGGAAGAGAAAACATTGGCAGTGCGTAAACTTTACTACCACAAGATGATTGGCGAATGGTATTACGAAGAACGAACCGATAGAGATATTGACTATATTTCGTATAATTGTAAGGAAAAAGGCAAGTTGGAAACTTATAAAAAGAGACTTACTCGAGAAGCAATAACCAAGAACGGAAAGGTGGAATATGGCGATTGGGAAGTAGTTGAAGACGAAACCACAACGGGAGAATGGCGATTGGGTTGGTCGGAAGCGGAAAATGCTAATTATTTTTCTACTTCGATTCATTATGGCAATAACGCTACAAATGTGGAAATCCACTACTTTGAATACGTTAATGACGCAGAATTGGTTATCGGATATTTTGGAACAGGTGGGAAGATGTTTCATTTTAAACGAGGAAATCCTGGCATAGCAATATAATATAAATAGGTGAAAAAGATTTTTTGTTGGAGTTATCATTACTTTGTGTAACATCTATAACAATCCTTAAAATCGTTTTTATTTTCGTTTTAAAGCGTTTCTGTTTCATTTTTATTTTGTACTTTTACACCTTGAAATAACAATTAAAAGCCCTTAAAACGAAAATAAAAGCCATTTTCGGCTATTTTGATAGAAAAAACAGGCGCTTTTTATCGTGAAAAGAATAAGAAGATAAAAAACAGATATAATGGACGAAAATCAGACAATAGACCAAGACCGCATTTTAAAAATTAATATTGAGGAAGAAATGAAGAGTTCTTACATCGACTATTCTATGTCGGTGATTGTGGCTCGTGCGCTTCCTGATGTACGCGATGGTTTTAAACCCGTACACCGCCGTATTCTTTTTGGTATGCGTGGCATTGGTAACTTTAGTAATCAACCTTACAAGAAATGCGCCCGTGTTGTAGGTGAAGTATTGGGTAAGTATCACCCACACGGCGACTCATCGGTTTACGGTGCATTGGTACGCATGGGTCAAGAGTGGAATATGCGTTACAAGCTCGTAGACGGACAGGGTAACTTTGGTTCTGTCGATGGCGACTCGCCAGCTGCGATGCGTTATACAGAGTGTCGTTTGGCTAAAATGGGTGAACACGTCATGGACGATATTGAAAAAGAAACCGTTGATATGGTTTCTAACTTTGATGACACCTTGAAAGAACCATCGGTGATGCCAACAAAAATTCCTAACCTTCTTGTGAATGGTGGTAACGGAATTGCCGTAGGTATGGCAACCAATATGCCTACTCACAACCTAAGTGAGGTGTTGGACGGTTGTTGTGCTTACATTGATAATCCTGAAATTACGGTAGAGGAATTGATGCAATACATTCCTGCCCCAGATTTCCCAACAGGAGCTTATATCTATGGTCTGCAAGGTGTTAAAGATGCTTACGAAACAGGTAGAGGTCGTATCATTATGCGTGCTAAAGCCGAAATAGAAAGCGATGATACACACGATAAGATAGTTGTAACCGAAATTCCATACGGAGTAAACAAGGCACAACTCATAGAATATATTGCCGACTTGGTAAAAGAAGGCAAATTGGAAGGCATTTCAAACGTGAACGATGAAACGGGTCGTCAGGGTATGCGCATTGTGGTTGATGTGAAACGTGATGCCAATGCTAATATTATTTTGAACAAATTGTTCAAGATGACAGCTTTGCAAAGTTCGTTCTCAGTAAACTGCATTGCCCTTGTAAAGGGGCGTCCACGCTTGTTGAGCTTACAAGAATGTGTGAAATACTTTGTTGAACACCGCCACGATGTAACCATTCGTCGCACACAGTTCGACTTGAAAAAAGCGCAAGAACGTGCTCATATTTTAGAAGGACTTATCATAGCGTGCGATAATATTGACGAAGTTGTTAGGATAATCCGTGCAAGTCAAACTCCAACTGATGCACAAGCTAATTTGGAAAAACGTTTTGACTTAGACAAATTACAGTCCAAAGCCATTGTTGATATGCGCTTGTCGCAACTGACAGGCTTGCGTATGGAAGAATTGCACGCTGAATACGATGAAATCATGCAAACTATCAAAGATTTGCAAGAGATTTTGAACAATCCAGAGCGTTGCAAGGAAGTAATGAAAGAAGAATTGCAAGAGGTAAAAGAAAAATATGGCGATGTGCGTCGTACTGAAATTATCCCTGATGAACATGAGTTTAATGCAGAAGATTTCTATCCTAACGACCCAGTCGTAATTACCATTAGCCACCTTGGTTATATTAAACGTACACCATTGGCTGACTTTAAGGAACAGGCACGCGGTGGAGTAGGTTCGAAAGGCGCTCGTACAAGAGAGAAAGACTTTACAGAATTTATCTATCCAGCCACAATGCACCAAACCATGTTGTTCTTCACCAAGAAAGGACGTTGCTTCTGGATGAAGTGTTACGATATTCCTGAAGGCGATAAGACCGCAAAGGGACGTGCTATACAAAATATGTTAGCACTTGACCCTGATGATAGCGTAAATGCATTCTTGCGTATTCAAGGTTTGAACGATGAAGAATTTTTGGATTCACACTATGTTGTCTTCGCAACAAAATGTGGTTTGGTAAAGAAAACATCTTTGCGTCATTATTCACGTCCACGTACAAATGGTGTCATTGCTATTAACATTAACGAAGGCGACGAGGTGGTAGATGTACGTTTAACGAACGGAAACAACGAACTTATCATTGCCAATCGCAATGGACGCGCTTGCCGTTTCCACGAAGATGCTGTACGCACAATGGGTCGTGTTTCAACAGGTGTACGTGGTATGCGCCTTGATGATGATGGAGAAGATGGCGTTATTGGCATGATAGTTGTTAATGACACAGAAAAGGAAACCGTCATGGTAGTTTCGGAAGAAGGCTACGGAAAACGTTCAATGGTAGAAGATTATCGTTTAACCAATCGTGGTGGTAAGGGCGTTAAGACACTCAATATTACCGAAAAAACTGGTAAACTCGTTGCTATTAAGAACGTAACCGATGAAAACGACCTCATGATTATTAATCAAAGTGGTATTGTAATTCGTTTGGCTGTGGCCGAATGCCGAGTAATGGGACGCGCAACACAAGGAGTACGCCTTATTAATTTGGCTAAAAAGAACGATGTTATTGCTTCAGTATGTAAGGTTATGAACGCAGAACTTGAAGAAGAATTAGAAGAAGAAAGTCGTTCAAAATTTAATAAAACAAACGAAGAAATAGAAAATAATCTTGTTGGAAGCGAAAAAGTAAACGAAAATGGAGAAGATGAAGAAGACGCTCCAACCGTAGACTTTGAATAAAATAATTCAAAAAACGTTACGTTAAAACAAAGATAGAGAGAAAATAAAGAATATTAATCTTTAAAATTATATCAAAATGAAAAAAGTAATCATGGCAGCCATGATGTTTTTAGCAACATCAACTGCATTTGCTGGTGACAGCGAGCCATTGAAGGCTATTATGAAAGCTCATAACTATTCTGAAGCAGTAAGCCTCTTACAATCAACTTTAGACCAACTCGCAGGCAATGGCGAGAAAGCTAAGGCTTACAATCGCCTCTATGAATTGGCTATGAAGAAAGTTAATTACGAGCAAGCTATCCAGCTCGAAAACGAAACCCAAAAGCAAATGGGTAGAGAAGGTAATAAACCTGTTGATGAAGCTGGTCTTTATCAAGCTGTAAAAAATGCTTTTGACGCAGGTGTTGAAGCTGTAAAGTATGACAATATGCCTAATGAAAAAGGTAAAATAAAACCAAAATTTGATGGATTATTGGAAAAAGTATATCAACTTCGTCCACATTTTATCAATGGCGGTATTTTCTATCAAGGAAAAGATGATAAATTGACTTATCAATATTGGGCAGAATATGTTGAATCGGCTGATAATCCAATTTTTGCTAAATTCGATAAGGCGCAAGATCAAAACTTGACCGAAATAGCTTTTTTTGCAGCACAATATGCATTTCAAAATAAAGATTATACAAAAGCTGAAAAATATGTTGAATATGCTTTGCAAAACAAAGAACGTGCAAAAGATGCACAAAATTTGAAGTTGGCAATTTTAGGCTCACAACTCAAAACCCATGAAGATTCTGTTGCATACGCACAAAAACTTGCTGGTGTTTATGAGCAGGACCCAAGCAATGAAGCGGTACTTTCAACTTTGGTTGGTACATACACATTGTTGAAAATGAGTGATAAGGCAAGCCAACTTATTGATACACACCTTGCTAAAAATCCTAATAGCTACAATGCTCTTATGCTGAAAGGACAATTTGAAAGCATACAGAAAAATTATGATGCTGCTGCTACTGCTTTAAAAAAAGCTCTCCCAATGGCAACAGACGACAATGGTAAAATTCTTCTCAACTCTTTGATAGGTCAATGCTTCTTTTATAAAGCTCAAGATCGTGTAATGGCTGTTAAGAATTTAACAAAGCAAGCTCGCGAACAATTCAATGTTGTTTACAACGAAGCAATTTCTTATTTGGAAACAGCTAAGAAACTTGATGTTACAAAGGAAAACAAGAACCTTTGGGCTTATCCTCTTTATGGAAGTTACTACTTTGTAAAGGGTGCTAATGCTCCTGAAACTCAGGCTTGTGCTGCTGACGCAGGTCAACAATAATAAATATTCCCCTCTTTTGGCATAGTTGATATTGTCAAAAGGGGGGATTTTTTTGGTAATCCTAAAATAGAAAGAATTCTTTAGGATTGGCTTCACTTAAAATTATAGCCAATGAGAAGAGTACTCACGTTTATCTTATTTTTTATTTTTTGTCTCGTAACTCAAGCACAAGATAATAGATCTAATGCAGCAGACTTCAATAAAAAGGCAAATCAAGCTTTTAATATAGTTCATTCGAACTCGAATAGGGATTCGCTAACAATCTACCAAGCTGTAATCAATGGCGTAGATTATTCGTTAAAAAGCGATGAATACGATCGAATGCCTAATCGTAAAGGAAAAGTCAAGCCTGAATTTGAAGACGATAATGCAATACGTGTGGCAACTTTGTATCCAATGCTGATAGATGCTGGACTATTTTTAATAAAGAGTAATTACACCACGCAAGACGGAATAAAGGCATGGGAACTTTATCTCACTGCAAGGAATAATCCGTTGGTTGCCGATATTGCAGATGAAAGTGGTATTGCTGCTTATTATTTGGCCTACAATTATTTGAAATCAAGGAACTTTAGATTGGCTGATAAGTATGCTGACCTCGCTATGCAGTATGATGAAACCGTACAAAGTGCAGTGGAAGTAAAGGCAGCATGTATGCGTGAGCAAATGAAAACAGCCGAAGATTCAATGCAATATTTGGCGGTTTTAGAAAAATTGTATGAAACAGAACCTACCAATCAAAAGTATTTTTCATGGATAATGTCGTTCTATCAACACCCTACTCAGCGATTTAACATTGAAAGATTCATAGATCACCTATTGATGAATGATGCAAAATCGGCTGTGTCGTGGATTTTAAAAGGTGAAATAGCCATGCAAGCTGGACGTTGGGAAGAGGCGATAGAGGCTTACAAAATGGCTGATGAAATTTCTCCAGAACTTATACCCATACCTTTTAATATAGGTGTTTGCTTGAATATGAAGGGTATTGAGATGAGAAACGAAGTACTTGAAAAGAAGAAAAAAGGAGAATTTGCCTCCGATAATGAATTTATGTCGTACTTTGCTGAAGCCCGAAATTATTTAGAACGAGTAAAAGTAAAAGACCCGAGACGCAATAAAGTAGATTGGGTAAACCCATTATATATGGCTTATAATATTTTAGGAAACACTATCAAGGCGCAAGAATTAGAGTCGCTAATCAATAAATAAAAAAACTGATTTGAAAAAGATTGTAATATTTATATTAATGGTTTGTCCGTTGTTGGTATCTGCCCAAAAGAAGCAAATATCAACAGCAAAAGACTTAGTAAGAGCTGGCAAAGATTTGACAAAGGCAGAAAAATCAATGAGAATATTGTTGAGTGACTCGGCTAATCATTATAATGTGAAAGCGTGGGTGGTACTTTGTGATGCCCTTACGAAACAATATGAACAAGGAAACGAAAAACTTTATTTGAAGCAAAAGTATGATACTGCTGCGTTTTTCAAGATAACAAAACGAATGTTTGAAACGATGGCAAGTTTCGATAGCATAGATGCACGCATTGACACCGAACGCCCTGTGCAACCTAAATATAGGGAAAAACATGCCAAATTGCTCAATTCTATTCGTCCAAATCTTTTCAATGGAGGAGTATATTTTATTCATACAAAAGATTACCAAACTGCTTTCAAATATTTTGATAATTACATCGTCAGCGACAAGCAATCGCTTTTTGCGGGATATGATTATGCTAAAAATGATAGGCTTATGCCACACGCGGCTTATTGGGCGATGTATTGCGGTTACAAATTGAAGGATACGGAAAAAACAATGCGCCATTTGAAGTTAGCAGAACGTGATTCTTCGATGCTTAATTTTGTAAGGCAATACGAAGCCGATGCCTATTTGGTAAAAAAAGATACGATAAGATACATTAAAGCACTGAAAGAAGGATTTGAAGCCTATCCTAATTTTGCATTTTTCTTTCCCCGTTTAGTAGAATATTATGCTAAAATAGGTGATTACCAAGCAGCTTTAGAGGTAACAAATCGTGCATTAGAAGCAGATTCTACAAGTGTTCTCTTTCGTTTTGCAAAGAGTACAACTCTTCTAAATTTGGGTAAATATAAGGAATGTATTGCCATTTGCGAAAAACTTTTAGCAGAAAACGATAAGTTTGCCGATGCTTATTGTAACATTGGATTGGCTTATTTCGACCAAGCAATAGAGTTAGACAAGGTGCAACAGGGTAGGGTTAATCGAGCAAAAATAAATAAATTATATGAAAAGGCATTGCCTTTTTTAGAACGTTATCGAGCAATGGCTCCTTTAGAACGCGATAAATGGTTGGCTCCACTCTACACCATTTATCTGAATTTGAATATGGGAACTGAATTTGACGAGATTGATAAATTACGAAATGGAAAGAAATAAAATTATAGAAAGATTGGGAATAGAGTTGAACCCAATGCAAACAGAAACTTCGGCGGCTGTTTTGCGCTCTAATAAAGATGTTGTTGTCTTATCGCCAACAGGTTCAGGAAAAACATTTGCCTATTTACTACCACTTGTTCAACTCCTTAACGCCGATTCTAACGATGTGCAAGCAATAGTACTTGTGCCTGGACGTGAATTGGCAAAGCAATCTTTTAATGTTGTACAAAATATGAAATCAGGCTTACGTTCTATGGCTTTATATGGCGGACGCCCTACAATGGAGGAGCATAGAGCGTTGCGCGACACGCTTCCACAAATCCTTTTCACAACGCCAGGAAGATTGAACGACCATTTGGACAAGGGAAATATATTGCCCAATGCTATAAAATGGTTAATTATAGACGAATTTGATAAATGCTTGGAAATGGGCTTTCAAGCTGAAATGGAGCAGATTGTGAGTAAATTATCTTTTGTAGAACGCCGTATTTTACTTTCCGCAACCGAGTCAGAATCAATCCCTAAGTTTGTTAGCATGGGACGTACCATTCGTGTAGACTACCTTGAAGACGAAGAGCAAATTCCTAATAGAGTGCAATTACACGAAGTTCGTAGTGCTGATAAAGATAAATTAGAAACACTTTCCAATTTGTTAAGATGTTTGAGAAACCAAAGTACAATCGTCTTTTTGAACTATCGTGATGCCGTGATTCGTACAGCTAACTTCTTAAAAGAAGCTGGCTTTTCGGTGTCAATGTTCCATGGAGGGTTAGAACAAAAGGAGCGTGAGGCTTCGTTATATCGCTTTTCAAATGGTTCTGCCAATATTTTGGTGAGTACAAACCTTGGTGCACGTGGTTTGGATATTCCTGATGTTGATAACATTGTTCACTATCATTTACCCGAAAATGAAGACGAATATATCCATAGAGTAGGGCGTACGGCTCGTTGGGACAAGGAAGGAAATGCCTTTTTTGTGTTAGGTCCAGAAGAAAACCTTCCTGAATATGTAGCGCAGACCGTTGAAAAAATGGAAATTCCAACAGATTTGCCTACCATTATGCCACCCAAAATGGGTACGTTGTATATTGGTAAAGGAAAGAAAGATAAACTTTCAAAAGGCGATATTGTTGGTTTCTTGTGTAAAAAAGGTGGTTTGACTCAAAAGGAAATTGGAAAAATAGATGTGATGCCTCGTTTTACTTATGTTGCCGTTCCAAATGAAAAAATATCCCATATTTTAAAAATGACCAAAGGTGAGAAAATAAAGGGGATAAGTACCATTGTGGAAGAGGTTCGCTAAAACAGATGTAATAATGCTATTTTATTAGCAAAATGAGAACAAAAGATCATTATTGCATATTAAAATAGAATGTGAAAATATCCTTAAATATTTGCCTATGTCAAATAAAATTATTAACTTCGCAGACGTGTAATGATACTATGCACACCTTTTGAAAATTAATAACAATAACATAAGTTCAACTTAAAAATTAATATCATCATGAAGAAGTACAATTTTGGTGCTGGACCATGCATTCTTCCACGCGAAGTAATTGAAAAAACAGCAAGTGCTATCTTAGATTTTAACGGAATAGGTCTTTCAATCGCTGAAATTAGCCACCGTTCAAAGGATTTTCAACCAGTAATGGACGAAGCAATAGCTTTGGTCAAGGAAGTTTTGAATGTACCAGAAGGTTATTCAGTTCTTTTCTTGGGTGGTGGTGCATCACTCGAATTCTGTATGATTCCTTTCAACTTCTTGGTAAAGAAAGCTGGTTATTTGAATACTGGTGTTTGGGCAAAGAAGGCAATGAAGGAAGCTAAATTGTTTGGCGAAGTTGTTGAAGTTGCATCATCTGCTGATGATAACTTTACATACATTCCAAAGAATTTCGAAGTTCCAACAGACTTGGATTACTTGCACGTAACAACTAACAATACTATCTACGGTACTGAATTGCACAAAGATTTGGACGTTCCAGTTCGTATGATTGGTGATATGTCTTCAGATATTTTCAGCCGTCCAGTAGACGTTTCTAAGTACGATTGTATTTATGGTGGTGCTCAAAAGAACCTCTCTATGGCTGGTGTAACATTCATCATCATCAAGGACGAAGTTCTTGGTCGTGTACAACGTGAAATTCCTACTATGTTGGATTATCGTACACACATCAAGAAGGGTTCTATGTTCAACACTCCTCCTGTAGTTCCAATTTATACAGCTCTGGAAAATCTCCGTTGGATTAAGGCTAATGGTGGCGTTACAGCTATGGAAAAACTTGCTAAGGAACGTGCTGACATTGTTTACGGTGAAATCGACCGCAACAAGTTGTTCCATGGTACAGTTAAGAACGAGGAAGACCGTTCTTACATGAACATTTGCTTCGTTCTCAATGATGAATATGCTGACCTCCAAGATGAGTTCTTCAAGTTTGCTACTGAGCGTGGTATGGTTGGTATCAAGGGACACCGTGATGTAGGTGGTTTCCGTGCAAGCTGCTACAACGCTATGACAGTTGAAGGCTGCAAGGCTCTCGCTGAAACAATGAAGGAATTTGAAGCTAAGCACTAATTAAAAAACAAATAGCAAATACACGGATAGAACTGAAAGGCGTTTATCCGTGTAATTTGCATTAAAAAATTTATTACTATGAAAGTTTTAATAGCAACAGAAAAGCCATTCGCAGCAGCTGCTGTTGAAGGCATCAGAAAAGAAGTAGAAGGTGCAGGACACGAACTCGCTCTTCTCGAAAAATATACAGAAACAGCTCAATTGTTAGACGCAGTGAAGGACGCTGACGCTCTTATCATTCGTTCAGAGCAGTTGCTGAACTCGTTTTGGGTATGCTTGTTTATGGTGTTCGTAACTTCTACAACGGCAAGAGTGGTTCTGAATTAATGGGCAAGAAACTTGGTATCCTCGCTTTCGGTAATGTTGGCCGCAACGTTGCTCGCATTGCTAAGGGTTTCGGCATGGAAGTTTATGCTTTCGACGCTTTCTGTCCAAAGGACGTTATCGAAGCAGCTGGTGTTAAGGCTGTTGATAACCAAGAAGCTTTGTTCGAAACTTGTGACATTGTTTCTCTCCACATTCCAGCAACAGCTGAAACAAAGAATAGCATCAACTATGCTCTTGTAAACAAGATGCATAAGGGTGGTATCCTTATCAATACAGCTCGTAAGGAAGTTATCAACGAAGCTGAACTCATTAAGTTGATGGGTGAACGCGAAGACTTGAAGTTCATCACTGACATCAAGCCTGATGCTGATGCTGACTTCGCTAAGTTTGAAGGTCGTTACTTCAGCACACCTAAGAAGATGGGTGCTCAAACAGCTGAAGCTAACATCAATGCAGGTATTGCAGCAGCAAAGCAAATTAACGCTTTCTTCGCTAACGGCGATACCAAATTCCAAGTAAATAAATAATATTTAAACCATAAAGCAGATTATTAGGAACTATGCTCATATAGCACAAGCCCTGATAATCTGTTTTTATTTTCAAATATAATATGGCAATAGTAAAACCATTCAAAGGCGTACGTCCTCCAAAGGAGTTCGTAGAGCAAGTAGAAAGCCGTCCTTACGACGTATTAAACTCTGAAGAAGCTCGTGAAGAAGCAAAGGGCAACGAAAAGAGCCTTTATCATATCATTAAACCAGAAATTGATTTCCCAGAAGGCACAAGCGAATACGACCCACGTGTTTACGAAAAGGCTGCTGAGAACTTCAAAATGTTCCAAGACAAGGGTTGGTTGGTTCAAGACGAAAAGGAGCAATATTACATTTACGCTCAAACAATGAACGGTAAGACTCAATATGGTATCGTTGTTGGTGCTGCTTGTCAAGACTATGTTAATGGTGTAATTAAGAAGCACGAACTTACTCGTCGCGACAAGGAAGAAGACCGTATGAAGCACGTTCGTGTAAACGATGCTAATATTGAACCTGTATTCTTCGCTTACCCTGACAATGCAGTATTGAAGGAAATCACTACACGTTACGCAGCAACAGAACCTGAATACGATTTCATCGCTCCTATCGATGGTTTCGGTCATAAGCTTTGGGTAGTTTCTGACGATAAGGACATCAAGACCATCACTGAAGAGTTTGCAAAGATGCCAAGTCTTTACATCGCAGATGGACACCACCGTTCAGCAGCTGCTGGTCTTGTAGGTGGCGAAAAAGCAAAAGCTAATCCAAACCACACAGGTAAGGAAGAATACAACTATTTCATGGCTGTTTGTTTCCAAGCATCTGAACTTACAATCCTCGATTACAACCGTGTTGTTAAGGACTTGAACGGTATGACTCCAGCTCAATTCCTCGAAGCATTGAATAAGAATTTCATCGTTGAAAAGAAGGGTGCTGCTAACTATAAGCCAGCTGCTTTGCACGAGTTCTCACTCTATTTGGAAGGCGAATGGTACTCACTCACAGCTAAAGAAGGTACTTACGACAACACAGACCCTATCGGTGTACTCGACGTTGATATTTCAAGCCGTTTGATTCTCGACGAATTGCTCGGAATCAAGGACTTGCGTTCAAGCGACCGTATCGACTTCGTAGGTGGTCTTCGTGGTCTTGACGAACTCAAGAAGCGTGTTGATAGTGGCGAAATGAAGATGGCTTTGGCTCTCTATCCTGTTTCTATGCAGCAAATCATGGACATCGCTGATAGCGGTAAGATTATGCCTCCAAAGGCTACATGGTTTGAGCCAAAACTCCGCTCTGGTCTTATCATTCACAAACTTTCATAAGTTTGCGTGTTATTAATTTACAGAAAAGTTAATTAATGACAGATAAGTACAAGACAGTACATAAAAACACAATAGGCGAGGGGTTTTATTCCGAAAAGAGGAGTAAATTCCTCGCCTTTGTGCATCATATTGATTCTGCTGACGAGGCGCTAACTATCGTGAAGCAATATAAGAAAAAATATTATGATGCACGTCATTGCTGCTATGCCTACCGCTTGGGTGCAGAAGGAGCAGAATTTCGTGCTAATGACGATGGGGAACCTTCTTCTACAGCTGGCAAACCTATTCTTGGACAGCTCATTAGTAACGAAATTACCGATACTTTGATTTGCGTTATTCGTTATTATGGAGGTGTAAATCTTGGTACAAGCGGACTGATTGTAGCTTATCGTGAGGCTGCGGCTGACGGTATAGCGCATGCTACAATTGAAGAAAAATTTGTGGAACGCCTTGTTCGTTACACTTTTTCTTATCCGATGATGAATGATGTTATGAAAATTGTTAAGGATATGAATCCTCGCATTGTAGAGCAAAACTTTGATAACACCTGTGAAATCATCTTGTCCATTCGTGAATCGCTCGCTGATGAGTTGGAAGCACGTTTAAAAAAATTATCTTTCGAATAACTTCTCGCTTATAATCCTTTTTAGTAGAAAAAAGAAACAGGCTATATTCTACTAAAATATAGCCTGTTTTTCGTTGTAAAACAATAGCTTTTGCAAGTTTTTCAGCACCTACCTTCTTTTACAAGTTCTTATCGAAATGTATAAGCGGCTTTGTTTTGTACACGTTTGTACAACCCTTTGTACACGTTTGTACAATTCGTTATACACGTTTGTACAATTTTGCGCTTGCAAATAGATGTGGTGGGGATTTGAATTTCTATCTTTCCCCTATTTGAAGTGCTTGTAGTAATCTTGTAAGGGCATGATTTTTCGCAAGCTCAACAACTTGTATCACATTCCTATCAGGTTAATATGTTTCCTTTTAGTTTGAGGAACGGAATGAATTCCGCCCCTACAAGTTCCTATTATCTCACAATGACCTTGCAAACCTTGATGGTTTGTTGGTTGTTAGTAGTCTTTGCGATGTAAATACCTGCTTGGCTTGGGCGCTTGTTGCCAATGTATTGTCCGTTAATGGTGTAATAATTGGTTTGAGCATTAGCTACGTTGTTTACATTTTGAGTAATTCCTGCTGTTTCTGGGTTAGATTCTATTGCACCGAAATCAATGCCTTTGCCCATGACTCTTTTATTTCCCAAAACATCTTTATCGTAATTTTCAATGGTGATAGCCTCGCCTTTGTCAATAAATTCGCTCTTGTACTTCAAATTCCAATCGGCTTCAAAGACTTCTTTCATGAACTTTTCGTCTAACGTGCAACCCTTAAATTCAGTTGGTTTTACGAAGTTAGCTTTTATATCAATACCGTTTCCAAGTGTATTGATGACTTTGGTTGGATCTTCTTTACCATCTTTGAAGGCGATGTTCTCATTGTCTGTACCTTTGCGAAGAGAGTTATTTTGCACGGTACAATTAATAATTTTGCCACCTTCGTTGAAGATTCCACCGCCAAGGAAAGAAGTACAATTATAAACAAGACCGCCTACGAAAGTGCCTACGTTATAAACGCCACCACCTTGACCGCCTTTGTCTTCGCCCAATAGCGTGTAGTCGGCAAAGCAATTGGCTACGATATTATTGATTGCAACACCAGAATTGTAGATGCCACCACCGAAAACGCCGCGACAAGTGTAAATTTTATTATTGCGCATGATGCCGTCTGATACTACTGCACCGCCTTGACGAGCGTAACAATCTTTGAATGTGCAATTGTTTACGTTACCCTTTACGTTGAAGAGCGCACCTCCGAAGTCTAACGAAACACATTCTGTGAAATCACAATTGCTAATGTTTACGTTCTCTGCATACACTGCTCCACCTTTTGCTTGGCTACTTGGAGCATGGGCATAAGTGCGATAGAAGTAACAATCTTTTATTTGTGCATTACCTTTTCCTACTAAATAAATGGCTGAACCATTTGCATATCTATCACCATCGGCTTTAAAATAACAAGAATTTTCTATGAATTGACAAGTAGTAATAGTTACATTTCCTAAAGCGTAAATCGCTCCACCAGCGCATATTGACTTATAGTCCATTGCGTTTGCTCCCTTGAGTGTAAGACCATCAATGGTAACAGGGGCGGTGAGTTCTACTTTGTTGAACAATAAGTGGTTGGCATTTCCTTCTGTTCCCAGCACTACATTTTTCTCAACTTCCCAACCATAGATGAAAGGGTTTTCAGGAGTTTCTGTACGCACCCACTTGTCCTCAACACCGTCGTCATCGCCGCTTAATATGGTTTCATTTACATATTCCCACGCTTTCCCGCTGTCTTTCATCTTTCGCTGCGCCTTATCTGTTTCCGTTCCTTCGAATCCTCCGTAGAACGAAACACCATCTTTTAAAAGAAAGTGGCGAGAGTTTTTGGCTCTGTTTTTAATAAGTTTTGTTGGTTTGTAAGTGCCTGCTGCAATCCAAATTTCATCGCCAATCGCAGCTTTGTTGATAGCGTCGTCTAATGTTCCGCAGGCTGTTTCCCATGAAGAACCGTCTCCAGTACCATTAATTTTTACATGATAAACCTTTGCTTGTAGTTGTGTTGATGCAAAAAATAGGCTCAGACCGATTGTTAAAATGTGATTTCTTTTCATTAAAATAATATTGTTTAGTTAATAATACTCTCAGTTTGATGCTTTTAATAGGGGTATGAGAAGCATTCATAGTAAATGATTAGTATGCTACAAAAGTATTAATTATTTATTAAATAAACAAAATTATACGATGAAAAATGTTATATTCCTTGGTAAACCGAATTTTATATTACTATTTGTTTAGTTTTATTCTTCTTTTTTCGTCTTTGAAATCTTAATGAAAAGAAGCCCTATCGCTGTCCAAATGAGTTCACGAATGCGGACAATGAGAGCAACAAAAATACCAGCACTCGTTGTTAATCCTAAACCTGAAACCGACATTAGGAAGCCGCCTTCTCGTCCACCCAATTGCAAAGGCATGAAAAAAAGTAGGTTGGCAAACAACGTTGTAAACGATATGATGAGAATGCAATTCAGATAATTTACACTCGGAAAGAGTACAAGGAGAATGAAAAATATCTCTAATGCACTGCAAATGCGACATGCCAACTCTATAAGTACAATGGAAATGAATGTTTTCTTGTCTTGATTGTGCAAGGCAGCAATCTGTTTATCGATGTTTTCCAATTGTTCTTTATTCTCAGTAATATACTTTTTAGCCCAGTTTCTGACCCCAGGAATATGTCCTAATAGGTTCATAGAACGCACAGCGAGTCCTTTTTTATAGCCTGAAAGAAAGAACCAAATGGCTAAAATGCACACCAAGCCTATTACGGAAAGCATTGTTCCCATGAAGAAGTTCACGGGTTGAGTGAGTAAAAAAAGCGGAATTGATAAGAGCCAAAACCAAAAATGACTGAAGATATGGGTCATTACGAAGAGCAAAACCGATGACGTGGCACGTTCAACACCTATTCGTGGTGTGAGCTCCATGATGCGATAAGGCTCTCCGCCCATTAGTCCTCCTGGTGTAGCATAGTTTAACGCAAAGCCAGAAACGCTCAATTTATAGAGTAACCAAAACGGAATGGTGCGCTTGTCTTCCTCTTTTTCTTGGCTTTTGATGATGATGTACCACGACGCAGTATTAAAAATGTAGAGAAAAGCCCATAGGAAAACTACAGCAAAGAACCAATAGCCAGCGTGTTGCAACCCTTTCCAGACTTCTGCAAAGTCGAGTTGAGTAACCATAATACCTAATACGATGATGCCAAAGATAAAAAAAACGTTTTGGTACTTCTTTTTCATTGTTTATTTTGTTCGTGAATACAAGAAAATAGTTCTATTTAATCGTTACTACCCTCCCTATTGTCGCGACGTTTAGGAATTGAAAAGCGCACTTTTTCGCTATCGTCTCTGCGCTCTTTGTATAATTTCTGCAATGGATTTCTCATTGGTTCGTCATATTCTAAACGATGTCTAAAGGTGTCAATTGCAAGATAAATGGCATGTCGCATAGATATTGGGTCGGCAATGTTTTTGCCTGCAATCTCCAAATTATCCGTTATTTCGGGTGCAGTACATATTAATGGCAGTCCTGCCAAATAGTTTACGCTTCCTTCAACCGTGAGCGCACGGAACGGAGTGAGTCCCTGTTCGTAGTACATGGCGAGTATTCCGTCAAATTGTTCCCAATAGCTATCACCAAAAAACTTATCGGCTGGGTATGGACCAAAGGCTTGAATGCCTTCGCCAGCTAATGCTTCGATAGCAGGAGTGATGATTTCTTGTTCCTCAGAACCAAGTAAACCATTGTCGCCAGCCTTAGGATTTAGAGCTAATATGGCAAGGCGTGGATTAGAAATACGGAAGTCGCGCATGATACTATTGTATAGTAATTTGCCACTTTCTTTAATTCCTTCCACTGACAAAGATGCTGAAACTTGCTTCAATGGTAAGTTTCTTGTCGCCAAAGCGATGCGCAATTTTTCGTTCACCAAGACACTAATGCTCGGTACTTCGGCGCATAAATGGTCTTCGATGTATCTGTTTTGTCCGCTAAATTGAAAGTTTTCGTTGTTATTGAGCGGTGCTGTAACCAAAACATCGAACCCTCCTGCACGATAATCTTCCAATGCTCGGTCAATCGCTACTAAGCCTGCATTGCCCGATTCCTCGGTAGGTGCGCCCAATTCCACCTTTATTTCTTCATCGAAAACAGGGATAAAATTAATTCTATCAGGTTGAACTTCGTTGATGTCTTTGATGATTGTAAAGTTAGCTTCTATCCCTAAGGCATTGCGATGATAGGTTGCAACTTTTGGCGAGCCATAGATGATAGGTGTGCAAAGCTCCAACATTGCAGGCTCTTCAAAGGTTTTAAAAATGAGTTCATATCCTATTCCGTTCGTATCGCCATGAGTGATGGCCACTCGGATTTTATTTTTATTGTTCATACGTTATATTGTGTATTTTTGTTCTTATTTTGTTCTTGTGTAAAGGACTGCTTCTAAACGCCTTAAAGCGTTACGCTTTTTTGCTCCTGGGGCATAGATGAAAGCCTCGCTCACGATGATTTTACTTCCGTTTTCTTTCCAATAAGCTATGAAAGGACCTCCCATTGCATCGTCTTTCATTTCCCATAAGCCACGAATGGTAACCGATTTACCTTTGTTCTGTGTGGTTTCGGTGATTGCTGCGGTGCGCATATACATTCCTTTGCGTTCGCCTTGTATGTTTTTGCGCATGACACTGTCGCATTGTTGCCTAAAATTGGTTGCATGAATGGTGTAAAAACACATATTTTGCATGCTTGAAGGCGAATTATTTGAGAGCCAAAGGAAGTCTTTCCCCACTTTGCTGGCAGTCATATCAGGCGGTATTTTCACCTTAATGCCAAACATTTGTTGTATTTTAGCTTCGGCTTCTTTGTTCGAATGTTTGACCAATTCGTTTTGCGCTCGCTTCAATTCTGCTTTAATGAAGTAGTTTCGTAACTTTTCGCCTTGCTGTTTCACAAAACCCATGTATGCCTTTTCCGTTGGAGAAGTTATGGTTACAACAACTTGTTGCCGTGCATAAACATCTTGTTGGCTACTCAATTCCGTCTTTTTGTATTGCTTGCCTATTTTAATGATGACAATATTGCTGAGCAATTTCTCATCTCCGTTGAGTGTATCTGCTGCTGATTTTATAACATCGAATGTAGGTTCCGCTTGTGGCAATCCGTTCATTGGAGAAGAAAGCACATTGGAAATGGAGTTTTTTCTATCGCCTACAATCAACACTTCGTATGGTTTTCCGTAACTTGTTGGCTTTAAGGAATTTTCATTGCAAGCCATTAGTGTTAGGAACAACACCAAGTAACAGAGCCATTGTAGCTTACGCATGTTTGTTGGCATTCTTTTTTGCTGTAGAAAGTAGTCCACATGCTGCAAAAATATCTTGTCCCCGACTTGCACGAATGGTGGTGAAAACTCCATGAGCGGTTAGATAATTTCTAAACTCTTCCATCTTTTTATTGTCCACTCCTTGCAATGGAACGTTGGGAATGGTGTGGAAACGAATGAGGTTGAACCGACATTCCAAGCCTTCTACCAACTTAATGATAGCTTTGGCGTGGTCGACAGAGTCGTTTTTACCTTTAAAAACAATGTATTCGAACGACAAACGGCGTTGATGCGAGAAGTCGTAATTGCGCAACATTTCTACGATTTCTGTAATCGACATGGCTTTTTCGCTTGGCATTACTTCTATTCTCTCTTCTGGAATAGGGTTGTGCATGCTAATGGCAACGTGGCAATCGCTCTCTTCAAGGAAGCGTTTTAGTTTACTTTTTATACCAATTGAACTCACTGTGATGCGTTTTGGCGACCATGCGTAAGCGTAATCAGCCGTCAGCAGTTGCGTTGTTTTCAGTACATTATCGTAGTTATCCATTGGCTCGCCTTGTCCCATGAACACAATGTTGGTTAGCTTTTCGCGTTCAGGGAGCGAGTAGATTTGGTTCAATATATCGGCTGTTGTGAGGTTTCCCTCAAATCCTTGTTTGCCTGTTTGGCAGAAAAGACAATTCATCTTGCAGCCTACTTGTGAGGAAACGCATAATGTAGCACGATTTTCGTCAGGGATATAAACCGACTCAACAAACTTTCCGTTGTCTGTTGGGAATAGATATTTGATGGTGCCGTCCTTAGAATATTGGGCGTCTATGTGCTTTTTGCAACCAATGGTGTAGTTTTCTTTCAGCTTTTCCCGATTGTCTTTTGAAATATTGGTCATCTCGTCAATAGATGTTACATGCTGTGTGTAAAGCCACTTTGCCATTTGTCCGCCCGTAAAGGCAGGCATGCCCAACTCCTTGGCTACATTTTTCAGTTCCAATAGATTCATTCCCACGAGCGGCTTCTTTCCTACTTCCATAATCTTTTCTCGTTTATTATTGGTGCAAAGATAGCGAAAAAATAAGGAAAAACTATGTTTTTAGCTTTAATCTTCATATGTATAAAAGGAATAAGCTCTACTTCTTTGCAACGATTATCCTTTCTTCTCTGGTGCTTAGTAGCGTTATCTACTGCTGTTTCTCTTTGCGGACACGGTAGTTTCCCTGTGGGGAAACGATGATAGTACCCTTTTGAGCGTACTCGAGTACTTAAACAAGATTACTCCAGTACTTCTGTGGGAGTACTTTTGTGAGAATATTGGCGTCTTATTCGCCTTGTTATAGTAAAATAATAGGGTGTTTTGGTGAAAAAATGTTACAAGTGTTTTGTTTATAAATATTATTTGTAACTTTGGAGTGTAGTGGTAGAAGCGTTAAACCTATTGCAACGTACTGCGCAAAGGCGAAAAACTACTAACCAAGAATGTTAATTATGAAAAGATGATATATGGGATACCTTAAATTTGAAAAGGTTTTGATGACCAATTTGCAAGATTCTCTTCCGCGTGAGTTGTTACGAACCAATCGCTCGGGTGCTTATGCTTGTTCAACAATAGTAGATTGTAACACCAGAACTTATCATGGCTTGTTGGTTGTGCCTATTCCTGAATTAGACGACGAGAATCATGTGCTGTTGAGTTCGTTAGACCCTACTGTAATTCAGCATGGTGCAGCTTTCAACTTAGGTTTGCACAAATATCAAGGAGGCGACTTTAGTCCGAAAGGTCATAAATATATTCGCGAGTTCGATTGCGACAAAGTGCCAACCACCTTGTACAGAGTGGGAAACGCAATCCTTCGGAAAGAAGTTGTGTTCCAACATTACGAAGACCGCATTCTTATCCGTTACACTTTGGTAGAAGGCGCACCGCAAACCATTTTGCAATTTCGTCCGTTCCTTGCTTTTCGTAGTGTTAAAGAGTTTACACACGAGAATGCAGGCATCAATAAGGATTTCCACAATGCGGAAAACGGCATTGCTACATGTTTGTATGAAGGCTATCCGCAATTGTTTATGCAATTTTCGAAAGCCAACGAATTTCATTATGAACCCTATTGGTACAGAGGATTAGAATATCCAAAGGAACAAGAGCGTGGATATAATTCTACGGAAGACCTTTATGTGCCAGGCTATTTTGAAATGAAAATACGCAAAGGAGAAAGCATTGTCTTTTCGGCTTCTACATCAGAAATAAAGACTTCGGGACTGAAACGATTGTTCGACAAAGAAGTTGAAGCACGCCAGCCTCGCGATAATTTTTTCCATTGTCTTGTCAATGCTGCCCACCAGTTCCATAACCGCAAGAAAACAAGTGGGCGATATATCCTTGCGGGTTATCCTTGGTTCAAATGTAGAGCGCGCGACCAATTCATAGCATTGCCTGGACTAACATTGAGCATAGGCGAATCAGACTACTTTGAACTCGTTATGGCAACTGCCGAACAAGGTTTAAGAGAGTTTATGGAAGGGAAAGATTTGTCGGTTGCTATAACCGAAATGGACAAACCCGATGTGATGTTATGGTGTATTTGGGCTATTCAGCAATATGCTAAAGAAGTTGGAACAGAGCAATGTATTGAAAAATATGGAAAACTTTTGCACGATTTGCTTACTTACATCATAGACGGAAAGCACCCCAATCTGTTGCTTCACGACAATGGATTGGTCTATGCAGAAGGTAAAAACACAGCAATCACATGGATGAACGCTATGCTTGATGGTCGCCCTGTCAATCCACGTTCGGGGTATATTGTTGAGTTCAATGCCCTATGGTATAATGATATTAGGTTTGCAGCCGAACTTTTGCGCAATGGAGAAACCGCTGAACTCGTAGAACAATTAGACACAATAGCCACTCTTTGCAAGGAAACGTTTGTTAAAACCTTCGTCAATCAGTATGGTTATCTTTACGATTATGTGGACGGAAATATGGTAGATTGGAGTGTTCGCCCCAATATGATATTGGCTGCTGCTTTAGATTATTCGCCTTTGGAGCAAAATCAAAAGAAAAACATCGTAGATATTTGCACGCGTGAACTATTAACACCAAAGGGTTTGCGCTCGCTTTCGCCCAAGAGTGAAGGTTTTACACCTGTATGTGCTGGCGACAATAACTATCGTACACGCATTTATCATCAAGGAACAGCGTGGCCATGGTTGGGTGGTTTCTATTTGGAAGCGTGTATGAAACTTTATAAGCGCACACGTTTGAGTTTCATAGAACGTCAGTTAGTGGGCTATGAAGACGAAACGATAACCCATTGTTTGGGAACTATTCCTGAATATTTCGACGGTAATCCGCCTTACAAAGGACGTGGCGCAATATCTTTTGCAATGAATGTAGCAGGAATATTGCGTACCTTAGCGTTGCTTGAAAAGTATAAATATTAAAATTAGGAGGAACAGAATGAAAGTATTAATGTTTGGTTGGGAGTATCCACCACATGTTTTTGGCGGACTGGCTACTGCTAATTTTGGTATTTCAGAGGGACTTTATGCGCAAGGTGACATAGAAACTACGCTCTGTTTGCCACACCCTTTTGGCGATGAAGATAGAACTTACGCCAATATTGTTGCCATGAACAAAGTGCCAATTGTGTATCGTGAGATGAGCCACGACCACCTAAAGGAACTTTTAGGCAACCTGATGGACACTGACTTGTATTACAAATTGCGTAACAACATCTATGCAGATTTTAGCGAAATGCACACCAATGAGGTGGGAGCGATGGAATTTGCGGGTGGTTATCCAAGTAATTTGAATGAAGAAATAAACAATTATTCTATCATTGCAGGGGTAGTTGCACGGACAATGGAGTATGATATTATTCACGCTCACGACTGGCTTACCTTCCCAGCAGGCATACATGCCAAACAAATATCGGGTAAACCATTGTGCATTCATGTGCATGCTACCGACTTTGACCGTTCTCGTGGAAATGTAAATCCTACGGTTTACAGCATTGAAAAGAATGGTATGGACTATGCTGACTGCATCATGTGTGTGTCGGAACTTACTCGTCAGACAGTTATTAAGCAGTATCATCAAAACCCTGACAAGGTGTTTACGGTGCATAATGCCGTTTATCCGTTGCGAAAAGAAGTTGCCGAATTGCCACGACCTTCACATAAAGGAAAGGAAAAAATCATTACTTTCCTCGGTCGCATCACGATGCAAAAAGGTCCAGAATACTTTGTTGAAGCAGCCAATTTGGTATTACACAGAACACGAAACGTACGCTTTTGTATGGCAGGTTCGGGCGATATGATGAACGAAATGATTACGCTTGCTGCCAAACGAGGCATTGCCGACCGTTTCCACTTCCCTGGTTTTATGCGAGGCAACCAAGTTTACGAATGTTTGAAAGCCTCTGACGTGTACGTTATGCCGTCTGTGAGTGAGCCTTTTGGCATTTCGCCCTTAGAAGCTATGCAATGCGGAACGCCAAGTATTATTTCTCATCAAAGTGGTTGTGCCGAAATTCTACACAATTGCATTAAAGTAGACTATTGGGACATAGAAGCCATGGCAGATGCGATGTATTCTATATGCCAAAACGAGAGTCTTTTTACTTATCTTTCAGAGAAAGGAAAAGAAGAGGTAGACAACATAACATGGGAAAAGGTGGGCGCATGGATTCGTGAACTCTATATGCGCACATTGGGTTGGAATAATTGATAAAAGAAATCAGCCACAACAATAAAAAAAGAAGAACAATGAAAACAATCTGTTTATATTTTGAAATTCACCAAATCATACATTTGCGCCGTTATCGTTTCTTCGATATTGGCACAGACCATTACTATTATGACGATTACGAGAACGAACGTAGCATCAGAGAAATCGTAGAACATAGCTATATTCCTGCACTTGATACACTTTTAGAAATGATAAACGGAAGCGGAGGTTACTTTAAAGTGGCATTTTGCATATCGGGTGTGGGCATAGAAAGTTTGGAACAATATGCGCCAGAGGTAATTGAGAAGATTCAAGCGTTAGCCCAAACGGGTTGCGTTGAGTTTCTTGCCGAACCTTATTCGCATGGTCTTGCGGCTTTAGGCAATGAGGAAAGTTTCAAACGGGAGGTGAAACGATTGAGCAAGAAAATTAAAGAATACTTTGGGTATACGCCAAAAGTATTGCGTAACTCTTCGCTCATTTATAGCGATGATATTGGTTTAATGGCAGCCGATATGGGTTTTAAGGGAATGATAACCGAAGGTGCAAAGCACATTTTGGGTTGGAAGAGTCCGCACTATTTATACCATTGCGCCCTTGCTCCAAAGTTAAAACTTATTTTGCGTGATGTTACGTTGAGCGATGACATTTCTTTGCGTTTCAACAACTCCGAATGGGAGGGGTATCCGTTATTTGCCGAAAACTATATTGAGCGTATTGCAACCCAGCCAGAAGACGAAAAAGTGTATGGAATATTTATGAATCTTACCGCTTTAGGCATGGAACAACCGCTCCATTCCAATATTCTTGAGTTTTTCAAAGCATTGCCTGAATGTGCAAGAAGTAAGGGTGTTACGTTCTCTACGCCGATAGAAATATGCAATACAGAGCAGTCGGTTGATGAATTGTCTGTGCCCTATCCAATCAGTTGGCGTGATGAGGAGCGCGACATTAGCACTTGGCTCGGAAATGCCATGCAACGTGAGGCGTTCAATAAACTATATTCAGTAGCCGATAGAATAAGAATTTCGAACGACCCACGCATTAATCAAGACTGGGACTACCTTCAAGCGAGCGACAACTTTAGTGCAATGAGTACGAAACCTGTGCCTGTGGGGGTAGACCGTGGCATTTATAGTACACCATTCGATGCCTTTACCAACTATATGAATATTCTTGGCGATTTCATCAATCGTGTAGATGCGCTCTATCCTGTTGAAATTGACAATGAAGAACTCGACGGATTGCTCACGACAATTCATAATCAAGAAAAGAAAATCGAATTGCGCGACAAGGAAATAGTCTTGTTGAAAGCCAAAGTAGAGAAGTTAGACCAAGAATGCGACAAACTTCGTGTCCAACTTTCCGACTGCAAGAAGAGTGGGAAAGCCACTAAATCAAAGGCAAAAGCTGTAAAAAAGTCGGCAAAAGAAGAATAAATTATTTATAACTGAGCCTTAATTATTTTCTGTTAGGGTGTGATTTTTATAGCAATAGTTCGTTAAAATTTGAGTATATGGCTACGCAGCCTTAGGCTGCCAGCCAATGAGTTCTTTGACAATCTTACTAATTAAAGTTCGGT
>QWBY01000947.1_pt1 | contig 28490 bp, 36 predicted proteins | sample 1972471 | NCBI WGS metagenome assembly QWBY01 (sample SAMN09866722, study PRJNA288562) | Human gut metagenome isolate term6_stool, whole genome shotgun sequencing... | reverse complement strand
AACATTTATATTTTTATTTACATCGGCAAATTCTATTGCTTTTTCCATTATGGCTAGACTTTTATTTCTTTTAAAGGTATCTAGTGACCCAAAAGGATATTTTCTATGGCCTGATAAGCACATGGTCCTAATTCTCATATCGCAAGCTACTTGAGATTTTTTTAGAATGTCACTTGTGCCATCATAAAGCCTATTTAGTTTTTCATCACTTTCGTCTATGCTTATTTCTAGCTGATCAAAGCCAATTTCTTTTGCAAATTTTAGTTTTTGATCTAAAGACAAAGAATTTGGCAAGGCTTTTTCATAGATTCCTAGATTAATTTTGTCCATAATAAGCGTTAGCTCCATGTTTTCTTAGGTAATGTTTGTCTAATAATTCATCGCTCATGGCTTCATTTTTGCCAATTGAAATTAAGTGCCAATTCATAAAAGCAACTTCTTCTAAAACTACAGAGTGGAAAACTGAATCTGCTGCATCTTCTCCAAAGACAAAAGGACCATGATTTGCTACCAAAACTGCCGGTACATCTTTTGGAGAAATTTTTCTATCTTCAAAACATTTTATTATTACAAGTCCAGTGTTTTTTTCATAATCATTGGCAATTTCTTCTTTGGTCATATCAGCTGTTACTGGAATTGACCCATAAAAATAATCTCCATGAGTTGTTCCCATAGCTTTTATGTCCATTTTAGCCTGGGCCATTATTGTTGCCCATCTAGAGTGTGTGTGAGTTATGCCGCCAATTTCCGGATATTTTTTGTAAATTTCTAAATGTGTTGCAGTATCGCTTGATGGTTTTAGATCTCCCTCAACAACGTTTCCGTCAAGGTCAACTACCACCATGTCGCTTGCTTTCATCGTTTCATAATCCACGCCTGATGGTTTTATGACTACATATTTTCTATCTGGGGAAATTTCAGAAACATTTCCCCAGGTAAATTTTACTAAATCATATTTTGGCAATAAAAGATTTGCCTGGTAAACTTTTTGCTTGATATCTTCTAACATAAAGCCTACTTATCTTTCTAAAAGATTATTCTCTTTGATTTTTTCTATAGCTTCATCTTTAGAAAGAATGTTCTTCATGCCAATGATTGTAACGCCTTTTTCTTTTAGATTATCAAAATCCTTCATGAAATTTACTGCACAGAATATTACATCAGCACTTCTTCCTGTAGATTTGCCTTCAGATAGTGAGCAGTGAGAGATGTCAAGTTTGCCCTTATAGTCCAATTCATTAAAAGCTTGCTTAATCTTATTCATCATCATCAAACTTGTTCCAGCTCCATTTGCACATGCTACTATTACTTTCATTTCGCCCTCCTATTTATTTGCGATTGTTTCTTTGTACTTTTCATAATCTTCAGTGATCATGAAGTAACCTTCTTTGTTCTTTCTATATTGTAGTTGAGGAATTACGATTAATAAGATTGCTACTAATGCAACACCTACATATTGAATATTCTTAATCAATACTGTAAATGCTGGCCATACTGTTGCCCAGTCAAACATTCCTAGATATCCACCGTATTGAGCAAGTCCAGAATATGTTGCTATGAATGCTGAACCAAATACTTGGATTAGACCTGATAAGAATGGCATCAACATTGCAGCCTTATAACCACCTCTATTATTAGCATATACCCCAATTACAGCGTTATCAAAGAATAATGGAACGAATCCTGCAATTATTAGTGTTGGGGATTTTAGTAAGAATAGGGTACCTATTGCTAAAAATTGTCCTAAAGCACCAAATAAAAATCCGATTGTTACTGCATTTGCTGCACCAAAACCAAATACTGCTGCGCAGTCGATTCCTGGAAGTGCACCTGGTAAAAGTTTTCTTTGGATACCATCAAATGATGATGTTAATTCGCCAACGAATGTTCTAACTCCTAGTTGTAAGATAGCTAAGTTTACTGCAAAGCTAAATGAAGATTGCATGATATAGAAGAAGAAGTTATCGTCCATTTTTAAAGCTTCGTGAGCTACTAGATAATCTTTGCCTAAAACTGATTGGATAATTCCAAAAAATAGGGTCATAAGAATTGCTGTAGCTACCATGTTTTCGTTAAAGATTGATAAAAATCCTGGTAGTTCCAAATCATCAATATCTTTACTATGGTCTTTTCTCTTAGCAAATATCTTATCACTTAAAAAGCAAGCAAGTCTGATACCAAACATTTGTTGGTGAGCTATACAGAAACCTGCACCGTCTGTAAGTTTTTGTGTATCTTCAACTGTTAAGTTGCTACCTACTGCCCAATAAAGACCTAGTAAAATAGCCATTATTACAAGAATAGGTGTTTGACCTAAATCTGGAAAGCAGAAAACTAATAGCCAAAAAGCTGTTGCAGCTTGTTGCATTTGAACGTGACCTGTTGTAAATACAGCTCTCATCTTTGTAATATTTTTTGCTCTAACTAAAATAATATTAACTATAAAGGCGATAAGCAATAGAACCATTACTTGTGAAAATGATCTACCAAGATGCTCCATACCTTCAGTTACTGCGTTTTGACCAAAATACGGGTCAATTACTGTTGCAGAAATATTAAATTTATCCTTAAGTCCTGTAAGTATTGGTCTAAAGGTAGAAACAAGTCCACCAGAACCAACCATCAAAATCATATAGCCTACAGTTGCTTTTATAAAGCCTGCCAAGGCATCGTACCATTTCTTACCATCTAGCAAATAGCCAATTAGTACCAAAAATCCTATAAAAAATGCTGGTTTTGTAAGAATATTTTTTACAAATCCGTTTAAAATTGCTAATATTATATTCATAAATATCCCCTAAATATTATATTTTTTTGAAATTTTTCTTAAATCTTCTTCGTTTTTAGCTTGGCATAAAGCTTCAACGATTTCTTCATCGCACAATATATCAGATAAAGCCGCAATATTTTCCAAATGTTTTTTGTTATCTTCACTAGCTACAGTAAAAAATATTTTCGCATCCTTATCCCTATCATCTTCGTCAAAAACTACTGGTTTTTCAACCCTCATGAAAGCCACAGCAGTTTCATTTACACCTTCTGCACATTCTTGACAATGAGGCATAGCCACTTGTGGTATCAAAACAATGTATGGACCGTATTTTTCGCAAGTTTCGATAATTTGTTTTGGATAGTTTTCGTCAACAATGTTTTTTTCTATTAATTTCGCACAAGACTTATTGATAGCTTCTTGCCAAGTGTCTATTTGATCATAAAAATCAAACAAACCTTTTTCTAATATTTCTATATATTTAGGGCATCGCAAACTTCGATTTTATGGGGGTTTGCTAAGTTTAAAAATGTATTTTTGTCCGTGAGAAATGTATTTTTGTCCGTGAGAAATGTATTTTTGTCCGTGAGAAATGTATTTTTGTCCGTGAGAAATGAGTTCAAATTTTATAACTCATATTTTATGTATTGTATTGACAAAATACATAATAAATTATATAATTTTTAAAAATGTATTTTTGTCCGTGAACTATGACTTTTTGTCCGCAGCCAAAAATAATATCGATTTTATGGGGATTTTAAAAAATTTAACTATGACTTTTTGTCAGTTAAAATGTATTTTTGTCCGTGAACTATGACTTTTTGTCCGTAAAAAATAGCTAAAAGGAGATAATATGGCTAAAAAAATAGAAAAAAATGAGATTGTTGAAGTTAGAAATTTATCAAATAGAAATACTATAACCCAAGCAAATGCTATGATAAATTCTAAATATACTTTGAATTTAAGTGAGCAAAGGTTAATTCTTTTTGCAATCGCACAAATTGATAGTGTAAATGATGAAAGTTTTTTTAAATTTAGCTGCACTGTAAAAGAGCTTGAAAAAGAACTCAGTATAGAGTTAAAAGAAAGTCGATTAAAAGATTTAGCAGTAAATATATTAAAGAAACCTTTATTAATTAAGGAGGGAATAAATTGGATTGCTTGTAATTGGTTTAGTAGTTTTAAATATTATGGCGGAGAAGCTAGAATAGAATTTAAAATTAGCGATGATTTAGTTCCATATTTACTAAAACTAAAAGAGAAATTTACAACTTATTCTTTGGAAATCGCTATACAATTTCAAGGAAAATATACTACAAGATTTTATGAATTTTGTATGCAGGTTAAAAACCAGGATAAAAAAGAAATTAGCTTTGAACTTGATTTTTTATATGAGCTTTTACAACTTCCAAAAACTATGAGAGTTTGGGGACAATTTAAAAGAGATGTTTTAGATTTAAGCATTAATGAAATAAACGAAAAAACTGAAATCAAAGCAAATTATGAAGCAATAAAAACAGGTCGTAAATATACAAATTTGATTTTAAGCTGGGAATATGCCTAAATTTTTATTATTTTATGATATAATTACATTTATATTATTTTTTGGAGTAAAAATGAATTATTTACCGATTTGCAATTTTAGCTCGGGGGGGGGGGGAGCAGAAGCCCACTAAGTTTTGTTTATCAAAATTTAATCTCTATTTTTACACAAAATTTATACTTTCTACATTTTTTAAAAATCAATCTTTTACTTTTTATAAGGAATTTAGCAGATGAACGCTGAATTTCAAGATCGCATAATTGTTAAGATCAAAAGAGAACTTGGAGATGAGATCTTAAATTTTCTTTATGATGATGAAACAATAGAAATTATGCTTAATTCTGATTCGAACCTTTGGGTTGAAAAACTAGGGCAAGATATGCAATGTCATGGTAAATTTTCAGAATCAAAAGCAAAATCTATAATTGGATCAGTTGCTTCTTTTTTAGATACAACCGTAAATGTAGATAATCCAATACTTGAATGCGAACTCCCAGTTGATGGCTCACGCTTTGAAGCACTAATTCCGCCAGTTGTGGCAACTCCAACTTTTACCATACGAAAAAAAGCGATTAAAATTTTTACCTTAGATGATTATATTAAATCAGAAATTTTAACACCAAAACAAAAACAAATAATTGAAAAAGCAATTTTAGAAAGAGAAAATATTTTGATTGTTGGTGGAACAGGAAGTGGAAAAACAACTTTTGCAAATGCAATAATTGCAGGTATTGCAAGACTTACACCAGAACACAGAATTATAATCATAGAAGATACAGCAGAATTACAATGTGCTTCAAAAAACAAAGTTGTATTAAGAACTAGTGATAAAGCTGATATGCTAAGACTTTTAAAAGCAACAATGCGTTTAAGACCTGATAGGATAATTGTTGGAGAAACTAGGGGAAAAGAAGCTTTGGATCTATTAAAAGCTTGGAATACAGGTCATCCAGGTGGAATTGCAACAGTTCATGCAAATTCTGCTTATGGAGGACTTACACGACTAGAACAATTAATTAGCGAAGTATCAACTACAAATATGAGCGAACTCATCGCAGAAGCTGTAAATTTAGTTGTTTTTATCAAAAAAACAAACAACGGAAGAAAAATAAAAGAAATTATAAAAATTTCAGGTTTTAACAATGAAAATAAAAAATACATTTTTAATCAAATTTAATTTAAGGAGAAAATTATGTTGAAAAGATATTTAATGCTTTTCTTTATTTTTGGTGCTGTGTTTGCATTTGCTTCAACAACAGGTGGAGGATTACCTTGGGAAAGCCCACTTCAAACCATTAAAGCAAGTATTACAGGTCCTGTTGCTTTTATTATTTCTTTATTGGCAATAGTCGCAGCTGGTGTTGGACTTGTATTTGGTGGAGAATTTTCAGGTTTTGTTAAAACTCTTATATACGTAGTTTTGGTTGTTGCTTTAATTGTTGGTGCTGTAAATATTATGAATATGTTTGGGGCTTCTGGGGCTTTAATATGAGCGAACAACTACAAAGAGCTGATATATATTCGGCTCTAAATAAGCCAAATTTGATTTTTGGTGCCGATAGAGAGTTGATACTTGTAACAGGTGTAATCAGCTTTGCATTAATTTTTACAGGTCTTACGTTTATAACTACTATTCTTGGTTTATTTTTGCTTTTCTTTTGTGGTTTTTTTCTTAGACTTATGGCAAAAAGCGATCCACTAATGAGATTTATATTTATGAGACAATTAAAATATAAAAACTTTTATGTAGCGAGATCAACTCCATTTATAAAGGCTTAATATGTTACCACTTAAAGAATTTAGATCAAGTAATTTAGCCTTCCCCGACATATTAAATTATGCTAGTTTTATTGATGATGGAGTGCTTTTAAACAAAGATGGAAGTCTTACAGCAGGATTTTATTATAGAGCTGGGGATATTTCATCTATGACATTTACTGATAGAAATTCTTTAAGTTCAAAAATTAACACAATTCTTACAAGGCTTGGAGACGGTTGGGCTGTTCATATAGATTGTTCAAGACTTAAAGTTGAAAATTATATCGATGGAAAAACACATTTTTCAAACGAAATAGCTCAAATTTTAGAAAACGAAAGAAAGCAGTATTTTAAAAATGTAGAGCATTTCGAAAATATTTTTACAATAATTTTTACATATTTACCGCCAAATAAAAATATATCAAAAATTACAGATATGATGATAATCGATGAAGGAGTTACCAAAAATCAAAGTCAAAAAATATTAGAATATTTTAAAAATTCAATCGAAGATTTAGAAAGAAGTTTAAGTAATTTTATAAAAATTGAAAAGATGAAACAAAGAGTGGCAATTGATGAATACAATAATGAGTATATTTTAGATGATATGCTTGAATATATTAATTTTTGTATTTGTGGCAATAGACAAAGAGTTATACTTCCAAAAATTACTATGTATCTTGATTGTCTTCTTGGTGCAAAAGAATTTATTACAGGAATGAGACCAAAAATCAACGACAAATATATTGGAATTGTTGCAATTGATGGTTTTCCAAGTGATAGCTATCCAAATATCTTAAATTTACTTACAGAACTTGGTTTTAATTATAGATTTAACACTAGATTTATATTCCTTGATAGCCAAACTGCTTTAAAATCATTAAATAAATACCGCAAAAAATGGCAGCAAAAAACAAGGGGTTGGCTAGACCAGCTTTTAGATAGACCATCTACAAGAATTGACGAACACGCTGTTTTAATGGTAAAAGAACTAGATAGTGCAATTACTGAAATAAATAGTGGGCTTTTAGCTTATGGATATTACTCTGCAAATATTTTAATTTTTGATGAAAATATCGATAAATTAGAAGAAAATTTAAAAGAAGTAAAATCAGCCCTAGAAAAATTTGGTTTTATGGCAAGAGTTGAAACGATTAATGCAGTTGAAGCTTATCTTGGTTCGCTTCCAGGGTTTGTTTATCCAAATTTAAGAAGACCTGTAATAAATACTTTAAATTTGGCTCATCTTATTCCTCTTGCTTCAATTTGGGCGGGAGAAAAATATAATCCAAGTGATAAATTTCCGCCAAATTCTCCGCCGTTAATGCAAGTTATTACTTATGGAGCAACGCCTTTTAGATTAAATTTGCATGTTGGAGATATAGGGCATACTGTCATATTTGGACCAACAGGAGCTGGAAAATCTGTTTTACTTGCTAATATTCTTTTGGCGTTTCAAAAGTATCAAAATTCTAAAATATTTGCATTTGATAAAGGAATGAGTCTTTTTGCACCATCTATTGCAACTGGTGGAACTCATTATGATATAGCAGGAGAAGGCTCAAAACTTGCTTTTGCACCACTTAGTAATATAAAAACACCTTCTCAAATTGCTTGGGCTGAAAATTGGATAGAAACTTGCCTTAAACTTCAAAATGTAGAAATTACACCAAAATACAAAAAAACTATACACGAAGCAATGTTATCTCACATAAATACAAATTCAAAATCATTAACTGAATTTATATCAAATTTACAAGATCAAACTTTAAGAGATGCATTAAATCATTACGCAATAAGTGGTCCAGCTGGATTTTTACTTGACGCTGAAAAAGATAATTTAAATTTAGCCAACATAACTGTTTTTGAAATAGAAAATTTAATGAATTTAGGCGAAGAAAACATAATTCCAACTTTGCTTTATATATTCTATCGAATAGAACAAAATTTAGATGGAAATCCAACAATACTAATAATTGATGAAGCTTGGATTGCTTTGGGTCATCCTGTATTTAAAAATAAAATTGTTGAATGGCTTAAAGTTTTGAGAAAAGCAAATTGTGCTGTTATTATGGCGACACAAAGTTTAAGCGATAGTGCAAAGAGTGGAATTTTAGATGTATTGCAAGAATCTTGCCCTACGAAAATATTTTTACCTAACAATGAAGCTTTTAACAAAGGAAGTGAAAACACACTTGGTCCTTATGATTTTTATAAAATTTTTGGGCTTAATGATGTCCAAATAAGCATTATTTCAGACGCAATACCAAAAAGAGAATACTATTTTGTATCACCGCTTGGCACTAGACTTTTTAATTTAGGACTTGGAAGAGTAAATTTATCTTTAAGTGCAATAAGCGATAAAAATAGCATTCGAAAAATAAAAAATCTTTTTAATAAATTTGGTAATGACTGGGTATATGAATGGTTTAAAGAAGAAAACATTGATATATCAAATTTAAAGGAGAATTGATATGAGTAAAAAATACATTTTATTCTTTGGTGTTTTAGCAACAATTTTTAGTATAAATATAAATGCTAGTGAGCTTACAGGAGATACTAAACTTGCTTGTGAAGCTCTTTTATGTTTATCAAGTGGCACAAGACCAAGTGAATGTAATCCGTCGTTAAACAGATATTTTTCCATTAAAGAGAAAAAATGGAAAGATACAATAAAAGCTAGGGCTAATTTTTTAAAGCTTTGCCCTGTTGATGGTGCAGATATAAAAGATCCAATTTTTGCAGATTTAAGAGATAATATTTTACCAAATTCAGACCCTAGAAAATGCACTGCTAGTTACTTTAATTCGCACCCTGAAACAAAATGCGTAAGGGAAAGTTGCGGAGAAAGAAGATGTCGTTGTGTTGAATATAAATACAGACCAAAAACTTTAATTTCAAGTGAGTGCCAAAGATTAATTACTCATCAATACACAAATATAAGACCGAAAAATATCTGCCAAAATACAAAATGGTATAGCAGTGATGAGTGGTATAGCGGTTATACACAAGTAGAAATTTCAAAAGAAGAATATTTAAAACTAAAAGATAGCCAAATCGAAGTTAGTTTTTCTAATCCATACAGAAGAAGAACAAATTTAAATAGTCCGTTAAACAAATTTTATAAAAAAGCACCAATACAAAAAGATTGTTGGATAAATGAATAAAGGATTTAAAATGAATATTCTTATTTCAAAAAACAAAAAACAAGTTATAAAAAAATTATCTTTTGCTGTTTTAACTTCTATGTTCTTAACCACAAATTCATTAAATGCAAGTGGTATTCCTGTTGTAGATGTTGCTTCAATAGCACAAGCTGTTATGAATTACGCCCAAATGATGAAAGATTACACAATGCAAATCCAACAATATGAACAGCTATATTCACAGCTCCAACAACAAATGAGAATGGTGCAAATGCAAGTTCAAAATTTACAAAGCTTAAAAAACTATGATTGGAAAGATTTAGGAACTATTCTTTATCAAACAAGAAATGTGATGTCTAAGGTTCAAGGAATTTCATACGATCTTGGAAATGTTTCCAGGGTATTTGAAGAAACTTATAAAAATTCTAGTCAATACAAAGATATTTTTAAAAACTCACCAAATGAAAAAAGTAGAAATGAAGCTTATTCAAAGCAATATGATGAAATTTTAGCAAAAAATCAAAATACCTTTAAAGGAACATTACAAAAATTAGAGCTTATGGAAAGTGATTTTGACAATGAAACAAAAATCATAGCAAAATTAAAACAAAGATCACAAAATTCAAAAGGAGCTTTGGAAGTAGCACAAGCTATTTATCAAAAATTCTAATAAGGAAAGTTTATGTATAATATAGAAATTTATTTAAAGGAGATGAAAAATGAAAAATATATTTTTGGCTTTTGCTTTGTTATTTTTAGTTGGTTGCGAGAAAGAAGCAAAAACAAAAGCTTATTATACGGAGCATTTAGACGAAGCAAAAATAAAAGTCCAAGAGTGCAAAAAAGTGGAGAAATTAAATGAAACACAGCGTCTTGAATGCCAAAATGCTAATTCCGCTATTCTTAGCTCAGGTAAAAATGACTGGGAAGATAAGAGCAGACCAGACATTTATAAAAATTTCTAATTCAAAAACAAGCAGTATATTTAGAGTAATAGTATTGCTTGTTTTATTTACTACTTTTTCTTTTGGTGCGGAAAATTCTGACGATATTTTTTACTTTTTACAAATTGGGTTAAAGTCTTGGGTTCCAACGATAAAAACTGCTTGTTTATGGGTTTTTTGGGTGCTTGTAGTTATAGATATAACTTGGACTTTTGGAAAAATGGCATTAAGTGGATTTGAAATTGGAGAATTCCTTGTAACACTTATTAAAAAAATAATAACAATAGGTATTTTTTTATTTTTATTCAATATAGATAATTGGCTTAAATACATATTTAATAGTTTTATAGAACTATCTGAAAATGTTAATGCTGGCTCGGTGTCAGTAACGCCAAATAATATAATATCTACCTCTTTAAAAATTGTAGGCATAATTTTTGATAAGGTAAGTTTATGGTCGCCTGGTGAAAGTTTTTTATTAGTAATGACTGGACTAGTTATTTTAATTGCTTTTTTACTAATGGCAATAGACTTATTAGTTGCATACATAAAATTTTTTGTAATGCAAATTGTTACATTTTTTGCACTTGCTCTTGGAGGACTTGAACACTTTAAGCAAATCGGGCTTAATCCCATATTGACAGCCATTAAAATAGGAATAGAAGTCTTTATGTTACAAGCACTAATGAGTTTAACATTTAAAACCATACTTGATATAAGTAAAGAATTAGAAAAAGATGTTAATACCACTTTAATTTTACAAATTCTAGCAATATCTTTAATCTTATGTATGATAACAAAAATTATACCAGGAATTATAGAAGCAGTATTTAATGGTGCAATTGGAGATTCAGCAGGTGGTGCAGCAGGTTTTAGAGCAGTTGCTACAATGGCAGGAGCAGCAGCAGCCACAGCAGCTGTTGGTATCGCAACTGGTTCTGTTGGAGCTACAAGAGCTATGAAAGCAGCTAGTGATGCCCATTTTCAAAACACTCCATATCAAGCACCAAAAAATACACTTGATGCAATCAAACAAACTGGAAAGCATACAATGGGTATAGCTTCGGTTCTAGCAGGTGCTACAAAAGAAAGCTTAAAAGGTAGTTTTTCAAATTTATCAGATAAAGCTACATCAAAAGGCAGAATGAATGATATAGCAAACAGAATTAGAGAAAAAATGTCTCCAATAGATGAAACTAAAAATGTAAGCAGCGGAACAATTTCAGGTGCAAATAAAAATGAAACTTATCACTCTGGTATAAATTCTTAAATAAGGTAAAAAATGAGTAAAAAAATAGATGAAACAAATCCATATTTAGACGCAAAAAGAGAGTGGCTTGAAAGATATGGAAATTATATATCTCAAAAAAGAAATTGGCAAATAATCGCAGTTCTTAGTGCGATTATCTCTTTAATTTGTGTTATTTTTCTTGGATACTCTACTACGCAAAACAAACTAATCCCATATGTGATAGAAGTTGATAAACTAGGAAATACTTCAAAAGTTGGAATAGTCCAAAATATAGATTTAAAAAATCCCAATGTTATAAAATATAGTCTTAATACTTTTATTTATTCTTGGCGTTCTGTGTGGGGCGATGTAGAAATTCAAAGAAAATTTATATTTGATGCATATGCCTACCTTGAACCAAATTCAAAAGCATTTAATTTTATAAATGAAGAATACAGAGAGAAAAATCCATTTAAGCAAGTAAGCAAAGAAAATGTCAGAGTAAAAGTTAAAAGTATTGTTCCACAAAACGCTGATACTTGGCAAGTTGAGTGGGAAGAAGAAACTAGAAATTTAAAAGAAGAGATTATTTCACAAATAACTTATAGGGGATTTTTCCAAGTTAAACAGATTGTGCCAACAACAGAAGAGCAAATTTTAAAAAATCCTTTGGGAATTTTTATATTTGATCTAAATTATGCAAAAATTTTATAAGGAATTTATATGAAAAAAATACTAGTTTTAAGCTTTTGTGCTATGGCTCTTTTATATTCTAATGGCTTTGATGAAAGAGATTATATAAATTTAACACCGAAAGAAAAGAAAGATTTAGAAATAGCTCAAAAATGGATAGACAAAAAAACAACTACAATAAAAGGCGAAAATGGAGAGATTATTTTTCTTTTTGGTGATGCAATGCCAAGTATAATCACAGCTCCACTTAGACTTACAGATATAGTTTTAGAACCAGGTGAAATAATAAAAGATGTCCAAATTGGAGATAGCATTAGGTGGGTTATATCTTTAAGCACAAGCGGAGAAGAACCACTTATAACTTCTCATGTAATTATAAAACCTGTTGATAGCGGACTTCAAACTACACTAAATATTATGACAAATAAAAGAGTTTATAGGCTAAATTTAATTTCAGAAGAGAAAAAATTTATGCCAGGTGTTGCATTTCACTATCCAAATAACATAACAAACACTTTATCAAATTATAAAAAAGAGCTTCAAGCAAAATCAAATTCAAAGAATTTTTATAAAATCAAAGATGATAAAATTCCTACAAATATTGAAAATTTAGATTTTAGCTACACCATAACAGGAAATGGGGAATTTAAACCGCTTAGAGTATATAACGATGGAATCAAAACTTACATACAAATGGCTAAAAATTTGAAATTTTATGAAGCTCCTGCTTTGATGATATTAGATTCAAAAAACAAAGAAGAAGTAGTAAATTACAGAGTTAAGCAAGATATGTATATTGTTGATAGATTGTTTAATAAAGCAATTTTACTTTCTGGTGTTGGTAAAAATCAACAAAAAATTATCATAACCAAAAAATCAAACAAAGCAAACCAAGAAATTATAGACAATGTTTTATATGACTTATCACTTGCAAAGGATAAAAAATGAAGCGTATTATTTTTATTTCTTTGATGGCTTTATGCTTTACAGGTTGTGCTAAATTTAACCCACAATACTTTAACTCAACTATTGAGCGTCAAACTCAAAGTATAAATTTTAACATTTTAGCTGATGATATGGTTGATTTTATATCGATTAATTTTTTAGCAAATACCACAACTTTTTATATTCATACAGATGATTTAGATAAAAATTTTTATGATTATTTAACAAATAAACTTAGAAATAAAGGTTATGCAATTAGCGATAATAGCAGCATTAAAGGGCTAACTTTTTTAAGTTATAATATTTTTGAACAAGATAATAAAATTTATTTGAGCTATAACCTAGATGAGAAAAAAGTTAGCAGAGCTTATGAAATAATTGATAATAAACCAGTTCCAATAGGTAACATTACAACTTTTAATTTTAATGACTAAGGATACAATATGGGAATTTTAGACGCCGATAGCTCACCAACAAAACTATCAAACAATAAAAGATTATCGAAATTTCCAATTATTATAATTTTTGTTATTATTGTTTTGGTGTTACTTGCTATTATTTACGCCGCACTATCAAAATCTCAACAACTAAAATCGCACCAAGAAACAACTAAGACACAGCAACAATCCCAAACCCAAAATAAAGATGTAAAAACTTATGTCAATTCATTAGAAGAATCAAGCAAAGAAACAACAAAACAAATTCCAATTTTAGCAACAAAAGATGATTTTCAAACAGATAAAAATTCTACAAATATCGAAGTAAAATCAGATAATCCACTAGGAGAGCCTGTAAATTTTATGGAAGAAACAAATCAATTAAATGAATTTGAACTTAGAGAACTAGAATTAAAAAACGAAATGAGACTAAAAGCATTAACAAGTATTTCAAAACTCGATGTAAGAAATGAAGAAGCAAATAACAAAAACACCACAGATAACTATCCAAATTTAGACGCAGTAACAAATCTACAAAATCAAAGTTTTGGAGAAATTTCAGAACAAGATAGAGATAAAAAAGCAGAAATTTTTCTTTCAAAGAAAAAAGATAGCGGATATTTAGCTCAAATTAAACAAAAGCCTTTTAGTGAATTTGAATTAAAAGCAGGTTGGATTATTCCAGCAGTTTTAATCACAGGAATAAACTCAGATCTTCCAGGTGAAATTTTAGCTCAAATTTCACAAAATATTTATGATACCGCAACTGGAAAACATCTTTTAATTCCACAAGGAAGCAAGGTTATAGGCAGCTATTCAAGTAATATAGTTTATGGACAAAAAAGAATTCTAGTTGCTTGGAATAAAGTTATTTTTCCAAATGGAGATACTTTAAATTTATCAAATATGCAAGGAACAAGCACGGATGGTTATTCAGGCTTTAAAGATAAAGTAAATAATCACTATTTTAGAATTTTTGGTTCAGCTTTACTTTTATCATCAATTACAGCTGGAATTTCTTTGGCAGATAAATCAGACGGACACCAAACAGAAACAGCCTCTGATAAAGCTATGTCAGCAGCTATAAACCAAATCGGACAAGTTGCAAGTGAGATGATAAGAAAAAATATGAATATCGCTCCAACACTTGAAATAAGACCTGGATATAAATTTAATATTTTTGTTACAAAAGATATTATTTTAGAACCCTTGGAGACATTATATGAGTGATTTAGAAATTTTTAAACTAGGAATAACATTAGCACAAGCATTACAAGGAGATGAATATGCCATTGCGGATCTAAAAACGCTTTTTGAACGTCACCCAGAAATGTTTAAAAGCTTGGATGATTTAAGAGAAATTATTGCAAAGACAGCACTAAAACCAGAAATTATTATGCCAAATGAAAAACCATTAGGAAAAGATATAGAAATTATAGCTGCTAAACGATTAGATAGTAGAAAAATGGGTGATATAGGCGTTAGAAATGAAAATGGAACAAACAAAATTTTTCACGCAAATAAAACAAGAATTAGTAATTTTCAAAGATTAGAAAAAAAGGCTTTGGAAATAGTAGCAGGTGGTAGGGACGCCCACACCCCCTACACTCAAGCCCAAAGTCTTGACGGGCGACTGGTTCAAAAGAACATTTCACCTGCTACCGACAAGAATATTATATCACAATCACTTTTAAATAACCTAAAAGAGTGTGAAAACATAAATCAATTTGCAAGAGATTTAACTTTAATCATCAAGCAAAATCCAAATCAAGATGTTAAATTTTACAATGATTTAATAAAAGACACAAAACTAAAAGTTGATTTAACTAAAATAAATGAAGAAAAATTTACTAACGCCATAAATAGCTTAAAAGAAAATAAAACGGCTTTAATGGAAGCTTTAATTAAAACAAATTTAAAATCTATCAGCTCAAATTTAAAGCTAGATAATGGCAAGGGATTAAATAATGTTTGATTTAGCCATTATTGAAAATTGTAAAAATCCAAATGTTGATACAGCTATAATTAGACAAATCATTGAAGTTGAAAGCAGCAAAAATCAATTTGCAATTAATGTTAATAAAATTGGTAGTTTTACGCCAAAAACAAAAGATGAAGCTATAAATTTGGCTAAAAAATATATCTCAAATGGATATAGTGTCGATATTGGTTTAATGCAATTTAATTCTAAAAATTTAAACTCTACGCTTTTTTCACATTATAGCGTCGATGATTTATTAGATGCTTGTAAAAACATAAAAGCAGGAAGTGATCTTTTTTATTTAGCGTATGAAAGCACAAATCCAAATTTAAACAAATTTCAAAGAATTACAAGAGCTTTAAGCATTTATAATACAGGTGATGAAAAATCAGGTTTTAATAATGGATATGTAAAAAAATACGCACTATTTTATGATTTGCAAATTTATGAAAACGCTAAAAAATCAAATACAAAACTGACTTTAAATTTTAATAAATACTTACTAAAAAATGATAAATATTTTAAAATACAAGGAGAAAATTATGATTAACACCATAACAATTGCTGGAAGAGTTGTAGCTGATCCAATGATAAATTTTACTAAAAGTGGAATGGCAGTTTTAAATTTCACTATCGCAAACAATAGAAAATATAAAAGCGTAGAACAAACCACATTTATTGATGTAACTCTTTTTGGTGCTTACGCACAATCCTTAGAAAACCACATAAAAAAAGGAATTGCCATTGATGTAGTTGGAGAACTCATCCAAGAAAGATGGGAAAACGATGGAAAAAACTACTACAAATATAAAATAAACGCCAAAGAGATAGATTTTAGAATTCCAAAAAGTATTACAAAAGAACCTTATGAAAATTTAGAAGGAGAATTTTATGAAGATTTTCAATGAATTAGATTTAACACCAGGATATGGATATGAAATAGAACCTGAATTAGCAGAAGAATTAGGAGCATTTGAAGAAGATGCTATTTTAAAAGATGATATAAAAGAAGCGATAGAAGATGAATCATGAAAAATCAAGATTTTATAAAGCAAACAGCAGATAAAATAATAAAAAGTCTTAAAAATGGCACAGCTCCATGGATAAAACCTTGGAAAGCAGATGAATTAAACAACACTCTACCATATAATCCAACCACCAATAAAAGCTATAATGGCATAAATAGTATAAATTTAATGTTGGCTGGATATGATGATCCAAGATGGCTTACATATAAACAAGCACAAAGCATAAACGCACAAGTAAGAAAAGGAGAAAAATCAACTCTTATTCAATATTGGCAATTTAGTGAATTTGTTGATAAAATCGATGAAAATGGAAACAAAGTAGTAGATAAAAACGGCGAAATTCAAAAGATCGAAGTAAAGTTAGAAAGACCAAGGGTATTTTTTGCAAATGTTTTTAACGCTGGTCAAATTGATAATATGCCAAAACTTGAAAACAAAGCTACAATTAGCGAATTTAAAGCCAATGAAAACGCCCAAAAGCTATTAAATAATTCAAAAGCCACAATAAAACACACAGGAAACAAAGCCTATTATTCGCCACAAAAAGATGAAATTGTATTACCTCCAAAGGAAAGCTTTATAAACGAGGGAGCTTATTATGCTACTGCAATCCACGAATTAGGTCATTGGAGCGGACACGAAAGCAGATTAAACAGAGATTTAAACAATCCTTTTGGATCGGTTGGATATGCCAAAGAAGAATTAAGAGCTGAAATTGCTTCTTTTTTATTTAATTCAAAATTGGGACTTGATTACAATCCAAATCAACATATAAGTTACATCGATAGCTGGGTTAAAATTTTAGAAGAAAAACCAACTGAAATTTTTAAAGCTTCATCAGACGCAACAAAAATAGTAAATTTTTTAGAAAATTTAGGTATCGAACAAAAACAAAATATAGAACAAAATAAAAATTTAGATAATATAACACAAAAAAAGGACACATTTATGGCTACTAAAAAAACATATTTATATGTTCCTTTTGATGAAAAAGACAGGGCTAAAAATGCTGGTGCAAAATGGGACAGAGAATCTAGAATGTGGTATGCTCCAAAAGGAACAAATTTAAACAAACTTAGCACCTGGTTAAATCCACAAGAACAAAAAACAACAGATGTTTTTAATGAGTTTAAAAATGCACTAAATGAAGCTGGTTTAATCATTGAAAACGAGCCTATAATGGATGGAAAACTTCACAGAGTAAAAACGATTGGCGATAAAGGAAGAGAGTTAAGCGGTGCATATGTAGGCTTTTTAAATGGTCATCCAGCAGGTTTTATTCAAAATTTCAAAACAGGCTTTAAGGAAAATTGGAAAAGTAGCTTTTCAAATTTAACAAATAAAAACCAAGAAATAGAGATAAAAAACATACAAGAAAATAATAATGCTTTAAAAGCTCAAAGAGAAAAAGAATTAAATGAGGCTTATGAAAAAACAGCTTTAAAGCTTGAAGAAGAATATAATAATGCAAAGTGGGCTAATCAAAATCACCCATATTTTAAAGCAAAAGGACTTACTAAAAACTACTATCTAAAACAAGATAAACACGGAAATATTTTAATTCCTTTAAAAGATATTAACGGCAAACACTGGGCTAGTCAAAGAATTTTTCAAAATGGAGATAAAGTAATAGGAGCTTTAAGATCAACAGAAGAAAAGCAACAAAATATCACTTATCCAGCCAAAAAGCAAGGTAATTTTTTTCTTCTTGGTGCTAAAAATTTAAATAGCGTTAAAGAAGTTTTTGTTTGTGAAGGTTTCGCAACAGCAGCAAGTGTTTATGAAGCAACTAAAAATCCAACTATAATGGGCGTTGATGCTGGAAATTTAGAAGTTGTAATAAAAAACATAAAAGAGAAATTTCCAAAAATGAAAATTACAATAGCAGCTGATAATGATATAAAAAAAGAGCTAAATAATGCAGTAAATGTTGGTAAAAAAACAGCTTTTGATATACAACAAAAAAATGACAATATTAAGGTTGTATTGCCAAATTTCACAAATGAAGAAGTAAATAAAGGACTAAGCGATTTTAATGATTTAATGCAAAGCAGAGGACTTGAAGAGGTAAAAAAACAAATCAAAGAACAATTAGTAAAGCAAATAAGAACTCAAAAAGCACTAAACCAATCAAAATCTATAAAAAGAGAAATTTCAGCAAAAAAAGATATTGCTATATCTTTATAAGGCAAAACTATGAAAAAAGAGACAAATCAAGCATTAGCTTATGTGTATGGAATTTTAACTATTTTTATAGTGTTGCTAATTATAAGCTCAATTTCAACTCAATATATTGCAAAATCATTTAACTACTCTCCAAATTTAGGCGAAACTTGGATTTATGGCTTATATAATCCTTTAAGTTTTATCTTTTGGAGTAAAGATTATTACTCTTTTTATCCGGCTTTTTTCAATCAATTTTTTGTATTTTTAAGTGCTGGGATAGCATTTAGCTTCATTATGTTTATTATAGTTAGGCTATTTTTTATAAGAAAAGCAAAAGCTATAAAAGATCTGCACGGATCAGCAAGATGGGCGAATTTAAAAGATATTGAAGAAATGGGAATATTAAACAACGATGATGGTGTTTATATTGGTGGATTTTTACATAAAAAAACAACTTATTATCTAAAACACAACGGACCTGAACATATCATCGCTTTTGCACCTACAAGAAGCGGAAAAGGCGTTGGGCTAGTATTACCAACTTTATTATCTTGGAAGCATTCAGCACTTATAATAGATATTAAGGGCGAACTTTGGAATTTAACTGCTGGTTGGAGAAAAAAGTATGCAAATAATAAAGTTTTAAAATTTGATCCAACTTGCACCGATGGAAGTGCGGTTAAATTTAACATTTTAGAAGAAATTAGAATTGACACAATTCACGAGATAAAAGATACCCAAAATATCGCAATCAATCTTATATTTAAAGGAGAAAGTCCATCAAATAACATACAATCAAATACAAGTTATTTTAAAAATGAAGCTGTTTCATTTTTATCTGCGATAACTTTATTTATGTTACACCAAGCAAAAACACAATCTAAAAACACCCCTAGTTTATATGATTTGTATAAATTTATAAACGACCCTGATTTTTCAATTGATGAGCGTTTAGCTGAAATGTTGGATTGTGATTTAGAGATCGAAGAAACTTCAAAAGATATGATAAAAAGTATAGCAAAATCAATGTCAAATAAAGCTCCACAAGAATTAAGCGGCGTTATAGGCTCAACAAACGAAGCTTTAAATTTATATATTGATCCAATCATTGCAAAAAACATATCAAAGAGTGAATTTAAAATAAGAGATTTAATGAATTATGATTTGCCAGTTAGTCTTTATATAACCATTCCACCAAGCAATATGGATAGATTAAAACCACTTAATAATCTTTTAATAAATCAAATTTTAAGAACTCTTACTGATGAATCACTAAAATTTGAAGATGGTAAAGGAGTTGAAAACTATAAACATAGACTTTTATTTATGGGTGATGAGATAGTTTCTCTTGGAAAATTAGGTTCTGTTGAAAATAATATCGCCTATGCAGCTGGTTATGGAATAAAATATTATTTCATTATCCAAGATATTTCACAACTCCATAATCTTTATGGTAAAGATGAAAGTATTATATCAAATTGCCATGTAAGAATTGCATATGCTCCAAATAAAATAGAAACGGCAAAAGTTTTATCTGAAATGAGTGGAAAAGCAACTGTTATTAAAAAAGCAATTACAAGCTCAGGTAAAAGAATGTCTGTGATTTTAGATAATGTAAGTGAAACTATCCAGGAAACACAACGCCCTATAATTACAGATGATGAATGTATGAGAATAAAAGCAGCAAAAAAAGATAAAAAAACAGGACTTATTACAGAAGCGGGGGATATGCTTATTTTTATAGCTGGATCTTTACCAATTTATGGAAAACAAATACTTTTTTTCAAAGATGAAACTTTTTTACAAAGATCAAAAATTAACCTAGATAATAAATTAAGCGACATCATAAAATAAAAGGAAAAATTATGAATTTACACTTTGTATTAAACGCAAAAGGTGGCATTGGAAAAAGTTTTATAAGCTCACTACTTTGTCAATATTTACTTTTTAAAAATGAAAGTATCTTAGCCATAGATACAGACCCAAACAATACAACTTTATACAATATAAAAGCACTAAAAGCTAAATTTTTACAGCTTATTTCAGAAGATGGAAATTTTAATGTTAGAGAATTTGATAAAATTATAGAAATTGCTTTTGATAAAAAGCATGATGATATTATAATCGATAGTGGTGCAACTACTTTTATACCATTAGTTAGCTATTTAAAAGAAAATGAAATCATAAATTTACTAAAAGATAATGAAATAAATGTTTATATGCATGTTCCAATTGTTGGCGGACAAGCAAGAGATGACACAATTTTAGGATTAACCCAACTTATACAAGCATTTGATAACTCTTTTGTGGTGTGGATTAATGAATATCACGGAAAACTACTTAAAGATAATAAAGAATTTGAAGAGTTTGAAGAATATCAAAAAATAAAAGAAAAAATAGTGGCAGTTATTTATTTAAATTTACTTAGTAAAGATACATTTGGTAAGGATTTAAACGATATGACAAGCTCAAATTTAACATTTGATGAAGTTATGAAAAATAAAGATTTTTCACTAATGAGCAAACAAAGACTTAAAATATTTAGAGATAAGGCTTTTAAACAATTAGAAATATTTTTATAATATTGTAAAGATATGATTTAAATATCATATAATTATCTTTAAAATATTTATATAATATTAAATATAAATATTGTATAATTAGATAAATTTAAAAATAAGGAGATAAAATGACTTACCCAGAAGTTAATAGTTTAGAAGAAAGTTTGGCGATACTAAAAAAATATAAAAATGAGCTTAGTAAAGATGATTATGATAATATAAAATCAGTTATAGGCTCTCACGCAATAGAAAATGAGTATTTAAATGAAATAGATATAGAAATGCTTGTAGATAAGGCAATAAATAATAGAACAACAGAAGAATCAATAAATAGACTAAAAAATAAAGGCTTATTGTGAATGATATCTTTGAAGAACTAATTACAAACAATAAATTAGGAATTAAAAACTATGACGAATTTGAAAAAATAAGCAGAAAATATACTGCTAATAGAATATTTGAAATTCAAAAAAATCCCATAAAAGGAAATTTTGATTATCAGCATTTAAAAGATACTCATAAATTTATTTTCCAAGATGTTTTTGAATGGGCTGGAAAAGATAGGGCTGAGCTTGGGTTACTTGATACTTTTGCTAAACGATCACCATTTAATCCAAATCACATACAAAATTTCGTTCCAGGTAAAGAGCTTGAAAAATACTCAAAAATAATCTTTGATGAGCTAAAAGAACAAAACTATCTAAAAAATAGTAAAGATTTAAATACATTTGCAAAAGGCATGGCAAATTTTTTAATGGAGTTAAACGCACTTCATCCATTTCGTGAAGGAAATGGCAGGACACAGCGGATATTTTGCAATGAATTAGCCAAAAATGTAGGATATAAAATGGATTTAAATTTAATCCCAAAAGATAAAATGCTAATCGCAAGTGTTGAAGCTTCACAGATAAAACCTGCAAAACTCGAAGCACTTATAAAAGCAAATTTAAAGAGTTTTAAACAAAATTTAGTTAAAGAACAAGGAATATCTTTCTAATGTCTAAAAAATATAATTTAAATATTTTAAAGATATTTTTTAGATATTGTAGTAATATTAAATACTTTTTTATAATCTTAATCTCATTTATTCTTGTTGGTGTGTTTATTTTTTACACTTTTAATCTTAAATTTAATACAACTGCTTCGATGCCACTTGGAATATATCAAATTCAAAATATTACTCCCAAAAAAGGAGATTTAGTTATTTTTAAACTATCACAAAACAATGAAATTTTATTAAAAAGAGTGGTTGCTGAAAATGGAGATTTTGTAATAGTTGATAAAAATGGTGTTTTTATCAATAAAATTTTAGTAAAAAATAGCACTATTTTTAAATTTGATACAAAAGGTAATCCTTTGCAAAACGTAAATATAAATAGAAAACTGCGAACAAATGAAATCTTTGTAATGGGAGATCATAAAAGAAGCTTTGATAGTAGATATTTTGGGATCATAAACATAAATGACACAAAAATACAAAAAGTAAGAGAAATTTTAACTTGGAATAACAATGGATAAAAAAGCTATAATCAATGAAATCGCACAAAAACATAATATTATCATAGACGAAAACGATCCAATTTTAGCTGTTGTTAGTGCAAATGAAGCTATTTTTAAAGAGTTTGAAAAAAGACTTGAAAGCATACTAATAAAACAAAAAATGGATTTAGAAAGCTATAAAAATAGCATTATACAAGAGTTTAAAAAACAAGATAAAATTATTTTTGATGTTTTAGAAAACACTGAAAAACCTCAAAGCTCACAAACCAATACAAACACCAGCAATAACATAGATAAAAAAGACACCAAAGATATAAACTATAAGATAGTTTTCATTTCTGCTGGTTTGCAAATTATATTTTTTCTTGTTGGAATAATTATCGGAATTTTTCTAAACTTGAACTAAATTTGATTTTTAAATGAAAAGTGCAATTTTCAATACTAAATTTTATAATGATGATATTATGGGCATTTGTTAAATTTAAAAAATCTACTTTAAGTTTATAAAGCTTAAAGTAAGTAAATTTGTTTAAGTTTTAATGTAAAATTTGGGAAATTTAGCATAATTCTTAAAAAATTAGGTTAAAGAATTTGTATGAAAATTTTTAAATTCTCATACAATCAGTTACATAAAATTAAATTTTATTATTCGAATAAATCATCTATATCTGTTTTATCTTTCGGAAAAACAGAATTTAATATATCAAGGTGTTCTAATAAATCTTGCTTTATATGTTTATTTTGCATTGGATCTAGCTGAACTATTATTCCTTCTTTTCGTGCTAATTTAATTGCTGGAATAAAATCACTATCGGCAGTAATTAAAATAATTTTTTCAACCTGTTTTTTATTAGCTAGTGTTGCCATGTCTAAACCAATTTTCATATCAACACCTTTTTGTTTAAGATCCATTATAAAATCTTCATCTTTTAATTCTTGTATTGACACTTCACCGTGTATAACTTTTTTAAATAATTTATAATTTTTAAATTTCCATTGTATCAAGTTTGCATCAAAGTTTCCAAGTCTTACAGAACAATAGGGTTGCTGTTTTAAGTCAGATAAAAGTGCTTTTCTAAATTTAAAGAGATCAGTATTTCTTAAATTTAATTGCCTCTTACTTATTGGTAAAGTAACATCTTTTTCCAGTGGTTCACAATCATAAATAAATATTCTATATAGATAATCATTGTTCTTTAACACAGATTTATATATATAATGTCTAAGTCTTTTTGCTATATCTTCAGAATTTGAGACATTAAATTGTGTTTTATATCTTTTCAAAAAGAAAGATAAATCAACTAGCACAGCTGTTTTAAGTGGTTTAAATATCTTGCTGAAATCGGTTTTATAATTAGTTTTAGTTCCCATAATAAATTCCTATAATAAAAATAAATTAAATAAAAGTGCTAAAGACGCTTCCTTAATAATTATATAAGACGTCCATTAGCACACAAATAATTTGCCGTATTATACATTAATTTTAATATATTTGTCAATACCTACAAATAAAATTTTAAGCATTGTAATGTTTTAACTAAAAATCTTAAATCTTATATACTGGTTGATACCCATACCGATATTTTGAGCCTCAATACTTACCCTTTCAAACTCATCGTTTGTAAAATACATCAAAAAAGTTTTAGACCTTTTTTGTCTTTTTGGTGTTAAATTTGATGTCTCACCTCTTGCATTTTCGATAAATTCATCTTCTTTTTTTGTTGTTTTTTTAAATCCCATAATATTTCCTTAACATTTAAATTATATAATTAAGATATTTTATAGATACTTTTTTAATATCCAAACAATATCTAGTTAAAATATTCTTTTGCTACTTGTAAAAGCTCTTTATAAAATGCTTCAAAATCTTGTAAAGCCTTATCATCACTTTTACAAAATTCTTTTATGCTTTTTCCCTCAACTACTGCTTTTTTATAAGCTTGTCTTTCATAAATTACACTTTTTAAAAGAATTAAATCAGTTAAATTTCCTTCTTTTTTTACTTCATTTATATATTTTTGTAAGTTCTCTAACTCTTTTGATAAAAATGGATTTGTAGAAGAGCGGTTTATTAATAAAAGTGCTAGTAAATTTTCATTTAGTTCTTTTACTTCTGCATAAATTTCAAGCATATGATCCAAAACACTAACATCATATTGAGAAGCAATTACTGGAATTATGATGATATTTGAATTAAGCATTGCCTTTCTCATCTCTTTACTATCTCTTCCGCCAGTATCAATTACAATACTATCAAAATTTTCTTTCATCCTTTTTATTTCATCACCTAGACTAAGACCTGTTTTTGAAACATTACTAAAAAGTGGTTTTAATTCGTTTTGACTTCTCATATCTGAAAAAACTTCGGTTGATCTTTGCGGATCTGCATCAATTAATAAAACATTATCCCCATCAAATGAGAGCATTGAAGCTAAATTTACAGCCAAAGTTGTTTTTCCACTTCCGCCTTTTTCATTTACAATAGAAATTACCATAAAAATCCTTTTTTCGTAATCATATCTAAAAAATATTAAAATAAAATTAAACAAATATTTTTACAATATTGTTAAAATATCTAATTAATATTTATATTGAATTTAATACCAATACTTCCTGCGTTTTTTTGGTGTTAATTTTAACATTTAAAGAGTTATAATAACTTTTTATAATCTCGAAATTGCTGCCTAATTCAATAGCATTGATCTGCTTATTTATTTTGGAAATTTGCATATCATATTTTTCTAAATATGTTTTAGTATCTACTTTTCTATTTTCATAAAAACCAACTGCGATGTCTTTTACCTTATCAGTATTTTGCAATAAATATAAAAATTTTTCAAATTTTTCAAGCTCTTTATCTTTACCCTCAGAGATAAAATTTAATCTTACCTCTTCATTCATAGCAGAAATTCCACTCATATTTTTATCATCAACATAAAGTCCATCGATTTTTATATCCACTTTTTTTGTTTTCATTTGACTAATTATTTTTTTATCAAAATCAAGCATTTTAAAATCACCCTCAAACAATGAAACACCTGTATTTTCCAATTTGTTTTTTAATCTATTTAAACTTTTTATGCTTTTTTCTCTTATATCTTTTTTTAGTTTTTTATTTAAAAGAATTTCATTTGATTTTATCTCTATAATTTTTTTAAGATATTTTTTTGCTTTTATATCTTGCTTTGATTGTTTATTGATGATATTTATTTTTTCCATATTTTTATCAGTAAATTTAACATCTAAATTATACTCATTTACAACTTCTAAAATTTCTTTTTTAAAGTTAAAATCGCCTGTTATATCAAGTTCTTTTCCGAATCTATCAATAGCAATTTCTAGTGTTTTTAGTAAAAAATCTCTATTGTTGTTTTGCAATGAAATCTTTAAAAAATTTCCCTTATCGATTATTTTATTTTCATCATTTTTATAAACAGCAAAGCCCTCTTTTGTTATATAATCAAAATCTTTAAAAATTTTAGGTTTATCGTTTTTTGAAAAAAGGTTATTTTCATTTATATCTAAATTTGATTTATTTCGTCTAAGTGATAGGTAAATTTCTTCATTTCCCCTATCTTCTAAAATTTCATCTATTAAAAAATCTCTATAAGATTTATACTTGTATTTTTGATAGATAAAATCCCTTTTTTCTTTTACTTTTTCTCTTTTTTGGCTTTTTGAAGTATATTTGTTTTTATAAATTTTTTGAATTTCTTTTTCTAAATTTTTAAGCTCTAATTGTTTTTTATGTTTTTTTTCATTTTCCAAAGCTCTATATACATTCCAACAATTGCTATGAATTTGCTCTTTTTTCGTCGGTTCATAATTAAAACTACTTTTTTGATTAGATTTTATATTTATAAAGGTATCTAAATTTATTTTTCCAAATCTTTTTTCAAGCATTTGTTTGGATAAATTTCTATTAATACTACTTGCTTTACAAAATAACTTTTCGCTTTTACTTGATATACAAAAACCATTTCTTCGCTCTTTAAATTCAAGATCATGCTGACCTAATAAATAAACTATTTCGTCGAATTTTAAATCCTCTTTTTTAAAAATATTTTTTAACTTGTTATCTAATTTTTCTTTTACCCAACTTTCAAACGACAAAGTGTAGCTATGATCATATTTTTTACTTTGTTTTTGAAAATTTGACATGTGATTATCTTTTTTAAGATTATATTTTCTTTCAAGTTTTATAGCTGTTTCTTGTAAAATTTTAACATCATTGTATGGGTTTTTTACCCTACAAGTAATTGGATCTATTTTATTTATTGCAATATGCATATGTAAGTTATTTGTGTTTGAATGAACTACGCTTAATCTTTGATGATTTTGCATTCCTAAGGCTTTGGCAATCTCATCTTCTATTTTTTTCATTAGTTCAATACTTGGATTTTCATCTTCTCTAAAAGAAACAACTAAGTGCATTGTCTTATCTTGTTTTGTGGTAGTATTTAATTTTTGAGTATTTAAAATTTCAGCAATATTATCTTCTTTGGTGTTAAACGAGCAGTTAGAAAAATTATAGGCTTCAACTTTTTCCATTTCATTTTTTTCATCCAGTATATAATTAATTAAAATTTTAGCATTGCTATTATTTTCATCAAGTATATAATTTGCTAAATTTTTAAAATTTGACTTATTTTTTTTAAATAAAACTTTTTTAATTATCATCGATCTCTTTCATTAATTTTAAGGCTTCTTGTTTTAATAAATCTTGCAGCTCTAAAATTTCATCAACTATCTTATCTATGTCATCATAACTTCTTTTATCAGAAAAATTAGGTTTTTCATCATAATTTAAAGTAAGCCAATATTTAAAAAGACCGCCAAGCCTACCAATATCACCAGCAATATTTAACATTTCTTTTATAGCTCTTTGATCTACTATGCAAGTTAAGGGATAATTTAAAGATAAATCTCTTAAAAACCTTGAAATATTTAAACCATAATTTTTACTTTTTTCTTTTAAAATTTTATACTCTTCTTCACTTACTCTTATGGCTATTCTTTTTGTTTTATTCATTTTTACTCCAAATTTTTTAGAGCAGCTTTGCTGCGATAAAACTTAGCAAATGTTCGACATTTGCATATCCTGTCCTTTTACTCCAAGAAATTATACTAAATTATAAGACATTATCAAAATTGAGTTATGTAAATGTATTAAAATGCGGTATAATGTCTTATAATTTTTCATTAAAAATTGTTTATAAACTCGGTAAATTAGGGTTTTGAAATAAGAAATTTTAAAAAGGATAAAAAAATGGCAGATAATGGTTTAAAAAGAGGTGAAGCTAAAATTGAATTTTTTTCAAATTTAGAATATTTAAAGCAAGAATTTAAAAATGGATTTGTTGTTTCAAAAGCTCTTTACAATAAGGCAAAACTAGAAAAAAATTTAAAGCTAAGTTATGAGCAATTCAATAAATATTTTAACGACACATTTAAAAACACTCATAATCAATCAAAAATAGCTCTAAAAAGCAAAAACTATTTAAAAGAATATCAAAGTAGTACCAAAGATAAAAAACTTGAAAATGAGCCTTTAAAATTAAAAATTCAAACAAATTCTAAAAATGTCTTTAATGCTAAATTCGGAAAAGAGTTTAAAGATGAGGATATTTTATAAAAATTAAGAAAATTTTAAGAATTGCTCTAAAAATATTAAAATAAACTTAAATTAAATTTTTATTGTTTTTAAAAAAATTTAGCTATTAAAAATTTAAAAATCAAATAATAATTAATAATATAAACTAAGTAAAATTTAAGTTTAAGATATAC
>QWBY01000476.1_pt1 | contig 28678 bp, 16 predicted proteins | sample 1972471 | NCBI WGS metagenome assembly QWBY01 (sample SAMN09866722, study PRJNA288562) | Human gut metagenome isolate term6_stool, whole genome shotgun sequencing... | reverse complement strand
TCTTCCTTCGGGGAGGGTGCTGCGGTTAGCGGGGGATACGGCGGCAGTCGTTGCGCATCTTTCCGCCGTTACTCATCTGGAAGAGCCATTGGGCGGCTGCGGGGATGTTGTAGAAGGCGGTGGAGACGTGGTTGGGGTCGCTGACTTCGACGTATTGGATGCGGGATCCGGTGGCGCAGTAGCGGCGCATGGTGGCACGGAGGGGACGGATGGGGGCGCCGATGTCGGTGCGGGATCCGAAGACGTAGAGTTTGGTGCCGCGGGTGGGGTGCCGCTGGTCGTAGTAGAGGCTGTTTTCGCGGAGGACGCGGAAGGCGGAGCGTTCTTGGGCGGGGTTCAAGCTGACGCCGCTGAAGATGGTGTTGACGGATTCGCCTTTGAGGGATTGCAGGAGGCGCGGTGAGCAGGCGTCTTTGAGGACGCGCATCTTGTTTTTGCCGTGCTTGGAGAGGCGGGGGGTGACGCGCATGCTCCGCGGGTATTCGCGTTCGAGTCCGACGAGGGAGGCGAAGGCGAGGCCGAAGGCGTCGTTGGGGCGGTTGCCGAAGCGGACGCCGTAGTACTGGAGGTCGGTGGGGGTGCCGCCGACGGCGATGGCTCCGAAGTGGACGTCGGGGGCGTATTCGGCGCGGAGGTTGGCGGCCCAGAGGCTGACCATGGAGCCGCCGGAGTAACCGAGCATGCCGGTCCAGCTGCGTTGCATGCCGAAGCTGGGGGTGTTTTTCATGGCGCGGACGGCGTCGAGGACGATGTGTCCGGCGAGGATGTTGGCGGTGTAGGCGGCTTTCATGCCCTCGTGGTCGGGGATGAGGAGGGCGTACCCGTAGCGGGCGGCGATGGCGGCGTACCACATGGCGATGAAGCTACGGGTGTTCCATTCGGGGTTGAGGTTGGAGTAGGAGAAGCTGGGTTGGCAGCCGATTCCGAGGGAGTTGATGAAGTCGTTGAAGACGACGACTTTGCCGTTTTTGGGGAAGTTGGCGGGTTTGACGAGGACGGCGGTGGCGTAGGTGGGGCGGTTGAAGGTGTCGCGGGTGGAGAAGACCATTTGGGTGGCGCTGCCGCCGGGGACAAGGAAGGCGGGGAGTTTGCGACTGCGGAGGAGTTTGCCGTGGGGTTTGTGGGTGTACTGGGCTGCGGGGACGTTGAAGAAGGGGTCCAGAATGGGTGAAGGCATGGTGGCTGTGGCTTGGGCTGTTTCAGGGTTGATGAGTCCTACCGTGAGCGTGAGTGCCCCTGCTGCGGCGAGTAGCCGAGTAGTCAAACGCTTCATAGTTCTGTTCTTGTCCCTTTGTATGTGTAGAGCTATGGCCTAGGTCGTGGTGGAGTAGACGGGTCCTCTCGACGCCATACTAACTGTCAAAATCACACTTGTAACACTTTTAACAATAGTAACAATAATCGCAAAGGTTATGTTTGCTGTCTAGTGCCACACCACCGATTTATCCCGGGATTTTTCTCACATCCGCAAGATTTTGGGGAGTTTCAGGGAATAAATCCGGGGGGTGACGAGTCCCGTCAAGTCCTCACGCTAACTGCCCATCGAGTCCGCATGCTGGCTACCTGTCGCTGCTATTCGCAGTTGTGCCGAGGAGCACCGCGACATACCCCAATGAAAAGCTCCTATGCATGTATATGTGTGGTGAGACATCAAATGTTACATGAATAACGTGGGGAAATGCCATTTGTAGCAGATTTCCGCGGATACCATCTCCCCATTAACGCCGGTCATCGTAGGGATGGCATCTTGGTATTACCTGTCCATGAACATCCGTTCTAGGCACAATATTCGCTAGGCTTAAGGGGACTCACCGCCCGGTAACGCACAGGTGTTTTCCCGAGCGGAACACCTCCCCCCATCTAGGGCGCACCGCGTCCCCTAGTGTGTACGAGAAAAGGCGTTCACATAATGAACACTCAGTCATACGACCTCATCGTAGTCGGCTCCGGTTTCTTCGGACTGACCGTCGCCGAGCGCGCCGCCAGCCAACTAGGCAAGCGCGTCCTCATCATCGAGAAGCGTTCCCATATTGGCGGCAATGCGTTCTCGCAGCCCGAACCGGAAACCGGCATCGAGGTTCACCAGTATGGCGCCCACCTCTTCCACACCTCCAACCAGCGTGTGTGGGACTACGTCACCAAGTTCACCAAGTTCACGGACTACCAGCACCGCGTGTTCGCCATGCACGACGGCAAGGCCTACCAGTTCCCCATGGGGCTCGGCCTTATCTGCGAGTTCTTCGGCAAGTACTACAGCCCGGACGAAGCCCGCGCCCTCATCAAGGAGCAGGCCTCCGAGGTGAAGACGGAAGAGGCCACCAACCTGGAGGAGAAGGCCATCTCACTGATCGGCCGCCCGCTCTACGAGGCCTTCGTGCGCGATTACACCGCCAAGCAGTGGCAGACCGACCCGAAGGAGCTCCCGGCAGCAAACATCACCCGCCTGCCGGTGCGCTACACCTTCAACAACCGCTACTTCAACGACACCTACGAGGGTCTGCCAGTGAACGGCTACGCCGCTTGGCTGCGTGCCATGATCGATCACGACCTCATTGATGTGCAGCTGGACACTGACTGGTTCGATGTGCGGGAGGACGTGCGTGCCGCTAACCCGGATGCCCCTGTCGTCTACACCGGCCCGCTGGACCACTACTTCGACTACTCGGCGGGCCGCCTGGGCTGGCGCACCCTGGACTTTGATGTGGAAGTTCTGCCCATTGGGGACTTCCAGGGCACGGCCGTCATGAACTATAACGACGCAGACGTCCCCTACACCCGTATTCACGAGTTCCGCCACTTCCACCCGGAGCGGGCCGACCGCTACCCCAAGGACAAGACGGTCATCATGAAGGAGTACAGCCGCTTCGCGGAGGAAGACGATGAGCCGTACTACCCCATCAACACCCCGGAGGACCGCGAGATTCTGGCCGCCTACCGGGAGCTGGCTGCCGCCGAAACCGCCGACCAGAAAGTGTTGTTTGGTGGCCGGCTGGGTACCTACCAGTACCTAGATATGCACATGGCTATTGCGTCCGCCCTCACCATGTTCGACAACCAGCTGGCCCCCTACTGGACTGATGGTGCTGCCTTGAAAGGAAAGGGTCAGCGCTAATGTCCACTGCTCCAACGTCCGCACAGTTTTCCACTTTTGCAGGGGAGCGGCTTGCCCGCATCATTACCCCGCGCCCGGGTGAGCCTCTTGACGTGCGCAGCCTTTATTTGGTGGAGGCGTCCACCAATCCGCGTCGCTGCCACGCCCCGAGCCGCACCACCTTGCGGATTCCGGCAGACTCGGAAGTCTCCTTCGAGACGTATTTCAATGGTCTGCCCGCCTCCTACTGGCGGCGTTGGAGCACCCTCACGTCGGTGGTGCTGAGACTGCATCTCACCGGCTCGGGCCGGGTAGATGCGTACCGGTCGAAGATCGATGGGTCGCGCATCGGTATTACTGGCGCTTCCTTCTTTGGGGCGGAGGGTGATGGTACTGCCACGCCGCATTCCCTGGACCCGCAGGTCACCCTGTGTGCGGACGGGTCCAGCATCGTCGAGCTCACGCTTGGCTTGGAGCCTTTTGAGGATGGCGGCTGGCTGTGGTTCGACATCACCGCTGACACCCCGGTGGAGCTGCTGGAGGGTGGCTGGTATGCCCCCGTCGCCGCCCCCGCCACCGTCACCTATACGGATCCGCAGTCGGGCCTTACCCAAGAGGTCGATAACGCCAACAAAGTGGTTATTGGCATCCCCACCTTCAACCGCCCAGACGATGCGGTGGCGGCCTTACAGGCGTTGGCCTCCGACCCGGATGTGGACGCCATCATCGAAGCTGTGCTGATGCCCGACCAGGGCACCAAAAAAGTTATCGACCACCCCGAGTTTGCAGCTGCCGCAGCCCATTTCGGCATTGGCGAGGGAGTGGACGGCGCCACCGACGCAGCCGGCCAGCCGCTTCCCGTCACCCCCGACGGCCGCTTCTTCCGCTTCGAACAGGGCAACCTGGGCGGCTCCGGCGGATACAGCCGCATCATGTATGAGGCTCGCCAGCACACCACCGCCCCCTTCATCCTCTACATGGATGACGACATCGCCATCGAACCCGACAGCATCCTCCGCGCAGTCGCGTTCGCTCGCTTCGCTAAGCAGCCCATGCTGGTCGGTGGCCAGATGCTCAACCTACAGGAGCGCAGCCACCTCCACTCCATGGGCGAGGTTGTCAACCGCGCCGACTTCATGTGGACCTCCGCCCCGCACGTCCACTACGACCACGACTTCAGCCAATACCCACTGTCGGCAGCCCGCGACCACCGGGGCGCCGAGCAGACGGGTCTAGCCGACCCCCGCTGGAAGGAAACTGCGGACCTTCACCGCCGCATCGATGTGGACTACAACGGCTGGTGGATGTGCCTCATTCCGCGCCTGGTCGCGGACACCATCGGCCAACCCTTGCCGCTCTTCATCAAGTGGGATGATGCCGAGTTCGGCCTGCGGGCCGGCGCCCACGGCTTCCCCACCGTCACCATGCCCGGTATCGCCATCTGGCATATGGCCTGGTCGGATAAGGATGATGCGATCGACTGGCAGGCCTACTTCCATCTGCGTAACCGCCTAGTGGTGGCCGCCCTCACCCAGCCGGAGGGGGACTCCATTAACGGCATGTTGGCGTCCATGGCGAAGGCCGTGGTGAAGCACACGCTGTGCCTGGAGTACAGCACTGTCGCCATCCAGATTGAGGCCATTAAGGACTTCCTGCGTGGCCCCGATGCCCTTTTCGACTTGCTGCCCACGGCCCTCCCGAAGGTTGCTGCGATGCGCCGCGAGTTCCCGGATGCGGTGGTGCTCCGTTCCGCCAGCGACCTACCTGCCCCCTCTGGTGGGCCCGGTGGGGTGACGGTGGAGCCGCGCGGTATGCGCCGGAAGGTGACGGCGTTGGCGAAGGGGCTGCTGCATTCGGTTCGCCCGGCGGACCCCGCCCACCATTCCACCCCGCAGATGAACCTGCCGCCCATTGATGCCCGCTGGTACTCTCTCAGCCGGCTGGATGGGGCTACCGTCACTACCGCCGATGGGCGTGGTGTGGTGTACCGGCAACGAGACTTGGACAAGGCGAAGCAGCTAGTGAAGGACTCTTTTGCCATGCACAAGCAGCTGCGCGAGAATTGGGCGAAGATGCAACGCGAGTACCGCGCTGCGCACCCGCGCCTGACCAGCCTGGAGGCGTGGTCCGAGGTTTTCGGGCCCGACACGCTGGGCTGATACTGGGCCGCGACTTGGCTGATGCCAGGCTGTGACTGGCCTAATGCCGAGCTGCGACCTTGTGCTGAGGGTTTGGCGCATTACGCGCCGAGCCATACGTGAATAACAACAATCGATCCACTCAATATTGACGGAGATTACTGCCATGGCGAACGCTTCCGGTGAGCCTGAATACCACGATTCCGCTGCCCACGAGGTTGACGCACACACCGGCGCCACCATCCACCACGATGGCTACGGCGACGCACCTCACGAGCTGCACTATGTGGATGCCCACTCCGGCGCTTCCCAGATTCACCCCGAACTAGGCTCCGCCGCCGGCCACAGCAAGCGCACCGTCTTTGACGTCACCTGGGAAGAATGGAAACGCGCCCAGTGGTTCGGCCGCGGCAGAGTTCCTGAAGACGTGCCGGATGCTTTCTCCGGCGCTTCCCGCTACTTCTCCGAAGAGGAACACCTCCTCGTTAACCTGCAACGCTGGTGCGAACCCTACCCGTGGACGGTGAAGACCGCGCAGGGCCTCTCCCACTTCGGTGAGCACTCGCTGGGCTGGCTGGCTCTCTCCGGCGTATGCGCCCTCGCCTCCCCCAAGCAGCGGGAACAGTGGGGGTGGGCAGCGCTTTCCGCCTTCGGCTCGCACGCCCTGGCCGTCATCATTAAGCGGATTGTGCGCCGCCACCGCCCCAGCAACCCGGCTATTGAGGTCAATGTCTCCACCCCCAGCGAGCTCAGTTTCCCCAGCTCGCACTCCACCAGCACCACCAGTTGGGCAACCAGCGCCACCATCATCTCCCGTAATCCGCTGCCGCTGGTGCTCAGCCCCATCATGATGGCTTCCCGTATGCTGGCCGGCGTCCACTATCCCACGGATGTGGCGGCGGGTGCTGTGCTGGGTGCCGCCTCCAGCCTGGTGACCCACAAATGGGGCCTCGTCGTGTTGCAGCGGCTTATTGGGGGGAAAAATAGTTAGTATGTCGTCGTAGGCATCCACAAGGAGCAGCTATGACGAATCCCCCCCGCCCCTCTCGCCCTTCGCGCCCGGGTCAGCCGGGTCGCCCCGTCGACCCGAACCGTCCTGCCGATTCTTCCCGTCCTGCCACCCCCAGCCGCCCCGCGGCGGCAGGTCGCCCGGGTCGTGCTCCCGTACAGCGTATCGGCGGCAGTACTAGTGCAGCCGGGCGGGGTGACGGTGCCGCCCAACGCCCCCCTCGTCCCGCCCGCCCCACCGCTAGCCGCGGGGGAGCTGCCGGACGCGGTGCTGCCTGGGGCAAGGTCGGTGGTGCAGGTGCCGCTACGCGTGGTGGTGCCGGCCAGCATGGCCCAGCTCAGCGCGTGTCTGGATTCCGCGGGCAAGTTCAGGGCGGCGGTGCCCAGCGGGGTGCTGCACAGTCTTCTAACCCCCGGTCTGTTAACCCGCAGTCTCCCAAAGCACAGGGCGGTAAGCGGAAGGGCCTCGTCGCTTTCTTTGGCTCAGGTGCCCTCGCCAACAAGCGCACCTACCTCATCATCGGCGCTATTGTACTGGTGCTTATTATCGTGATCGCTGCTGTCGCCAGCCAGCAAAGCTCGTCGAATAACGCCGCGTCCACCGTCACCGCCATCACCAGCACCACAGTTGCCGGGGAGAACCGCACCTCCGCCCCGGATGCGGAGGCACTCACCGGCGATAAAGCCGTCACCCCCGACCTGTCTGGTCTCGCTATGGACCCGAACTCGGACCCCAACGCGAAAGCCTACTTTGCGGCTTTGAAGAAGGGTGGCATTCCGGTGAAGGATGGCATGGAAACGGCTCTGCTCGGTATGGGCTACATGCACTGCCAGGCGAAAAAGTCGAACGACCATAGGACCGACGAGGTCCAGGATGTCATGCTGGAATCCCTAGTGCAGGTGACGCCGGGCGTGACTAAGGCTAAGGCCAAGAAGGTTCTTTACGGGGCCTCCGACAAGCACCTGTGCAAGTCTCTCCAGAAGCGACAGTAGCGCCGCCCCCATCAGAACCAGCCCCCTCACCAGCGCGCAGGCACTGCCCTCAGCACCCTTCCCGCCGCCAGTACCCGCGACGTCGCCGGCGCGCAGGCACTGCCACTAGCGCGCATACCCCTCGTACACGCCCTGCGGAAATTTCTCTCAGTGATTTTCGCAGGGCGTGTGTAACGTTTTTCCAGCCTTGTCCGATAAACCTCGTGATAACGCGAAATCGCAGAACTCCTAAGGAAGGTTACGCATGTCCTTTGAGGTAGAGCCGCTCTTCCGTGGCACCACTATCGATACTTCTGTCCTGACCTCGTTCCCGGCTATCGCCGAGCAGCGCGTCGCCCAGATCCTGGCTGGAGAGGCGGAAGATTACCCCATCTACCGGTTCTTCGACTACCTCCGCGACCCGAACCCCACCCCGGAAGCCCTCACCTGGATTTCCTTCACTACCCGCGCCAAGGCCATCGCCGCCCGCCTCCAGCAGCTCTGCGAGCGCGGCGACCGCGTCGTCGTCATGATGTCCCAGAACCTGGACTACATCACCGGCTTCTTCGCCCCCTTCTTTGGTGGCCAGATCGCCATCCCCGCCTTCAGCCCTACCGAGCCCGCCCACGCCGGCTACCTGGAGGCTATCCTCACCGACGCTCAGCCCAAGGTCATCCTCACCGACGCCAAGGTGGCTGGCTCCGTCCGCCAGTTCCTCAAGAACGTCCACGTGGAGGACAAGCCGCGCATCATCGCCGTCGAAGGCATCGAGGACGAGATGGCTGCCTCCTGGGTTGACCCCGAGCTCGACCCCGAGGACATCGCCTACCTGCAGTACTCCTCCGGCTCCACCCGCCGCCCCACTGCCGCCAAGATCAGCCACCGTGCTGCCCTGGTCAATGTCGTGCAGATTATGCGCACCATCGGCCTCAAGCCGCACACCCGTGGCGTTAACTGGATTCCGATCTTCCACTCCATGTCCCTCATCTACCTGTTCGCTGCCCCGGTGTCCTACACCAGCATCGACATCATGGAGCCCGCTGCCTTCCTGCAGCAGCCCTCCCGCTGGGTGAACGCCCTCCAGTCCATTGACGGCGAGGACGTCTTCTCCTCCGGCCCCGACTTCGCCTTCGGCCTGGCCGCCGCCCGCGGCAAGCCGGAAGAGGGCCAGTCTCTCGACCTGTCCAAGGTCGTTGGCCTCATGAACGGCTCCGAATCCGTCACCCAGGGCACCGTGGACTTCTTCAACGCCACCTTCAAGCCCTACGGACTGCACGACAACGCTATGCGCGCCTCCTACGGTATGTCGGAAACCACTGCTGGTGCCGCCGCCCCCGAGCCCGAGGTGCCCACTTTCATCGCCAAGGTTGACGGCTACGAGCTGGCCGAGGGCAAGTTCGTCGAGGTTGCGCCGGGCGAGGAGGACAAGGGTCTGTCCCAGGTGGGCGTTGGTGGCCCGCTGCGTAATGAGTACGCCGTCATCGTCCGCACTGAGTTCGACGAGAACGAAGAGTACCTGGGTCGCGGTTCTGAGGTCCCCGACGGCACCATTGGTGAGATCTGGATTTCCGGCCCGAACCTGGCCTCCGGCTACTGGAACCGCCCCGAGGAAAGCGCCGAGACCTTCAACAATGAGTTGGTGGAGACCCTCGACGACGACCTCACCCACACCATCCGCTTCGGCCAGAAGGTGGATAAGGACGCTAAGTGGCTACGTACCGGCGACTGCGGCGCCTACTACAATGGCCAGCTGTTCATCACCGGCCGCGTGAAGGATCTCGTCATTGTGGATGGCCGCAACCATGTCGCCACCGACATTGAAGAGACCGTGGTGATGGCGGGTGCCGGCAAGTTCCTGCCCAACACCATTGCCGCCTTCTCCGTCAACGCTGCCGACCTGCTGGAGTCTGCGTCCCACCGCACTGGCCGTGTGATCGCCCCCGATACCAAGGGTGAGCAGCTGGTTGTTGTGGCCGAAGTCAACCCCGATAACGAGGTGGAAGACTTCGAGGAGGCGCTCGGCGCGGTGCGTACCCTGGTGGCTCGCCGTCACGGTGTGCAGCTGGCGGACTTCCGGGTGGTGGAGCAGGGTGCTATCCCGCGTACCCCCACCCAGAAGATTAAGCGTCTGGAGTGCCGCAATGCGTACGAGAGCGACTCTCTGAGCGCCCGCTTCTAGGCTGTGACGGTCAGTAGGCTCGTAGCCGCTATGACTGTGACCTAATTGCTCTGTGCGGCAGTGCGTCTGGGCCCTGGTGAAGGGTGCCGAGGCACTGCCGCTTCAGGCGTTTCTGGCGCCGGTGCAGGTGCAGACGCCCTCCATAATTGAACAGTTCCAGTGTGGTGTAGCGGACAGCGCGACGTGAACCGAAGTTAGTTTGTGGCACGCGTACTGTCCAGTAGAATTAATAAGACTGTGGGTATTTCGATTGTGCCCATGCGGACACCAGTTACTAACACCTTGTGTGAAATACGACGCTGAGATGGCTCGACTACCGGTCGAACACCATCGGAGAAAATGTTAAGACAGTTTATCTCCACAGAATGGCACGAGTGCCAGGATTTCTGCAGCGCAGCCCAGCTATCCAGTGGGCGAACACTAGAGAATCGAGATTTATTGTGAAGTCTGACCTTACGGTTGTTGAACTCATTGCCTGGATGCGGGAATGGATTGCAAACGACGTAAGCATTACCGTTTCGGAAGTGAACCCGGACCAGCCCTTCGAGGAGTTCGGTCTATCCTCCCGAAGCATTCTGGAACTCGCCGGCCAGCTGGAAGATCTCACCGGTAAATCTATCAATGCCGCCGTGGTGTACCAGAACCCCACGGTGAACAAACTGGCAGTCTTCCTCCTCGACGACTCCGACCCCGCCGCCGAAACCCACCAGAAGGTACGCGACCGCTCCACCGTCGAAGGCGCCGACATCGCCATCATCGGTGTGGCCACCCGCTTCCCCGGCGACGCTAACACCCCCGAGCAGTACTGGACACTTCTTCACGACGGCGTCGATGCCGTCACCGACCGTCCCGCCGACCGCTACCAGGAATTCCTGGAGGACAAGGACGTTGAGGCCAAGGTCAACGTAGCCCCCACCCGCGGCGGCTACATTAAGTCCGAGTACATCCGCTACTTCGACCCCGAATTCTTCTCCATCTCCCCGCGCGAAGCCGAGCAGGTGGACCCCCAGCAGCGTATGCTCCTGGAACTCACCTACGAGGTGTTCGAGGACGCCCACCTGCCCATCTCCGAGCAGCGCGGCCATAAAGTGGGCGTGTTCATCGGCGCCTCCAACCAGGACTACGCCCGCATTCTGGAAAGCGACTACTCCGCCTTCCACCCCTACTCTCTGACCGGTCTGTCCCCCTCGATTCTGGCCAACCGCGTCTCCTACACTTTCGACTTCCGCGGCCCCTCCATCTCCATGGACACCGCCTGCTCCTCCTCCCTGGTGGCCGTCCACCAGGCTGTGCAGGCCCTCCGCCGGGGCGAAAGCTCCCTGGCTGTGGCCGGCGGCATCAACCTCATTCTCGCCCCCGGCACCCAGCTTGCCTTTGCCGACCTAGAGACGGTGCTCTCCCCGGACGGCTACATCAAGGCTTTCTCCAACGACGCCGACGGCATTTCCCGCTCTGACGGCGCCGGCCTGGTTCTGCTGAAGCGACTCCAGGATGCGGAGGCTGACGGCGACCACATTTACGCCGTCATCAAGGGTTCGGCTGTCAACCAGGATGGCCGCTCTAACGGCATCACTGCCCCCAACCCGGATGCGCAGATGGAGGTGCTGGTGGATGCCTACCACGACGCCAACATCACCCCGCAGGACGTGGACTATGTGGAGGCACACGGCACCGGCACTATTCTGGGCGACCCCATCGAAGCCCTCGCCCTGGGCAAGGTGTTGGGCTACGGCCGCGACGAAGAGAAGCCGCTGCTGTTGGGCTCCTGTAAGACCAACTTTGGCCACATGGAGTCGGCCGCTGGCGCCGCCTCCCTCATTAAGCTGGCGTTGGCTATGGAAAAGGGCGTCATTCCGCCCATGCTGCACTTCGCCGGCCCCAACCCGTACATCAACTTCGAGGGCGACCACCTGGAGCCCGTCACTGAGAACCGTGAGTGGCCGCGCTACTCCGGTAAGGCGGTGGCTGGCGTCTCCGGTTTCGGCTTCGGTGGCACCAACGCCCATATTGTAGTGGAGGAATACACCGGCCCGGCTGCCCCCGCTGCAGCTGTGGAGGGTGACAGGTCCGCTGCTGACGTTGCCGAGACTGCTGTGGATGGCGCTGCTACCGTACGCGCCGCTGACGCTGTTGACGCTGACGCTGCCCCCGCGACCGCAACCGATGCTGCAGCCGACCTGCCCGAGCTGAGTGATGCCGAGCGCGCCCAGCGGGAGGTCGAAAACGCCATGTTCGAGGAGCTGGAAGAACCCCGCACCTACGTGCTGCCCGTCTCCGGCACCCTCTCCACCCGTGCCCGCCAAACCGCCAAGCATGTGGCGGACTGGCTGGAGGATAACCGCGACGTCGACCTTGCCGCCGTCGCCCACACCCTCTCCACCCGCTCCATTGGTCGCTTCCGCAAGGAAGTCGTCGCCACCGACGTGGACTCCGCCATCGCCGGCCTGCAGGCCATCGCGGAAGGCACCGAATCCCCGGACGTCTACTCCGGCCACCATGTTGCCCTGGAAGGTCCGGTGTGGGTGTACTCCGGCTTCGGCGGCCAACACCGCAAGATGGGCAAGCGCCTCTACCTTGCCGACAAGTTCCGGGGAGACTTCGGCGGAATCTTCGCAGCCTCCCTCGATAACGTTGCCGCCCTCATCAAGGAGGAGTCCGGCAAGGACATTCGGCAGATCATGCTCACCGATGCCCTCAACTGGGACACCGAAACTGCCCAGGACGGCATCTTCGCCATCCAGGTAGCCCTCACCGACACCCTCACCTACTTCGGCTGCCAGCCCGCCGCCGTCATTGGCCACTCCATGGGTGAAGTCGCCGCCGCCTACGCTGCCGGTGGCCTCAGCCTGGACGACGCCGTCCGCGTCATCTGCGTCCGCTCCCGCCTGTTGGGCGAGGGCGAGGCCACTCTCTCCGAGGATGAGCAGGGCGGCATGGCGTTGGTTGAATACTCCGCCGGGGTTATCGCCCAGATTGTCGCCGATAACCCCGGTACGTTCGACACGGTGGAGCCGGCCGTCTACGCCGCCCCCACCCAGATCACTATTGGTGGCAAGAAGCCGGACGTGCAGGCTTTCGTGGACTACGCCACCGAGCACGGCAAGTTTGCTCGCATGTTGAGTGTCAACGGCGCCGGCCACACCTCCATGGTGGCCCCGCTGATCGGTGAGCTCATCGGCGAGATTGCTGACATCGAACCGCGTCCGCTGCGCTGTACCCTCTTCTCCTCCATCGACAAGGATGCCGTGTACCAGGTGGGCGATACCCCCACCACCTATAAGTACTTCGCCAAGGGCATGCGCCACTCTGTCTGGTTCACCCAGGCGGTCAGCCAGGCCTGCGAGGCCGGCCACACCTGCTTCATGGAGGTGTCCGCCCACCCGGTGGCTATCCTCTCTGTCGCGGCCGCCACCTACGCCGCCAACATCCCCAACGCGAAGCTGTTCTACACGCTGCGCCGCAAGGAATATGAGCCCAACACCCTGGTGCGGGCTATCGCCCAACTGGCTGCCGCCGGGCATCACGCTAACCTCCGCAACCTGGCCCTCACCCAGGAGTATGCGGATGTGCCGCGCACTGCATTCCAGCGCAAGTACTGCTGGACTGGCGCCCGCTTGTCCGGTGCTAACGACTCCCATCTGCCTGGTGCGCACGTTCTACTGCCCACCGGCCAGCACGTGTGGAAAGCCCAGCATAAGGCTGTGAAGCAGCTGGAGGTGTTGGCCCAGTCCGCCGCCGAATACTGCTTCGGTGAGGACGGTGTCGTCACCTCTTGGCAGCTGGATGGCGAGGATGTGCCGGAGTCCCGCTACATCACCATCCTCGGCCCGCAGGAGGGTGGCGCCACGGTGGAGATCTTCACCCAGCTGAATGGCGAGTCCCGCCCGCTGGCTTCCGCTGCCGTCACCGTGGGGGATCCGAATGCGGTGTCCGTCATTGACATTGCGAAGCCGGATGCGGATGAGTTTGGCCCCGAGGATCCGCTGGCGGAAAACAACACGGATGACGAGTTCTATGACCCCGCCAGCGGCGAAACCGTGGTGGCGCACCTGACCAAGATTGTTGCCACTAACCTGGCGTACAACCCGGAGGACCTCACGAGCGAACTGCCGCTGATGGAGTTGGGCCTCGACTCTCTGATGGCAATCCGCATTAAGAACCGTATCCAGTATGAGTTCCAGATTCCTGAACTGGACCTTATGGTGGTGCGTTCCTCCACCATTGGTGACGTCGCCGAGTACATCTCCAATGTGCGTGATGCCCAGTCGCAGGGACTTTCGGATGAAGAAGCCTCCAAGGTATCCGCCCAGAAGCTGGCTGAGAAGAAGGCCGACGAGAATGCTGCCGCCGGTAATGCCGGCAATGGTGCGGGTGCGGACGTGCCCCCGCGCGACGCCTCCGAGCGCCTGGCTTTCTCCACCTGGGTTACCGTCACCGGCGAGTCTGCCGGCGACGTGATGCGGCCCCTACCACAGATCGGTGACGAGACCCGCGCGAAGCTGGCGGAGCGTCTGGCGGAGCGTACCGGTTCCGACATTGACCCGGTGTTGCTGCAGGATGTGACGAACATTGAGCAGCTCGCCAACATTATTCGCCCCTTCTTGGAGAAGGAAGTGGATGGCCTGGTGCGTACCCTGCGGGACTTCCCCGAGGGCCAGCACTCTAAGGCACTGTTCCTCTTCCACCCGGCCGGTGGCACCACCGCCCAGTATTCTGCGCTGGTGGATGACCTGCCCGCTGACATTCCGGTGTTTGGCCTGGAGCGGGTGGAAGGCCCGCTGGAGGAGCGTGCTGCCGAGTATGTGCCGGCCATCAAGGAGGTGCAGCCAGAAGGCCCGTACACCTTGGGTGGCTGGTCGCTGGGTGGCGCTCTCGCCTATGAGGTGGCTAAGCAGCTTATCGCCGCAGGTGACGAGGTGTCCGCTATTCTCCTCATCGACACGGTGCAGCCCTCCGAGCCGGATCCCGGCACCCGTGAGGAACTGCACGCTCGCTGGGACCGCTATGCTTCCTTCATTCAGAAGACCTACGGTGTGAACTTCCAGGTGCCTCATGACATTCTGGACGCCCAGGGTGAAAACGGCATGATGAAGCTGTTTGCCCAGATGGCAGCCACCGCGGACTTGTCGAACACGGGTGTGTCGGCGGCGGTGCTGGAGCACCAGCGTGCTTCCTTTGTCGATAACCGGATGCTCGCCAACCTGGATATGGACACGTGGGCGTCTGTGCAGGTGCCCGTCACCTTGTATCGGGCGGAGCGGATGCACGACGGTGCGATTGAGCTGGAGCCGCGCTACGCCAACATTGATCCGGATGGCGGCTGGGGCAAGATCGTGAAGGATCTTACCGTGGTGCGGCTGAAGGGCGACCACCTGTCGGTGATCGATGAGCCGGAAGTGGGCAAGATCGCCCGCAACATTACCGAGCGTCGCGAGAGCCTCGGCCTGTAGCCATGTGGCTGTCGGTGGGAAGCCTACGGGGTAGGTTTCCCACCGTTAGTCTTTCCAGTGGAAAGGACATGAACGATGGCGGATAGTGCTAGCCAGTCCACCCATGCGGCGGATGCCAATAGCGACACTGCCGACGATGTGATGTTTGAGGAAACTGCGTCGGCGGCGGAGATGGAGAAGGAGGGCCGGCAGCTGCGGCCTCCGAGGAATCTGGCGGAGGCCATGTGGAAGGCGCTTCGCCCACGCCAGTGGGTGAAGAATGTGCTGGTGCTGATGGCGCCCATTTCTGCTGGTACGGAGGTGGTGACGGATCCGCAGGTGCTGCTGCAGGTTCTTTACGCGTTCATCACGTTCTGCTTGGCGTCCTCGTCCATCTACCTCATTAACGATGCGCGGGATGTGGAGGCGGACCGGGCGCACCCGGTGAAGCGCTTCCGCCCCATTGCTTCTGGGGTGTTGCCGCTGGGTGTTGCCTACGCTATGGGCATTGTCCTCATGCTGGCGGCGGTGCTGCTGGGATTCTTCCTCTCCGGTGGGCCACTGGCCATTGTTGTTGCCGTCTACATTGTGTTGCAGCTGGGCTACTGCTTCGGCTTGAAACACCAGATGGTGCTGGACATTGTGTTGGTGTCCTCGGGCTTCCTGCTGCGCGCTATTGCTGGTGGGGTGGCGTCCGATGTGCCGCTTTCCCAGTGGTTCCTGCTGGTGATGGCGTTCGGCTCGATCTTTATGGCCAGCGGTAAGCGCTATGCGGAGAAGATGCTGGCGGAGCGGGAGGGCCGGCAGATCCGTAAGGTGTTGCAGTCCTATACCGGTACTTACTTGCGGTTTGTCTGGACGATGTCCGCGACGGCGCTGATTCTCTGCTATTCCTTGTGGGCGTTCCAGCAGGGGCAGATGCCTTCGGCGGATCAGGGTGCGAGCTTGTGGTATGAGATTTCGATGGTGCCGTGGGCGATTGCGGTGATGCGTTATGCGGTGGATGTGGACCGTGGCGAGGCCGGCGCCCCGGAGGACATTGCGTTGAAGGACCATGTGCTGCAGGTGATTGCCCTGCTGTGGCTGGTGTGTATTGTGCTGGCTGTGTACGTGTTTGGTGGGTAAAGTGGGGCCGTCTGGCGCTGGGCGGGTACTGCTGGGACCGTCTGGTAATAGTAGGTAAGCACTGCTGGTGCTGGGCGGGCCGTCTGGTGATAGGAGATGCTGCTGGTGATGGGGGGTGCTGCTGATGCTGTGTGGGTGTGGGCTCGTGCGTCGGGATGTGGGTGTTTCCGTGGGGTTTCCAAAAAGTGGAAAAAATAATGGTGTGACTAGTGTGACTAAAGTGATTTAGTTTTGTATAGTCAAAAGAGCGGCAGACCTGTCTGCCCAGCATCTTTTCAGCTGTATTCGGCCCACCGAGGTTTCCTGTGAGTACCCACCACGTGCTCGTAGCTGGCTAAGCTGGGTAACAGCGGCTATCCGCATGCCGATAAACAGAGTATGAGCGCTAGGAAAAAAGTATGACCGTGAACAAGCGAAATAAGTGGGTGGCATCTGCCGGAGCAACACTCCTCGCTATTTCCTTGGTCGCCGGCATGGGTGTCGATCTTCCCACTGCGAACGCTGACAACCGTGCTGCGCTCCGCCGCGACAACTCCTCTAACCGTCGCTGTGAATGGGATCCCGTCAACCACTGGGTCCAACAGTGTGAAGTGTGGTCCAACGCCATGCACCGCAAGATCCGGGTGCAAATTCAGCCCGCCAAATACGGGGGAAGCCACGCACTCTTCCTCCTCGACGGCATGCGTGCCCGCAACGACTGGAACGGCTGGTCCCATGGTGGCGGCGCCCCCCGCATCTTCGTCAACTCCAACATCACTGTGGTGATGCCGGTGGGCGGCGAAACCTCCTTCTATACGGACTGGAAGCGCAAGTCCTCTACCAATGGCCAGAAGTACACCTATAAATGGGAAACCTTCCTCACCAAGGAACTCCCCGGTTACCTGAACCGCCGCTTCGGCGTGGCCTACTCCGGTAACGCCATCGGCGGTCTTTCCATGTCCGGATCCGCCGCCTTCACCCTGGCCATCTACCACAAGCCCTACTTCAGGCAGGCGCTCAGTTTCTCCGGCTACATGAACGTCTCCGACCCCATCATGCAGCAGGCTCTCCAGTACGCCGCCAACGATGCCGGCAATTACAACCTGCAGGACATGTGGGGCCCCTACAGTGACCCCACCTGGCAGCGTAACGACCCATACGTCAACGCCGAAAAGCTGCGTGGTTTGAAGCTCTTCATGTCCTCCGCCACCGGCCTGCCGGGACGCTATGACAACCCGAGCAACGTCCAGGAGGCTTTCAACACCACTGTCGGTTTCATTCTGGAAGGTGTTGCCCGCCAGCAGCACATACTCATGAAGGACCGGCTGGAACAACTCGGCATTCCGTGCCGTCACATTTTTATGGCTAATGGCATTCACAACTGGGGCTACTGGCGCGATCAGCTGCGCATGGCCTACCCGTACGTAAAGTCCGCCATCAGCTAACAAGGCTGGCCACCCGCGAGAATTGATTAACGGCCATGATCTCTCGCGGGTGGCACCACATACTGCTCCACCAGCACACTGTGCCCCACAGTTCGCGCTGCGTGGCACCACACACCACAACATACTGGTTATCAATCCGGGGGAGGGGAACCCGCGGATGGACAGCTAGGACACATAGGTACAGGGCACGCTACCCGGCTCCTGTACCTACTGCCCCTATCGTTCACTTGTGAGGTTTCCTGATGCTTCGTCCTCTCCGCTCCGTGCGCGCCACCAGCGCCCTCATCGCGGCATCACTACTCATCGCCACCCCCGCCGTCGTCGTCCCCACTTTGGGGGCAACCAGCCACGTCGGCCCTATGGCGGGATTCTTCGCTCAGGCTGCGGGGGAACCCACCATCACCAAGACCAAGTGGCTTTCCCCCCGGCACGTCGCTCTCTGGATCTACAGCCCCGCCATGCAGTGCGTGCGGCAAGTGCAACTGCTGCTCCCGCGTAGCTTCAAAGCCAACCCGAATCTCTCCTACCCGGCCCTTTACCTGCTGGACGGTATGCGCGCCTCCACCTCCTTCAGCGGCTGGACGAAATACACGAACCTCGTAAAGACGGTCGACAGCACCGACCTCATGGTGGTTCTCCCCATTGGTGGCCCCGCCTCCTTCTTCACCAACTGGCAGAAGTCCCCTGAGACAAAGAACGCTATGCAGTGGGAGAAGTTCCTGGCGACGGAACTGCCCAATGTGCTGCGGAACCACTGGCGTATCAATAACAGTGCTGGGGTGGCGGGCTTGTCCATGGGGGGCACGGCGGCCGTCAACCTGGCGGAGCGCCACCCCAGCCTTTACCGTTTCGTCGGTTCCTACTCTGGCTACTTGGACACCTCCTCCGATGGCATGGGGGAGGCCATCAACCAGGCCATGCAGGAAGTGAAGCCCAAGTACAGTGCAACCCAAATGTGGGGTCCCTACCAGTCTGCGAACTGGCAGGCACACGACCCGAAGCTGCATGTGCAGCGGCTAGCCGGCAAGAGTATCTACGTGTCGGCGGGATCCGGCAATACTGGCCCCTACGATAAGCCGTCGGAGGTGGACGGTATTCCGCAGGACCATGCCGCCTATGCGCTGGAGATTTTGGCGCAGCTGACCTCTAAGACGTTCGTCAGTTCCGCCCAGGAGGCGGGGGTGCCGGTCACTGCGAAGTTCCGCCCCTCCGGCACCCACTCGTGGCCGTATTGGCAGTTCGAGTTCAACCAGTCTCTGCCGCAGATCCTGAAGGCGCTGGGCCACCCCACGTCCGGCAAAGTGGCGGGCGACTTGAGCTACAGCGATTCGCTGGCCAGTTTCGCGAAGAGTGCGGACGCCACCGTCAACCCCAAGCCGAAGCAGAAGCAGAGTAAGGCGGGGCGTCGGGTGGCTCCTCCTTCTGCGGAGGTGACGGCGGAACTCAACCGGCGGGACCCCAAGAAGCCGATCCCCTATAAGGTTCCCAAGAATGACCCCAAGTGCCAGACGAAGGGCGATATTCGGAAGTACCTGGATGGCCATCCGGAGATCGCGAAGTCGGCCGGCCGCTGCCTCACCGGCGAGTACCCGGTGCCGGGCGGGCGTGCGCAAAACTTCGAGCATGGCCGCGTGTTCTGGTCCCCGGAGACGGGCGCTGTGCTGGTGAAGGGCAAGCTGAATGAGGCCTACCAGCACATGGGCTCGTCGGGTTCAGTACTGGGCCTCCCTCTGGACGAGGAACACCCCACCCGCGATAAGCGGGGCTTCTACCAGGATTTCCAGGGCGGTCGCCTGTACTGGTCGTTCCAGACGGGGGCGCACTGGGTGCGGGGGACGATCCTCCAGAAGTACAAGGAGTTGGGCTACAGTTCCGGCAAGCTCGGCTGGCCCACCTCGGATGAGCAGCGCACCAAGAAGGGTGCCGTCTCCCAGTTCGAGCATGGTCGCATTGAGTGGACCGCGAAGAACAACACCGCCACCTACCACAAGAAGTAAGGACTTCATCATGCGAGAGAGTAACCGTCGTCCTCTGCTCCGTAGCGGCGCCCTCACTGCGGCCCTCCTGCTGGGGCTGACAGGCCTTACCGCGTGCGGTCATTCGGAAGTGTCCGGCACCGGCGATGCGCTGTTGACGGATAACTCCCGCCAGACATCCTCCAGTAGTTCTCCCTCGAGCGGCACCAATCCGGCGCGGCCCAGTGAGCTGCCGGAGGATTACCCCGGACCCTCCACTATTATGCGCACTGCCCAGGACAAGGAGTACCTGCAAGATCTCCGGTCCCAGGGCATTGTGGTTGACGGTGTGGAGGATTCGTTGATTGGAACCGGCAAGTCTCTGTGCCAGGGGAAGGCGGAGAACGGCCGGTTCAACTCTGTGCTGGCGCGGGCTGTAGCAGGGCAGCTCGCGCAGCAAGGGAAAGCCTCCCAGGATACGCAGCAGACCACCGATATTTTGACCCGTACGGCAATCCGACATTATTGCCGGTAGAGTGAAGGCCTACCTGAACTCTGCGCTTTGATCCTGGAAGGATGCACTATGTGGGGGAAGGCCGCTGGCCCACGCCCGAAGAAGAAACGCAACATCATCATTGGCGTCCTCGCGCTGGTGGTGGTGATGGTGGTTGTTGCCGCCCTGTTGTGGAATGTGGTGGGCAACCGGCCCAGTACGGAGAAGGAGGCGGTGAACCCTCCGGGCTGCCCGCAGGTGGAGGTGCTGGCGGTGCCAGGCACCTACGAGTCCTCTGCGGATGACGACCCGATTCACCCGCATTTTCGCCGGAACGCCATGCTGTTGAACGTCACCAATCCGCTGCAGCAGCGCTACAGTGCCGCCCGGGTGCGCGTCTACACCGTCCCTTATGTGGCGCAGTTCCGTAACCCCGGTTCGATGCAGGAGGCCAGCTATAACGATTCCCGCGACCAGGGCCAGGCGCGTCTGGTGGCGGAGATGAACCGTATGCACCAGAAGTGCCCGGCGACCCAGTTTGTGCTGACGGGCTTCTCGCAGGGTGCTGTTATTGCTGGTGACGTTGCCTCCGAGATTGGCAATGACCGCGGTCCTGTGCCGGCGAAGAATGTGCTGGGTGCGGCGTTGTTGGCGGATGGTCGCCGCGTGAATGACCAGGGTATTAACCCGGGTGAGCCGCTGCAGGGCGAGGGCCTGGAGGCGGCGTTGGGCCTGGTGGGTACCGGTTTGGGGTTCTTGTCGGGGTCGGATGCCACGATGAAGGGCCGGCGGGGTGATGGTTTTGGGTCTTTGAATGACCGCACCTACCAGTTGTGTTCGTCGAAGGACATAATTTGTAATGCGACGATGAACCCGTTGACGTTGGTGCGGAGGGGTACGAACTTCTTTTCCCAGAATCCGGTGCATGGGGAGTACAACACGAATCCGAATGTGGTGCGGGGGATGACGGCGACGCAGTGGATTGTGCAGTGGATGGAGAAGCTCATTAATAAGGCGTTGGCTTAACCAAGGTGGCTTAACCGTCTTAACTCAACCGCGTTAACGTAACTGTGTTTGTGGGCGGTGCTGCTGCGGTAGCCTTGCCTTAACTACTGGGATAGTTGCAGGTGGACTAGACTAGTTATGCACTCAGAAAGGACAGCAACTGTGAGCATGACCACCGCTGAAAAGCTGGCTGACCTCCGGGTCAAGATGGCGCAGTCGGAGGACCCTGGTAGCGAGCGCTCGAAGGCGAAGCGTGCCGCCCTGGGGCGGACCACTCCGCGCCAGCGTATCGATGCCCTGCTGGATAAGGGTTCCTTTGTGGAGATGGGGCGTTTGGCGAAGATGCCGGGTAACCCCATGAACCCGTATGGTGACGGTGTGGTGACCGGCCATGGCACCATCGATGGTCGTCCGGTGGTGGTGTACGCCCACGACAACACTGTGTTCGGTGGCTCCGTTGGCGAGGCTTTTGGTAAGAAGGTCTGTGCCGCAATGGATTTGGCTATCAAGATTGGATGCCCCGTCATTGGAATTAATGACTCCGGCGGTGCCCGCGTGCAGGACGCCGTCACCTCCCTAGCCATGTACTCCGAGATCGGCCGCCGCCAGTACCCACTGTCCGGTCTGTCGCCGCAGATCTCCATCATGCTCGGCAAGTGCGCGGGCGGTGCTGTCTACGCCCCCGTCACCACCGACTTCGTGGTGGCCACTAAGGACTCCTACATGTTCGTCACCGGCCCGGACGTTATCCGTTCCGTCACCGGCGAAGACATCACCATGGAGGAACTGGGTTCTGCCGAGAAGCAGATGGAGTACGGCAACGTCAACTACGTGGCCGAAGACGAGCACGAGGCATTCTCCTATGTGCGCCGGCTACTGTCCTTCCTCCCCACCTCCTCCAGCGATCCCGCTCCGCTGGGCCGCACCGGCCTGGAACCGGAGGTGACGGACTCGGATCTGTCCCTCAACACCATCATCCCGGACTCCGACAACGCCTCCTACGACGTGATGGATGTGCTGGTGAAGATTTTTGACGATGGTGACGTGCTGGAGGTAACCCCCGGCTACGGCGCCAACGTGGTGACGGCGTTCGCCCGCGTGGATGGCCGCCCGGTGGGTGTGATCGCCAACCAGCCGAAGGTGCTGTCGGGTTGCCTGGATGCGCGCGCTGCCGAGAAGGCGGCCCGCCACGTGGCCCTGTGCAACGCCTACAACATTCCCATTGTGTTCGTGGTGGATGTGCCGGGCTTCCTCCCCGGTTTCGAGGAGGAGAAGAACGGTGTTATTCACCGTGGCGCCAAGTTCCTGGCCGGCATTGTGGGTGCTACGGTGCCGAAGGTGACGGTGGTGCTGCGGAAGGCTTACGGCGGTGGTTACGCCGTGATGGGCTCTAAGAACTTGGGCACGGATATTAACTTTGCCTGGCCGACTGCTCGCATTGCGGTGATGGGTGCCGAGGGTGCGGTGGATTTGCTGAAGCGCCGCGAGATTGAGGCGGCTGGCCCGGAAGAGGGCGCGAAGATCCGCCAGCAGTTCATCGACATGTACAACACTTTCATGGCTACCCCGTACATTGCGGCGGAGCGCGGCTACATTGATGCTGTTATTGAGCCGGCTGATACACGCCTGATGTTGCGGAAGGCTTTTGCACAGCTGCGGGATAAGGAGCTGCTCACCCCGCATCGCAAGCACGAGGTGCCGCTGCTCTAACCTATATTCATTTTGCCGGGGTTCCACAGGCCGGAGCGTTTCTCCGTACCGTGCTGGATGGTGGCGCGCTTGGGCAGGCCGGGTTGGCGGGTGCCGTAGGGCTCCAAACGTTCCAGGCTGCCCCACTCGCGGCCCCAGTCGTCCTTCAGGTAGGTGGGCACTTCTTCGGCGCGGCTGAGCCCTTCGGTAATGCCCAGCGAGCCGCCGAATTCGGTGGCCTCCCACGTGTTGGTGTTGTTGACAGTGGAGGCGCGGTCGGGGGTGATGCGCCACTTGGGTCGCTCGGTCACGCCCGCGTAGTGGGTGTAGGGGCGGATGCAGGGGAACTGCAGGGCGATTTCCCAGTCCAGCAGGGTGGGGTCGGAGGAGCCGACGTACTGCTGCAGGGTAACCAGGTGCGGCAGGCGCGGCGGGGTGACGGCTACCCAGTGGTCGGGGTCGAGGTTGGTGTCTTCGCCGACCAGGCGGACGGCGTTAGCTTCGGGCGGGATCACGTTGCGGGGGATGCGCATGTTGCGCCAGGCGGGGATGGGGCCGACGTCGTAGGGGAGGACTTGGCCGAGCATCTTCACCGAGCCGTCCGGTTGGGTGATGCCGTATTGCAGGTAGACGGGTTGTCCGTAGTATTCGATGCCGTTGACGTTGAGGTACTTGAGGCGCCCGGCGGCGGTGAACACGATGACGGGGTGCTCGGGGTCTGCCTTGGGTAGGCTGTACCAGGCGGTTTGGAGTTTGGCGGAGTGTTGGGCGCCGTATTGGAAGGAGCCCAGTACGGGGGTGGTTTGGGGGTTGAGGCCGAAGGGCAGTTTGGCGCGGGAGCCGTTGACGCCCAGGTTGGGGTCTAGGCCGCCTTCGCTGCCGCCGGGTTGGCCGCTTTGTTTGGTGGGGGGCACTTCGGGCTTGTAGTTGGTGCCGGCGGTGCCTTGTTGGACGAAGACGGGGTCGGCTTGGACGCGGTCGGGGACGCCCCAGGCTTCGAAGTTGTAGGTGCCGGGTCCGGCGAGCGGGCCGCGGGCGATGGGGTTATTGTCTTCGGGGGTGCGTTCCCACTGCTGGTGGGGGAGGGGTTTCAGCATGCCCTTGTTGGGGTCGGGTTCGACGAGGACGTCGTCTGCCATCATGCAGCTGTGGTCGGCTAGTACTCCTAGGTTGCCTTTGGCGATGGAGTAGGCGGGGTGTTGGGAGATGGCGGCTTTGCCGAAGCTCAGGAGGTAGAAGACGACGGTGAACCAGGCGACGACGGTGATGGGTGCGGCGGCGAGGGTGCGGAGGCGTTCGCGGCCTTTGGCGGTGGAGGGTTCTTTGGTTTCGGTGAAGTCTTGGGTGACGTGCTGCCAGCCTGCTACGAGGAAGGCGATGATGGCGACGACCATGACGATCTTGAAGAATTCCACCCCGTGGATTTGGGGGACTTTGTCGAACCAGGGGATGTGGTATTGGCTGACGAACCACCAGTCGTTGACGGTGGCGAGGGAGAAGGCCAGGACGAAGCCCATGGCGCCCAGTACGAGGCTGCGGTTGCGGCGGGAGTGCAGGGCGGTGTTGCCGATGGCGAGGGCGGCGAGGGCGGCGAGGACGGGGGCGATGCCAGCGTAGGCGCCGAAGTGGTGGGTCCACTTGGTGGGGCTGAATGTCATGAGGAGGAGGGTGCCGTAGGTGATGCCGAGGGCGCGCCAGCTGGGTCCGGGGAGGGCGCCGCGGATTTCGCGGTTGCGGAGCAGGACGACCGTCACCACGATGAGGCAGAACAGCATGGTGAAGACGGCAAGGCGGCGGGACATGGACCCGTCAACGGTTTGGATGGAGAGCCAGAAGTAGCGGAGGACTTCGCGGTACCACGGCATGTTGGGGCCGATTTCGCCGCGGACGCGGGTGGCTTCCATGACGGCGCCAATGTTGTGGTCGCCGAAGACGCAGGTGAGGACGGCGAAGCCGGAGGCGCCGATGGGGCCGATTTGGGCGGCGAGGCCAACGTGGGGGCGGCGTTCGCGGATGATGTGGAGGAGGGGCCGGATGGAGACGGCGAGGGCGGCGACTGCCATGAGGCCGGTGGGGTTGCCGGAGAGGGCGAGGGCGGCGGTGAGGACGGCGGCGGTGGCGGGCAGCATCCGGTGGGTGGTGATGCTCTTTTCGAGCAGTGCCCAGGTGAGGATGGCCATCATGGCGACGAACGGTTCGGGCCGCATGCCGTTGTTGAAGGCCATGTGGAACATGAGGAAGACGCCGGCGGCGGTCCAGGTGGTGATCTTGCGGGCGTGGAGGCCTTCACCGAGGCGGGGGATGATGGCCTTGGAGATGAGCATCCAGGTGATGATGGCGCAGATGAGGGCGGGAAGCCGCACGAAGGGGCTGGTGGGGTTGGCGGCGGCGAAGCCTTGCAGGATGTCGTAGAAGGGGGAGCCGAAGGGGGATTCGGTGACGCCGTACCAGCGGTAGTAGTTGGCCATGTAGCCGGCGTCTTGGTTGGCTACTCGCACCATGGTGTGGATGTAGCCGTCGTCGGAGGTGTTGGCGCCGATGAAGTGCCAGATGATGAGGAGGGCGTAGACGACGGCATCGAGGGCTGTGAAGCTGCGCCAGTGGCTGCGGATGGTGCCGTCAGCGCGGATGTAGCCTGTGGGGGCGAAGGGGGTGGGTTGGACGATCGCATCGATGCGGGCCAGGGCGATCCAGCTGAGGATCATACAGAGTACGCCGAAGATCATGGCGAGGAGTTTCACCAGGGTGGGTTCGGTGGTGAAGCGGGTGTCGATGTGGACGGTGATCTTCATGTTCTGGACGGCTGCCTGCGGGGTGTCCAGGGGAAGGTCGGAGAAGATGCCCATGGTGATGGGGCGGAGGTGGGAGTCGTCGGAGGTGTAGGTGACGGGTGCGCTGAGACCGGTGACGGTGGCGCGGGCACCGTTCTTGTCTACGTCAACGTGGATGGTGCCGTTGTGGGCGGCTTCGACGTCTGACCTGCTGAGGGTGACGAGGGGGGTGTCGCGGGAGAGGACGTCCACGGTGCGTTCGGAGACGCGGACGAAGAGGCCGCGCCGGGTTGCTTGGGTGGATTGTCCGGGGAGGGTGCTGGCGATGATGCCGTCTTTTTGGCCTTTCATGGCGTGTACGGCCGAGAACGGTACATCCAGGGTGATGCTTTGGGGGCTGTGTGCGATGAGCGGCGCCTCTACGCTTTTGACGCTCTTGTTCTGCGGCCAGGTGAGGGTGGCGGTGGTCTGGTTGACCGGCAGGAAGGGGGCGAGGATGAAGAGGACCATGCCGAGGAAGCCGGTGATGGCGGCGGTGAGCCGGGCGGCTTTGAGGTTCCAGAAAGCGGGTGCGGTCCGGCGCTTTGTGGTGGGGGTGGTGTGCTGCGCGGGGGCCGCCTGTGTGGGCTCGGCAGGGCCGGTGGGGGTGGTGTGCGCGGCGGTGGTGTCGGCGTGGCGGGGCATGTGAGGTGCAGGCTCAGACATGCCCACAATTCTACCCACCGAGCTGCTATTCTCGAACACGTTACCGGGGGCAGGACAATGTAGCGGACCTGTCGTATGTGGAGGTGTAGGGATGATGCAGACGAGGGAGCTGTCGGACGTTATCTACACAGCCGGAAAGGTGTTTGATAATCTCCGAAGCGGCCATCTGGCCACATTGACGTTTCTTGAGAATGGCGACGTCACACAGATTTCTAGCAGAGCAGATCTTCAGTTATTGCAAGATCTTCGAGATGCGGCACATATTGTCGTCCAGTATCGGGCTGCTAGGAAGCCTGTTACTGCAGAAGCAATCGTCGAGGTCAATGCCGCTATGACCCGTTCAGCAGCGCTGTATCCGGGCGTTTTTAGAACAGATGACAGCAACATTGGTGTGGCGACTGTTTATGGTGACCACCGGCGTGCCGGGACTAACTTAGCAGGTCTGAGAAATCTCATCCGACGAGCAGAGCGGGAGTCCTCTGCGAGCCGTCAAGCAGCAGCACTTTTTGTGTTGTTGGCGAAGGCGCAACCATTCGGCGATGGTAATAAACGCACCGCGCTATTGTCTGCGAATATTCTTCTCGGCGATAGTACAGTCCTTGCTGTTCCTTATGAGGAGGGCAACAAAGGGGTGTCGGAGCGTTTTAACGACTTGCTTGCTCGTGCCTATATCTTTGACGAAATCGACAATTGTGTGGATTATCTTGTGACTTATGGCATCAAGACGTGCTGTTGATAGTTGGATTTGAGTGAAGCTCGCTCAACCGGGGCGGCTTGTAAGGATGGGGCAACGTGACGATTCGCAAATTTCTTGCAGCTCTTATGAACGGTGCAGCTACGTATGCTACGGGCGAGGAAGTTGCGCCATCTGCTCCGATTGATAACCCAACCCCAACAGAATCGGTGTCGGTGGTCGCCGGTCCGCAGCCGGTAAAAGATGCTCGGCCACTTAAGACGATTGATGGGGATAAAGGTCTTGAGGAAGGATGAGCGAGATGGCAGAAGATGTGAGTGTTCGGCTGGTCGCTACTCGTTGGGAGCGGACTTTACCATGCTTCTTGCTGTATGAGAACACTTATCGAGTCATCAGGCCATGCTCTCTTTGGTGGTAGCGAGTTTTCTGTAGAGAGTGTTGCGGCTGATACCTAAACGGCGTGCGATGCTGGTATTGGAGGCTGATACTCTTGTGGAAGCTCGTCAGGTTCCTTCCTCTGTCTATCCCATTCGTATTAAAAGTCAGTATCGGCTGACAAGCGACATCGGGTTGAGCGGGTATCACGTTTCTAGAGTCGTTCATGGTGAAGCGGACAGTGCTGCTGATGCAGCTTCGCGACTAGGGAAGTTATTCTCTAGGGCTCCTGCAATATGGGTGAACATGCAAGAGCTTTATGACTTACGGGTAGCACGCCGTTAGGGGGTTATGTGGGTCCTATGTATTTTGCGAGTTCTAGTGGGTTATAGGAGCCCATGTAGAACATCATTGCCATCATCCAGCCCCATGTTCCTATGCAACAGACCGCGAGGACAAGGAGCACGAGTTTTGTCCATCCTTTCCAGGTGGATGGTCGTATGGAAATACCGAACAGAATGATTGTTATTCCAATGATGATGACCGCGAAAATAGTGACTGAGCTGGGGCTGTTGCGTGTTTTACATGCTTCCCCTAGTAGGGACACACACGTAACGCAATAGGGCAAGAAGACAAGTGCCACCGCTATAGAAAACAGAATGCGGGATTGTGGGCTGCGTTCGCTGAGTCGGTGGGAGCGGAATACCACGAAGATACAGAGGAGAGACAGTAGTACGGAAAACATGAGCTCAAACATTCCCGGCATAGAACAATCTCCCTTTTACACACTGAACAAGTTCATCACGCCAGGCAATGTCGAAAACAAAGCCCTTTGCAGCTATAGTAACCAGCCAAAGCACTAACGGAACAGGTCACAAACCAGTATCGAAGATCATCTCTCCCCCTTAACCATTGAGATAGCTCCCCGCGCTCTATCAGTGCTTGTCAGTCACTACATCTCAGAGTAAATCTACCCATTGGCAATTCTAGCGGGGTCTCCTGCACTACAATTTCCACGGGAGTTAGCGTTTTATCACCTGATAGAGAATAGATTCCTCAGAGTTAGTTGTGTCAGCCTCCGACACGTACTTTTTGTCGAAGTCTGAATACCGTTGCCATTGACGGCCACAATAAAAATCCCTTCCACAACCGTCTTCATTTAATGCACCACACCGTCACAGGAAGGTACTGGTCCCATGATTATTATGAGGTTTTTGTCTCGGTGTGTAGCTGCTTCGTGTGCGACTCTCCTCGCGCTGGCATCAGCTGCTACCGCCTGCTCTGCTGAGCCCATTCCAGAACGCCCTGCTTATGTGCCTTCGTGGTTGTGGTCAGCTCTTTATGACGGTAAGGCCTACCCTTCCCTGGACTGGAAGAACTTTGTGGTTGTCAATGGCAAAAACATCTACATTGGTTTCCACTACACCACTGGCTATACTTTCGACTGCGATATGGGAGCCAACAACCTTCTCAGTAGTGGTCGGGCAGTATCTTGCCTGGGATATATGCCCACTATGGGGGCGCTCCCTTTAACCCGCAGCACCTACCCCATCCCATCGAATAACCACCGCATCTTCACCCGTGTCGTCATGAGCAACAACAGTCATCCGGTACAAGCGGAAGCC
>QWBY01000995.1_pt1 | contig 28700 bp, 29 predicted proteins | sample 1972471 | NCBI WGS metagenome assembly QWBY01 (sample SAMN09866722, study PRJNA288562) | Human gut metagenome isolate term6_stool, whole genome shotgun sequencing... | reverse complement strand
TTGAACGAATACGAAAATTCGCGCGGGGTTTTACGTTTTGTCATAATTTCTTACTTTTTTTATAGTCAGAAATGTGACAAGCTAAATCCGTATAAGACAGAACGATGGGAAAAGCACGACAACAACCCTACTCCATCGCAAATCCGACAGCAGCAGCGGATGGCGAAAAACCGTTCGGAAACCGTTCGGAAGGAAATCGGAAGGAAATCGACAAAAAAAATCGGCTTTTACTTGCACGTATAAAAAATTATCATTACTTTTGCACCCGCTTACGAAAAAAGTAAGGGCGTTTAGCTCAGCTGGTTTAGAGCATCTGCCTTACAAGCAGAGGGTCGGCGGTTCGAATCCGTCAACGCCCACCAAAGGGTAGTTTCCAGAGTGGCCAAATGGGGCAGACTGTAAATCTGCTGCTTCTAGCTTCGGTGGTTCGAATCCATCACTACCCACTCTCCCAAAGCCGAATCACAACCGTGGTGCGGCTTTTTTTTATTCCCCATCAGCCATCAGCTCATTCCCCATGCCGGAAACGGCTGACACCGCACCGCCACAACTCAAAAAATCGGGCGAAAACAAACGCAAACAGAAAACTTATCCTTATCTTTGCACGTGATATGAAAGTCGTCATCACACTCGGTTCAAACACCTGTCAGCAGGCCAACATCAACAAAGCCAAGGAATTGCTGCGCCAACGGTTCGACGGAATCCGCTTCTCCGACGAGGAATGGACCGACCCCGTGGGCGTCGTCTCCGACCGATATCTCAACTGTATCGGACACCTCGACACACAACTCTCACTCGACGCACTGAAAACCACGCTCAAAGAAGTGGAGAGGCTCATGGGCGACTCACACGAGAACCACCAAAGGGGAACCGTCATCATCGACATCGACATCATCCGATACGGCGAACGCAAAATAAAGGACATCATCTGGCGCACCATCGCCACGCTCCTCATCGCCACGGCATCGCTCCTGCCGGCACAGGCACAGCCGTCGGACCCCGACCCCGTACAGCTCGACAAGGCAATAGCGTACTTCACATCGGCCAAATACCACGAGGCGCTGCTCATCTTCCAACGGCTCGACAAGCGATACAAGCTCAACGACCGCTTCAGGGCCTACATCGGACTGTGCTACTACTACGAATGGGACTTCAAAAGCGCCGCACAATACCTCGATGAAGTCATCCCGCGACTCGGAATGCTCGCTCCCCACGAACGCTCGGTCTATTACTTCACCGCCGCCGAGAGCCATTTCAACCTGAAACGCTATCCTGCCGCCATCACCCACTACGAGAAGGCACTCGAAGTGTGCTACGACAACGAGAAAGGCGACATCTACTACCGACTCGGACTCTGCCACATGTTCGCCGAAAACTGGCAGAAGGCCATCGACAACTACGCTCTCGCCGAACAATTCTACCGCCGCCACCGCAACACCGACGACCTCAAGGCGAGGCTCGCTCAGCTACAGCGCATGAAAGCTGGCTGCCAGGCCCGAATCGACGAGCAGACACGCGCCGACAGCAGCACGACGGCCAAGGCAAAGACCGACAGCACCGTCACCGTGGCAAGTCCGACAACACCCCAAAACACCCCCAGACAGGCGCCACCCGTCGATGACAACCCACAGAAAGAGAAGCAAAAGCAGAAAGACGCAGCACCCATCAACCTTGAAGACCTCTACCGCAACAAGATTGATGTGGAACAATAGTCCGCCCACAGCACAACGACGACAAAGCCACGGCAAGGGAAAGAAAACCCGACAATCAGGAACGAATGTGAAAAAAGTTGACAATAAATTTCAATATATGAGAGAAATTAAGTAATTTTGCCACGCTGAAGCAACTGTCAACAAAGCCACGGCAAGACCGGCACAAAGCCATCGGCCCGCAAATCCCGACACGACACTACCAGACAGCAGACGGGAAACGGCGCAGAAAGACAGACACGTTCAACCGCAAATAATAAAACAAAAGACATAAAAATGGCAAAGAAAAAAGCAGAGGGCACTTACGAAGAGACCCTTAACAGTTCAGAGGCCTTCTTCATGAAGTACAAGAAGCCCATTCTCATCGCACTCGCAGCGATTATCCTCATCATCGCAGGCATCATCATCTACAAAAACTTCATCTCAGGCCCACGGGAGGAAAAAGCAAGCACAGAACTGGCAAAGAGCCAGACACTCTTCAACACACAGAAGTACAGCGAGGCACTCAAGGGATTCCAGAAAATACAAGCCGACTACAGCGGAACCGATGCGGGAAACCTCGCCAACCTCTACGTGGGACTTTGCTATGCACACCAGCAGAAGCCAGACTGGGCAAAGGCATTGGAGAACATACAGAAATACAGCACGTCGGACGACCAGATCATCAGCCCGGCATCGCAGATGGCTCTCGGAGACATCTACGCCAACAACAACCAGTATGACAAGGCGGTAGAATCGTTCAAGAAAGCCGCTGAGATGGCCAACGCACAGGCATTCGACAAGACTAGCATGAGCATTGCCCCACTCGCACTCAAGAAAGCAGGCATATTGCTCGAAAGCCAAGGCAAGAAGGAAGAGGCACTCGCCATCTACAAGGACATCAAGAAAACCTATGTCAACTCCCCTGCTTATCAGGAAATGGACAAGTACATAGAAAGGGCGAGCAACTAAGCACAATGGCAACAGCACTTCACAACCTATCAGAATACGACTCGAACAGCATTCCCGACGCAAGCAACATGTGTTTCGGGATTGTTGTTTCGGAATGGAACCCCGAAGTAACGGGAGCGCTGCTCGACGGGGCAGTAAAAACACTCGAAAAGCACGGCGCAATTCCTGAAAACATCCACGTCAAGACAGTGCCGGGTAGCTTTGAGCTCGTCTATGGCGCCCATCAGATGACCCTCAACGGAGGCTACGACGCCATTATCATACTCGGAAGCGTCATCAGAGGAGAGACCCCACACTTCGACTACATCTGTCAGGGAGTCACCTACGGCATCTCACGCATCAACGCAACGAGCGAAATTCCAGTCATCTACGGCCTGCTGACCACCAACGACCTGCAACAGGCCAAGGACAGAAGCGGAGGCAGACTCGGAAACAAAGGCGACGAATGCGCCATCGTAGCCATTAAAATGGCCAAATTCTAAACCGAAGGACAGCCTGACAACAGCCAAGAGACTGACAACCAAGGGCAACCGCACAAAACAAGGACGGCTATCGCCACCCCAAAAGACCGCCAACCGACTGGCGCACACAAGCCACGGACAGACGGAACTGGCACGACGAAAGGGCGACAAACAGCAAAACAGACAGCAAGACGAGATTTTATGAAACTGCAACAATACTTCCAGGCATACGACTTCGAGGAGATTTACCCACACATCGGACTGATGTTCCCGAAGGCACGCCACTTGCGCGCCCAGTTCCAACATGCTTACGAGCTCCTGCTCGACATCAAACCCACCCCATCGAAGAAGTACATACTGTACCAACTCATGGAAGATCCCGACACAAACGAGATGTTCTACGGATCAGACGACAGCAATTTCAAGGGCCCTTGGGACGTACTACTGGGCAAAGAACTGCGAAAAGGCCCATCGGTCGATCTCACCGATGCGGAGATGGTGGCCAACTGCCTGCTCAACACCGTGCTCATAGGCCGGCATCCCAAAGACTTCAACAAGGACTTTGAAGACATCACAAGGTAGAACATCCCCCCACACACCTCTCATCACAACCCTCATTCTCACTACTCATCCGGCACAAGGACATGCCTGACCACCTTCGTTCTGCCAACGCACGAGCGACCGCATCGGCATAGCTGACCTTTCACCTGCCGAAACCTCACCTTTCACCTTCCAAAACCTCACCTTTTATCTTCACAAAGGTAACATTCTGGTACACAGTTAATTGCAACGCTGCGGAAAATTCATCAGATTGTAAGGATTTTTCTCAGAATATAGCGGATGGCGAAGGCCAGACAAGCCTCCCCTGATGGCGAGGGAAGACAAGGGCGCATTGGCGGCATTGGACTGTCGTTCTAAAAATCAGCGGAATTTTTCGACGAATGAGAATATGCGCAACCGCCTGCACCGAGACATTCGCCTTGCACAGCTCAAGGGGGCTACACCCTACTGATGTTGACCGAGTGAAGGTGAAACTTGCAAAGAGAGGATGATTTATAGAGGGTATCGTTGATAAAATATCAAACCGACGGGGATCATACTACATGTGCCCCGTCAGTTGTTTTACAACGGTTACGGCCTGTTCGGGACGGGAGAAGAAGTCCACAGTTGTCGTGACCGGCGAGAAGGATGGCCGTGCACGTTCCGAGTGAGACGGTAAACGAAACAAAAACGATTGGGGCTTGCCATGTTTTGGGTGAGGATGGGCAAGCATCCAAATAACAAAAAGCCTGCCTTTCCATTGGCAACCACCGTGGTCGCTGTCTGAAAAGGCAGGCGTTATGTTTCTTTGTCTGATGCGCAGTGAACGTTCTGGCATCAGACTTCAGCCGTCAGGCTTTTGATTTAGTAAAGATCCTTAAAGGCAGGATAAACAGGATTCGGCGTAGTGCTGCTCGACTCATCCCATACTGGACGAATGCTCTTGGCTTGTGTGATTCCGTTTCCTGACAAGTTCCACTGTTTGTGACCGAAGAAGAAGTCTTGGGATAGCAATGATGTTTTTGCCGTCGAACTCATGTATTGTGCATAGGCTAATCTTCCATCGTTCAGATTTCGGAAACCAAACGTGCTTGCTCCGTTCGCTCTTCTGCCTGCGATAGGCAAGAAAAGTCCTCTGTTGGCACGAACAAGGGCGGTTACATCATTATACTTGTATAATGTATTTCGACCCGTCGGGAAGTTTCTCTTGCGATTGTTTTTATCGCCACTGGCATTGGTGTAGAAGAATGCCCCATAAATGCGCTTGCCCGTAGGAGCTATGCAATATCCGGGAATTACATTTGCTACATCATACAGCGTAGAAAGATCGTCAAATGTCGGCATTCTATATTTCTGGTTGTCATTCATCGTGTAGTACCATACAATGTCACCATACTTGGCTTTGTCACGATCAACAGTCTTATTTTCTCCGGCTCCAGCAGTTGCATAGAATTTTTTGCATAAATCCAACGAAAGCCGCTTACTGTCGTTAGCCTTTAGTGACAGTGCTTGTGCAATGTCGCCGAAGCGGAATTGGTCGAGATCGTTAGGATCTGCCTCGATATCTTTTTTTGTGAATTGAGAAGTAGTTCTCAATCCTGTATTTGGATCTACCATATCGTATTGCGATATCCACCATTGCGTTGGTGCAATGCCCCAATAGTCGGCGCCTGAACCATCCTGACCATAGTGGATAAAGTTACCCGTGGCCCATTTCACACCCTGTACTTCAACGAAAGGATTGCCGACCACTTCTTTCATGTCCTTCACATTGGAACGGTACACCTTGTCAGCATTCAGCGTTATGTCGGTATAGTCGCGTGCATAGCACTTGTTGCCGATATAGACTGCGATGAGCACCTCCTCGTATGTGCCTGGCAATATGGCCGCATAAGTGTATTTGTTATTCTCAGAGGTGAACTTTGGTTTTCCTTCTCCAGGCTTCAGCAAGACGATGTCATTGTCACCTGAATTGACGTCATCCATGAATTTCCCCGTGCCAAGATCGAACACGTCAAGAGACTTCACACCACAGATATAGACAGCGTCAATATCTTTTAGCGTATTGCCACTCTCGTCGGTAAACTGCAAGCCCCAAATGGCAATTTGACGCTTCATGATACCCATATTGGCTTTCACCGTATTACCGTCCACCGAAGTGGGGTTGACCTTACCCCATTGAAAATCGAATTTCTTGCCAATGGTCTCAACAGTGCCGTCTTGCGTGGTAAGATTGAGTTCTACAAAACGTTTGATCGTTTCCTGAGGCTCATAATAAGTAACCTCTTCCCCGTCTTCTTTATCTGTTACTTTTTTTACGGATTGTATCGTACTACGAGATTCTTCCAACTCTGACGGACTGGGATAAAGGAAGCACAGCTCGTCTGTTGTTTTGATGGGTTTGACGGTACTGATTTGCCCATCAAATTTGCCGTTCTTGCCCACAGTCACATTGCCGAGCAGACTGAATTGCCCCGCTTTGCTGTTATCGTCATCACTTAGGTTGTAGGCAATGATCTTGTCAGTTGCTTCCCATGTGGAGTGCAGTGCATTGTCAGTGCCCTCGCTCAACGACCGCGTGCCATTAGCAACGGTCTCAACTGTCACATTGTAGTTGTACATATAGGCTGTCGTACCTGATGCGCTGTTGATATCATCATCATGACATGCCGTACATACGGACAGCGCTGCGATTGCGCAACTGACTGCCGTAAGCCATTTAAATTTTCTATTCATTTTATTTCTTTTTACGGGTTCGTTACTTGGTGTGGTCATCCCACACATTAAAATCTTTTAAGTCTAACTGCCCAACCTTGGCATTCTGACCGCTTGTTGGGTCTCCACCTTCTTCGGGATCTTTGGTCCCTGCGCTAACCCCTCCGAGCAGTTGGGTCTCCATCCTGACGGAGAGCATGTCTGTACTTGGACTTTGATAAGTTTTTTTCATACTCGCTTCCTTTTTAATGTTCTTTTGTTTTTTTATATAACTCTATAATATTTGGGATTTATATAACTCTATATATATGAAAACCTACTGGGGTTGAATTGTAGGACACACGTGTCAGGAAAAGGGCATGCAAAAGCAGAAAGGAAGATGTGTGGCAATCCCTCTCTGAATGAATGTGTGGCAACGCATCACGCATGCGCACAATAAAGAAAAAAATAAGTGTAAGTGATAGACAGTAGATGTGTCTAGTGTGTGTGTGTGTGTGTGTTAGCAAATTATTTGAATGCACCAAATCATCCACGTTAAAAAGATCGAAGAAAGATGAATTTCTTCGAGCAGCCCAACAACCTGAAACTTCATTGCCAAGCTGTTGTGGGTGGGCTATGGTTTCAAATTTGCTCATATCCTGATAGTTATATCGTATTGCAAAGTTAAATGATTTTTTGTTATCCTACAAGAAAAAATAAGAAAATTTTTGGATCATCGAGTAGAAAACGAGGAAACAAGCGAATTTCTTTCCCCGTTCGTTATTCTGCATTGCTTCAAAGAACACTTGATGCGATGCTGCAAAGTTGCGCTTCTCTTAGCGTAAAACGATGGCAACAGACGCTCATTCCGTAATCTGCAGACAGTAAGGCAAAGGCTGCTGCAACTCCATGAAAGTGAGGGTCGGCTGTTTGTCTTTCGTGCAGATGAGCGTACCCGCCGACGACTTCAGTGCCTTTCCCATGTCGTAGCCCATTGCCCTGACCTGGCTCTGCAGCCCGTTGTAAGCGCTTCGGTTGAACACATATATATATAAGGTGGCGCCATTCTGAGCCAGCATCAGCATGCTCGAATTGCCCTTTTTGAAGGCTGTCGGCAGAAATTCCTTGCTCAAGTCCATGTTTTTCACCCAGTTATAGTCTCGCCCATAACTGTCGGACGAGATGCCTTTATAGATGTAGCCTTGTTTCTCAAGCACTTTCTTCCCATGCTCCAGCGTCTTTTTCTGAAAAATCGAAATGGCATCCTTCACCGAAACGATATCGCTCTGCGCCTGAACGCCGACGGCAGCAAGGAGGACAACCATAAGCAGTAAAATCTTCTTCATCGTCAGCTAATTTGAATGAGTATTACAAAGATATGAAATATATTTAAAATTCATGTTCTGGCAATGCCATATTTTAGAAATTTTAGGAAGTTGTCGGACCTTCGGGCGCACAAAGTGCCACCACAAAACAGTAGGACGAGAGCGTAAAACAAGGGGAAAGGAGACAAAAACAAGAAGAAGAAAACAAGAAGAACAAGACAAAAAGCCAACAAAAACAAGATGAATAGGACGAGAAGAATTTGCATTTGAACCGAAATAGTTCTTCTGCACTGTTCTATTCATTCATCCATTATCAACCGATTAGCAAAAAAACGATATTCTGATGCGGTTAAATTTCTGTAATTATATAATGTGGCATAACCATAATCACAGAAAATAATGTATATTTGTAAACAGGAAGGATATAAGAACAAGACCCGATAGCTTGACGAATCAGAGGCTACCGGGAATCAACGTTACAAAGATAGTGCTTTTTCTTGTTGCAATCAAGTAAATGAACGATTTTTTATGGAATATTTAGAATTTGAAAGAATCTTGTCTGCCAAACGAATGCGGAGATATAAGGAAGCAGCGAATGGCGATACTCGCAAGGCTATGGCTTTGTATCGCTACAACTTGCGCTTGTCACAGGAGATGTTCACAATCGTGAGTTGCTTTGAGGTGGCATTGCGTAATGCTATAGATGGTCTTTTGGTAACAACCTTGGGAAACGACTGGTTGAGAGATTCCGTTCAAGACGATGGTATATTCTCCAACGGTCGCATGAACGAGACAAGAAAAATCATAGAAAAGGCATACAACCGTTTGAATAGACAAGGCATATTTTCTCACTCAAAGCTGATTGCCGAAATGGAATTTGGTGTTTGGAAATATATGTACTCTTCTCTACAGTATCGTGCAACAGGACAATGTTTGTTAAGAGCTTTTCCTAACAAGCCTCGCTCATCTGCTGCTATTCAATACAACAACACATACATTTTCAATGAACTTGATAAGGTAAATAGCTTGAGAAATAGGATTGCCCATCATGAACCAATCTGTTTTAGACTTCATGCATCGAAAATAGACACTAGCTACATTGTCAATGAATATCAGAAAATACAAACTTTATTCTCTTGGATGGGAATCGATTCTCGTTCGATGTTGTATGGACTTGACCATGTACAAAGTGTCTGCACTAAAATAAATGCTTTAAAGTAAGGAGTTTTACGTTCTTTTTTACAAGAAGATTGCCCCACCCATGAGTTATTAGCATACATTTTTTGATTAACTTTTTAAGATTTTTGATAATTACAAGTAAACATTTTCTCAATCAACAGTAAGCTAAACTCAAAAGTGCACGAAGACGTGAGTCCACCAGTGCACTTTTTTCATTTTCATTTGCCACATCCAGCTTTGTCCCTACACTTGCTTTCCGAAACCATTTCGGCAACATTTCCACCCACCGCACCCCACTGAAGGCGCGCGCCACCGACCACAACCTCTACGGGGGAAGAGCCGAAACGCATCGGCACGTTCGAGGAAATTAAGTGGAGTTAGTACAGCTTGTTTTTCAATTTATCGAGATTACTCTTTACGAAGTCGAGTATTTTTTCCCCAAGAAGATGCACCTCCGTTGAGAATAAGGCGGGCTTTCCATCGTCCAAACTAAAGTTTTTGTTTGAATTGTCGATGGCTCTTTCCAGGTGGACGGTGTCCCTATTCAAATCAAATCCGCCAGAAATCCGCTCATTCAGATAGTCTTTGAATCGCTTATATCTCGTGATGTCATAGTCTGAAGGTCTTGATTCGTAGATATGATAATACAGCCAGATTTCAAAACACGGATTACTCTGTGCCACATTCCACGCCGAATAAGGCTTCAGCTCACTAAATTCAGCTTTCACTTTCTCATTCTTTTTCTGACAGAAACTGCGCAAGGGATCTATTTTTCCCTCATCGTCCCAAGTGTCCGTGTCGATAACAAACCACACCATATCACCTTTTTGATAATCGAGGATGTATTTGGGGCTATCACCCTCGAATATCTCAATAGCACGTTCTTTTAGTTTCAGCGGATCGGTTCCAGCGGTTGGCAATATGGGGATAATCTCCAAATTGGAAGTCATTCCTTTGAAGAACGAAAAATAGGCTGGTTCTGTCCCAACTCCCTCACAGACGACATACACCTTACGGGCGTCACGTGAAGGCGCATGCTTAAAATAATTCTTGGATCGTTTGAGCATGGCTACCAGTGAAGTGCTTCGAGATTCGACATAAACGGTATTCCGCCGTATCTTCCATTGAGGTAACCATTTTCAATATTTGCCGTTCGGTGGATATTGAAATCGCTCAGCGAATAAAGCTGCGTTGCCTGCTCCACGTCTTTCTGCGCAAACCATATCTCATCGGGCCTGAATATATCTTGGTCAAGCAATCCCGATTCGTGTGTCGTAAAAATCAGCTGCCCCTTTGCCTTGTCGCTCGCAGAGAGGTCTTTCATCAACTGTTTTATCATAACAGGGTGCATGCTCCGCTCTATCTCATCGACGATATACACGCTGTTTTCGTAAGTCGTAGAATAGAGTAACGGCATATACTCGATGAGCCTTTTGGTACCGTCAGACTCCAAAACAAGCGGCAGTTCCATCTCTTTTCCCGTACTGCATTTGTGTATCGGGATTAACGTCTTCTTAACGGCAACGTCGTTCTCAAAAACAACATTGGCGACTTCACCTAACACAGACCTTATCGGGAATGGCATGCCTGGAAATTCCTTTGCTTTTAAAATCAATCGCGAAAGCTCAGAATCAGGCTTGACACTGTCCTCCTGAATCGTCTCCTTTTTAACTTCCAAGCGGGTGATACCAGTATTCATCTTAGGCAATAACTGGCTCGCCATGTGCTGAAAATCAGGCTTTGTGTCCAAGAGATGGGGAATATACTTTGCAAATGCGTTGGGCAAAAGTATCTGAAGCTCTTTGACAAACCAATGGTAAGCAGACGTTATTTTCGCAAATTCTTCTGGATAGCTTTTCCCAAGAAATGAAAGAAGCGACATTTCAGGACGAACAAGACGGCTGAGGGCATCAATAAATTCGGGTGTGACCTTCTTGCCGACCTCAGCTTCGTTGATTTCTATCTTGTTGTCAATGCGCTTGAAAATCCATATATCCGTTGTTTTCTTACTCAATAGCAACTCCTCAAAAAGAATCTTAGCGGACTCGAACTCAATATGATAGTAATAGACAGCGCCGTCTTTATAAAACTCAACAGCAATTGCAGTTGGCTGAGCCTGGCAATCAACGTCAAATTGAAATTTCAGACCGTCCCTCCGCAGACCGTTCAGGTTGCCGTCCTTCACTAAAGTTTTCAAAAAATGAATACTTTCTATCAGTGCACTCTTGCCGGCGCCATTAGCCCCGTAAATCGCACTCAGACGCAAGGCGGTTGCAAACCCACAGGCTACCTTGTGGCTCTCATGATTATGGCTCTTGCTTGACGGGAAGGTGTTAAATTCAACCTCTTCCTTAAACGAATGAAAATTCTGAACCGAAAGTCTTAATAGCATTGCAATTCCGTTAAAAGTTCACTGCAAATATACGTAAACAAACGTAAAATGTCAAAGAAATCAACACTATTTCGATAATTTCTAACATTATTAAATAACTGTTCACAATTAATTTTTCACCCACTCGATGGTCAGATAGCAGAAGTTTAGCCTTCTGTGCCTTTGAAAGAAAGACAGATCACGTATCAGACTATCAAACTAAATCAGTACTGCCGAAATAAACGGCGACGCATCGTGCAGGACAATGAAAGACTGAAACAGATCATTCTTTTCAACTTTATCATGATAATATAATTACTTATCTATTTATATAAAAATATAAACTGCGACAAAAAAGTGTAAAGTTTAATTATTTTTCAATAAACTACTTTTCTGTCGCAGTTGGAAGGAAAATTAGCGCAAGACAAAACTACAAATTTGTCGCAACTAACATAATGCTCTGACACATAGCTATTTGAAGGTTTAAACAAATATGGCTGACCAACGGAATCTGTAGGAAAGCTGAAAGCGAAACAGAAGAAAAACAACGAGGAATCGCTCGTTTTGTAAAGAAAAATGACAATCAAAGCTATCATTTTCCCTTTCCGTCGCTATCTTTTTCCCTTTCTGTCGCCTCGGTCGGAAAAAACTTACTAATTTGTCGCCGAGAGCTTACCTTTCAGTCGGCAGCATCTTCCCCTACAGTCGGGAACAAACTACCTTCGTGTCGCCATACATCAGCACAACACAATCATTATCAACACCTTACAACTCCCTACTAAATCTATAACCAATGAATGGTAACGATATCAAAGTTCATAGAAAAGTCTCTGTCGGACTGTAGGGCCTTCACTGATTTCAGTTTTTGGCCGAACGGCCGACGGGGGCAAAGGTCGGAGCGTCAACAAACGATGCCTACATGCACGAAGTCACGCCCAAGGTAGTGCCGATGGCCGTCAGAATGGTCACCAGCATCTGAATCAACATTTTCCACGTATCTCTTTTCATCTTCATTTAAATTTTTTATCGGGTGAAACACATCGCCTACCGGTAAGGTTTAAGGATTGGCAGGGTCGTTGCTGCCTTTGCCACCGGTTTTGTCATCGTCGCCAGTGCCGGCATACTTGTCGTCCTCTTCCATCTTCACACCTTCGAGGAAAGTCTTGATGTAGTGCTTGTCGGCACCCTTGTGACTGTCGGGGCGGAAGATGATGTGTGGGTCGTAGATGTTCTTCGCCACGCTGAAATCCTTGCTGTTGCTGACACCACGCGAACGGATGCCCACCTTGAAGCTGCCGAAGCCGTCGAGTTTCACACGATGTCCGTTCTTCAGATCGTAGGCCATCTCCTTCACCAGTGCGCACAGTACGGCCACGATGTCCGACTCGGTCACGGTGCAACGCTCGCTGATGCGCTCCGAAAGTTCCTTCACTCCTACAGTTCCTTTCATCACCGCACGCGCATACCAGTTTCCCTTGGTTTTACTTTTCTTACGCTTGTCCTGATACATTCTGTACTTAATTGCCATAATGCTATAAAAATTTTAAGTTGTCCTCCCTCCATTGCCGTCATCCTGAACAGTGTTTCTCATGCGGAGGGAAAACGGGTTAATAAATAAGCCACCGTCATGGCGGCCGTTGTCTATATTAATAAGGTACCTTCAGTTATGGTGGACTCCGCCAATCGGCCCTTCCTGATAGTGGCATGCCTTGCGAATGGGCAGCATCCACTTCGTTTTCGGGCCGCTGACACCAACCGAGCCCCTACCCTTTGGGCGGTAGCTGACATGAATCCATCGCTTCTGCGGCGAACCTGCTGGCTCAAGGATGAGCTGGTCGAAAGGCGTCAGTTGCCTGATGATGCGCGCATACTTGCGACACATCTCATTGCCCGTCACATGAATGTCGGCCGCCTGACCGCAAAGGTGCTGCGATGTCGCCACTCCGCCCACCGCACGGTTGAGAACCCGGCAACGGTAGCCACTCGTCACAATCACCCGTCCGACCCTCTGGCGCAACGGTTCGAGCACCTTCACCGCCAGCAGTCTGAGATTTTCGACCACCTCCTCGTTCGTCAGTCCGTCTTCCGGATGCTCCTCCGGCACATTCTTGATGCCCAGTCTGATGGCCGTTCCCGACCTGAGCATCTCGCCCACGGTGAAATGGGGCGACAGTTTCTCGTCAAAATCTATTTTCATGGTATCACATTATTATATAGTAGCACGACGCTCTTCGTCGTTATCCTCTTGCGATTGCAAAGGTACGACATCAGCAGCCCCATATCAAGAAAACGTGGACTACTAAAGTGTATAGTCTTGCATATACCATAGCCAACCCATTCATTATCAGAAGCATAGAAAGCATTGCGTCCTACCACAACAACCGCCCCACTACTGTCCTCCCCCACCCTCGCCCTGTCAAGGCTTCTCTGCCTACGGTCTCCAAGCCCACCCAGCGATAGAAAAGCAACGAGCAAGCGAAAAGTAAGCTTTTGTCCGACAAAAGGTCATCTTTTACTCGATAATACCTGATGTTTGAAAAATTATGTGTAACTTTATCGCGCAATCGGACGACTTTCACGCCAAACGTATGGAAAACGACCGGCACGCAAGCAGAGACAGTCTTTTCTGTGTATGCTCCGAAAAACGATCGTCCGTAGCAACTTATTAAAATAAAACACTTATGAGAACAAGATCAAAATTTATTCTGACTTACATCGGAGGCATTGTAACAGGCATTGTACTGATGATTCTTCTCGGCATTTTCGCAAGCATGAGGAATGGCGCAACCAATAAAATTTCCGATGACATCGTGATGTTCGACCAGCCCAGACCAGCTCCAGACGCCAAAGTGTTCGAGGTGTTTCAGGTGCTGTCCGATGGCAGTGCCCTTGCCAGTGCCGATTTTACGATGGACAACGATTACGGCGGGACTGTCGTCCTCTTTCTCAACGACAACAAAGAGGCTTACTACGACGACCAAAGAATAACAGTACCAGAAGGGAAAATCCTAAAACAGATAGGAACATTCAAATACGAGACAAAACAAGAAATTGTCAAAACCGTGCCAGTAGTGAGATTATTCAATCGTTAAACACATAAGGAAAAGAAAAAATATGAGAATTTTCGGCAATATCATCTGGCTCATCTTTGGTGGCATAGAATCGGCCTTGGCCTATTTCGCTTCAGGTCTTGCCATGATGCTCACCATCATCGGCATTCCCTTCGGCCTGCAGTCGTTCAAAATCGGAATCTACGTGCTGTGGCCATTCGGGCAGAAAGTGGTGCTCGACAAAGAGCAACACGGTTGTCTCCACACCGCGATGAACATCCTGTGGTTCTTCCTCGGAGGCTTCTGGATATGTTGCATCCACATCCTTTTCGGTGCGTTGCTTTACATCACCATCATCGGAATCCCGTTCGGAAACAAGCAATTCGAACTGGCGGGGCTGGCTCTGCACCCCTTCGGACGAAAGGTGGTGCCGACAGACATGAACCTGTGAGCCGCACAACTCCGCCTCGGCAACAGATCGACGAGCAAACTGTGCGCAATGACATGAAATTGGCATGGTCGCAGACGGCTGATTGGGTTAAAATAGTATAAAAAAGGCAAACAGAACGATTTATAGCAAAAAAATGTTATTTGTTTCACGGAAAAGTCTTACCTTTGCAGGGAAAAATAGAATTTTTGCTTAAAATATAGTCATTAATAATTAACAATTTATGAAAAAATTTTTTATCGCACTTTCGATGCTCGCAATGGGTGTCACAGGCATGCAGGCTCAAGTAGCTCTTGAAAAGCAGAAACCATTTGACAACGTCTATCTCGGCATTCAAGGCGGTGTAATGGGTCCACTTAACTTCAAGCATTTCTGTCCAGTCAATCCGTCAGCAGGACTCAAACTGGGCAAGAACTTCAGCCCGGTATGGGGCGCCAACATCGAAGGAATCGCATGGTTCGGCGACAATCGCTGGGATTCAGGCTCTATTGGCTTTGCTGACAGCCACACATTCGTAAAAGCAATCAATCTCGGTCTAAACGGTACACTCAATCTCACTAATCTCTTTTCTGAATACAAAGCCGACCGCACATTCGAACTCGGCGTAGAAGCCGGTATCGGCTATTACATCTGCTTCGGCGATGACAACCTCATCCGCACCAACAACGAAGGTGACGACACAGAGTTGACAGCCAAAACAGGCCTTACCTTCGCATGGAACCTCGGCAGCAAAAAGGCATGGCAGATTTATGCTGAGCCAGCAGTCATCTGGAACCTCACACACGGACCTGGCGATGCCGTTCGTTTTAGCAAGCCAGCTGCACAACTCGGTCTGTTCCTCGGCGTGAACTACAAGTTCATGACTTCTAACGGAACACACAATTTCAAGGTTTGGAATGTCGGCGAGATGAACGACGAGATCAACTCTCTTCGTGAGCAGCTGAACGCTAAGCCAAAAGAAGTTGTCAAGGAAGTGGTAAGAGAAGTAATAAAGGAAGTTCCAACTACCACTACACAGACTGTCAAGGTTGAGAACTTGGTATTCGTTACTTTCGCACAGGCTAAATACAACTTGACAAACGCTGCCAAGAATGCGCTCAACGAGATCAAGGAAGGCAGCCACGTACAGGTTGTCGGCACTGCTTCACCAGAAGGAAACCCACAGTTCAACCAGAGATTGTCAGAAAACCGTGCTAAGGTTGTTGCTGACTACCTCAGAAGCCGTGGCGTCATTGTTGACGAAGCTACTGGTAAGGGTGTACAGGGCGTGACATCGAACCGTCTGGCAGTTGTTTACGCACAGTAAATCTTACCCGACCAGCCCATACGACTGGTCTGTAAAGAAAACAACAAGTGGGGATGAACCATAACGGTTCATCCCCACTTTTACTTTTGATGTGGGTGCAATGTCTCGCCCACAACCACTAAACTCAATGCGGTCAACTGCAAAATCCGCTTTCCTTTTTGTAGTTAGGCAGAATGAAAAACACGTATGGTGTTAGCTTTCAGACACCATAATGCCAGCTATAAGCTGGGCGTTGCTTTCTTTTGCATGAGGAAAAGCCCCAACGAGCAATTTGGATTAAAGCCGAACTGTAAGCCGTATCCGCGTCATCAAAATGTAAACCTCTGTCGAATGCCCCAATCAATGACTTGCAGCCAATATTCGATTCACAGGGTTCGCAACGGCACACCGCCACAACGAAAAGCATTTTTCTTACGATCGACATCGACTATTCAGCAAAAAATAACTATCTTTGCAACACAAGTACCCCACGTGCCCTCTGGGAGCATCGCAAAAGAAAGGACGAACAGAAAATCCGTCCGTCCCCGACTGGAAGGCGAAGTGTCGCCGTCAGCACTCAAACAGCTGACCGACAAGCACCTGGAAGACCTTCGACACAACAACGTCGCATCAGGAAACGGCACACGACAACGATGCGACACAGAAAAAAACAATAGAGATATGAAACTGGCAGAAGCATTGTCGATCCGCAAGGACCTGACCAAGAAGATTGAAATCATCAAGTCGCGCCTGATAAGCAACGTACGACTGCAGGAGGGCGACGAGCCATCCGAGCAGCCCGCTGAGCTTTTCAAGGAACTCGACAGTTGTTTAGTGCAGCTCGAATCGCTCATCGCACGCATCAACAAGACCAACATGCACACCAAAGCCGACGGACGCACACTCACCGAGATGATGGCTGAGAAGGAAGTGCTGACCAAGCGCATCGCCATCATCGCAGACGTGGCAGACAAGGCCAACGAGACGCAAGACCGCTACTCACGTTCCGAAATCAAGATGGTGACCACCATCGACGTCAAGGCACTCAACAAACAGATGGACAAGCTGTCGGAACGACTCCGTAAGCTCGACATCAGCATACAGGGGCTCAACTTCCTCACTGATCTGGAGGACTGACCCCCACCCCATTCGGAAACCAATTTGGTGTAGCCACTTGCAGAGGGCGAATTGAAAAAAAACGATCAGTAGCCGAAGGAGCACGGCATTTCCCAGTGTGGACTCACGGACGATGCTCAGCACGCTATCACGGCGCAAGCTTCATTGTGCACATTTCACTACCATCAATTGACTCTACAAATGGTGAGGGCCGGGCTGAGGGAGATTGGTTTCCCACAAATGCCAACCCGTTCTGCCAGCCACCTGACGGGCAGCGTCAACTCCTCCCCTATTGCACAGGGAGACTTTGAAAAGCGATGGCATGAACAAGAAAGGCGGGGGCGACGGAAACGGGATGAGAACAGCGACGGGCATGGCGGCAAAACGATGGCGGCCATGCCCGTCAGCTTGTCAACAGTAACGGATGTCGAGCCACATGGGAGCGGCGATCGACTGGCGGGAGAGCAGGTAGAGATAGCGTTCGAGCACGGGACAGACACGAATGTTCTTGCGAGTGCGAATCCGCCCAATGACGGTCGATGGGTTTCTGGGCACAACACAGTGGAGCGTCGTGCAGATGCGCTCCACGATGGTGCGGAATCCCATGGGCAATCCACGCTTGTCGCGCAGGCTTCCGGTCTCCCATACGATATGCGCCAGCTCAATAAGGTCGCACTGTGTGCCAGTCCAACAGAGCCTTTCGTCGGGGCCACGGGCAATGAGTTCCCTGAAGTTTTCCACGATAGTCGAAATAAACTGAAAGCTCTGTATCTCTTTATCCATCGGTATTGCAGCCGTTTTAATCATCCTGGGGCTTGGTTTTCAGTTTCAAACTGTAAGCATTATAATATGCACTTATTTTGACAAGAAAAGACCTATAATAACCGATAATTCTAAGAAATAAAAGTTTAAGTCTATTTTAACTAACACAGATAGCCCCAAAAAAGTTTTACCGGACAGCAATATTTCCAATTATATAAGGTTTCTCTTCCGTCGCCGTCTGGTCCAGGTGTTTTTGATGGGCGGCGGACAATCTTTCAGACACGGCAAGTGGCTTTTCTACCGTTGTCTGGTTGCAAAATTAGCACACGCTTGTGCAATATCTGTTCACTAAGAAAAAATTTTTAGTTAAACTTTCCTATTTCTTCTACTTTCCATCGCAATGACTATCAGCGCCAGTACGAATGATCTTATGGGAATTTCGGTGCAGAAACTTTCCAGCAGAAAGGAGCTGCACCCATCCCATAAAGCTGCAGCGGACAGGTCAAGGCCATCCGCCGTCATAGCTTTCCCCACGTCGTCCTCCCTTCACAGGCAGGCAGGGACTTCGTCTTACAACAGGCTCTCGCCGAAGATAGCATCCTTGATGTCCTTCTCGTGGTCGAACACGAAGCGGGCAACGATGGAGCTGAGCAGTGCCGTGGATGGCATTTTGATGCTGGAGGCTGACTTCAGGCGGTCGAGAACGCTCTTGAGGTCGGCGTCGATATAGACGGTGGCGAGCTTCGAATCGCGCATCTTGTAGTCCTTGGCCAGGTCGAGGAAGAGTTGCCAACTGTCCTCTCCGCTGTCCTTGGCTATGGTGTATTCACGCGCTAACGCCTTACCCTCGGCCTTCGGCAGTTTCTTCGCTGCCGGAGCGGTGCGGTCTTTCTCATCGTTGGATGCCTCCGTCTTAACGGCTGGCTGCGGTTTCACCGGTTCAGTCGTTTGAGTTTCTACTGCCGGCTTTGGCGTTTCGCCCTTGGCCGGTGTCACAGGGGTTTCCGTTCCCTGTGCTTTGTGTACCAGACTCGCAATTCCGCCCGGCAACACTACACTGGTTTTCTTCTTTACCATAGTCTTATTCTTTTAATATTGTATTCCTTTTCGTTGTTGATTCGGTGTCCACCCTCGGACACCCGTAAACCTGTCGGGGCTCGCCGGTGCGCTCCCCCACCCCGTCGCCACACTCTGGCTGACAGACGGCGGAGCTGTCGCAGCGGCTATTTCATCCGTTTGAGCATGAAGTCGAACGCTCCCTTGACCGCCTCACGCTGGGTGGCCAGTAGTTCGTAGGTGTTGATGCGCTTCAGTGTTGCGCGACTGTTCACCATCGGCGTCACTTTTCCGATCTGTTGGAAGATGTCGTTGGTGGCGGTCCACATGCGTTGTTCCTCGGTCGTTCCGATACGGGGGTCGATACGGTTGGGAACGAAAAACAGTTGGGCGTGCATCTCCGGATTGTGTTCTTTGAGTGCGTTGATGACCTGTACGAAAACACCCGTGGAGTCGAGCGTCTTGTCCTCGTACTCGTAAGGGCAGACGATGTAGTCGGCATCGGCAAAGAGTGGCACAAGACCGTCCTCGCTGACGTTACCCGGCGAGTCGAAGAGCACATAGCCCTCCACCTGTGAGGCCGAGTCCATGAGCTGCTGCATCAGTTCGGGCTCACTGACATCGAAACCCTGAACGATGTAAGGTTCTTCCATGCCCTCATACACTTGGGCATCCTTCTGCCGTTGCATCATGATGGTCTTTTGCAGGTCGGTGTCGATGATACAAACCGGCTTGCGCTTGTAGGCCAGATAATTGGCGAAGAGGATGCACAGCGTGCTCTTCCCCACTCCACCTTTCTGATTGGCAAAAACTACTTTTATATTTTTCATTTTTTATATATTTATATTATTACTTATTTCAATAGAATACTGTCACACTGCCAATTATCAGTTCCCGTTACTCATCGTCTTGGGGATGCCCCATGAGTTCGATGTGTCTGTGACGCTGCTCCAACATGGCATAGAGGCAGAAGAAACCCACCAGCACCGACACGAGACTGGCACAGACCAGAAGGGTGAAAATCCAGTCGGGAACGGGCAGTACGGCAAGGAAAAAGAAGGCCACGCTGAGCAAAATCACCGTCAACACAGAATAAACGACGTAAAGAACCAGCCGATGCAGTCTTCCTCTGACCGACCGAAGAAGCTGTTGTAGAAAGTTAGTGCCAAACACAGCGATGAAAATCTGAGACGTGACGGAGAGGAAATCGATGACGAAGGACCCGTCAGCTGCCCAGTCGGCCAGAACAATGAGTTTGCCAAAAACAATAAAAACGCAGAGTGAGACGACGAGCGACACGACCGACTTCAAATGAAACGACTTGTAAGGGTAATCTCCCACCCTCCGCAGCGCACGGCGGAAAAGCAGCAACAGACCCGCCAGCGATAACAGGGCCAGACTCTCGGAGAGAAGTGACACGACATCGCTCACCGAAATCTGTTCGGGCGTCAGCACTGCATCGACAACGTACTCGTTCTCATTGAGGAAAGCCAGCAGCAAACCGACAATGCTCATGACAAACAGTGTCAGACTGACATTGGCGAGGGCCTTCTCACTGGGTGTTATGGGTAGGGTTTTTATCTTCGAATAATTCATAACGATTGATTATTTCTTGAGGTTTGATGCCTGATTGTGCAGTTTTATATTGCAAATACTTCAGCATCAATATTCTATATATTTATATTCTTATATTTTTATAATAATAAATTTATCATCATTTATATGCCAAACATAGGCTATTGATAAGGATTGATGTCGGAGTCATCGCCGTTCGTTTCGCTCGCATCCGACGACATGGTGAATCGGAGCAGACAGAACGAGCCGAGGGTAAGCCCGAATTGCGCCACCTGCAGCACACTGTTCCAAGTGGAGAGGTCGTTAACCGTGAGCCCACCCACCTGCGTATATAGATAATAGTAGCCGAATTGGAAAAGATTGTCAAGGATGGGGAACGTAATCAGCGCCCACCCGTAAAAGCGGAGGTTGCCGAAATAGTTGCGAATCAGCCCTACCCCAACGAAAACACCCGCCAGATAGATGGCGATGTGGTTGAAAAACGGAAAGGTTGACTTAAAAGTGCCAAAGGAGGTGTGGCGAACGACACCCGTATCGGTGAGCACATCGCCCGACGGAATGGTGGCAATGACAACGCCAAGCAGCACCAACACCATCATGACCACCAACGAAAGCTGCAGGGCAAAGTGGCTGCGACGGTAGAGAGACCGACGAAGCACCTCCCACATCGACAAGGTGCACACACACATGACCACCTCTTTCACCACAGCGACCATGTTCGACATGTCTATGGGTGAAATGGCATCGACAAAAAGCCCATAAACACGGTCGGAGGTGTTGACGAACGAGTCGATGAATCCCAGCAACAAAATCGCCACTCCTATTCCGAACGACCAGTTCAGCACGTCTTGCTGGCGATGGTTGACTAAAAATTGTTTTATCATATCTATTTATATTTTTCGTTGTTTCTGTAATTTTATTTTTATATATTTATATTATTATGCCTTTATATTTAAACATTTAAAAAGCTATACATATTTATTTGTTTATATTTTTATTGTTTATCAAAAAGACATTGACCAAAAGTCATTAAACATTTCTTTATATTTTTATATATTTACATTTATGTTTAGATAAAAATCTATATAGATAATCATCCGAAAACAAAAATACAATAAAATAAAATAATGTGCAAATATTTTAATGTTTTTATGATTAAATATTTTCCTATCTTTATATATTTATATATTTCCATGTTTGAATATAAACATATTTATTGACGTTTTGGCGAGCAATGTTTCATTACTTTCAGCATGACTTGGGGTGAATATGCGTTGCGCTGAGTAGCCAACTCATAATAATGGCTGCGGTAAAGGTTGGAAACTTGGATGTGGCTAAGAACTTAATACCGTCTATCAATTATCCACATGCAACGTTCGCCAGGAGACATCAGGCAGAAATGATTGGGATATCTAAGAAATACGGTGAAGGCAGCTAAACGAAGAAGATAAATTGAATGATTAGTATAACAGGGGCAGACAGGGCAGTAACGATCTAAAGCCTTGAAAGCGAAAGGAAATGATGAATAAAGGAACAGTCTATTTTAATACATTTGTATTTTTATATATTTATTTGTTTGAGCATTTATACATCATTAATTTTTCGTGTCTTCGCTTCGACGTATGGCTGACGAGCACTTGATAATCAAAGAAATGAAAACTGATAACAGGGGGCGACAAATATGGAATATTTTTTGGATTTATTAATATGACATTTGTAGCTGTTCATTTTGCGACAGAAATGATTTTTTAAAGCAGCAATGAATGGTTGCCAAAGCTATAAGTTCGACAGAACGGGGCTAAATTCGATGAAAAAGAGGCGATAGCTATACCAATGGGCGACAAAAAGGGAAGGAATTACGCTAAAAGCTAAGCTGCGACAAATAGGGAATGTATTTTTGAGCGGTCTTTTTTATCCTTTAACTCACTGTGTATCAGATATATTAAGGTAGGTGTTAAAGGTGAACGGCGACAAAAAAGTGAAAAGTTTTGAGAATAGTTCAATTTTTAGTTGAACAGAAATGATTTAAAGCTTTATCATTCAGAGGAATGAAATGGATGAAGTTCGCAAAAAAGAGGGCAACAATTTCCTAATTTGTCGCCGTTAATATACCTTTTATAATGTCATTCCTATGCTTTTACAAGCCAAAAGCTATGGTTTTGGCGACAAAAAGGTAAGGTTTTACAAAACTGGCGCGAAACGATGGTGCGACAAATTAGTAAGATTATATAAATAGGTGAAGATTGGCGAAGTGCGACGGATGGGGAATAAAAACTCAATAGTTCATGATGGGGTCAAAAAAGGTGGAAAAAAGAAGGTGAACAGGATGGGGCAGTGAGGTTAAATGGGCTGCTGAAGGGAGGCTGAAAGGGCAACGAGGAGAAGTTGAAGGGGTAGGGGATTAGAGGGATTTAGAATGTAAGAAAGTTTCTAACAGGTTGATATTGAGAGGCGATTGGGGGGGTAAAGGTGTTAGAAAGGACAAGTTGGGAATGATTATGATGAGCCAAATTGTACAAGAACAAAAGAAAAAGAGGGTAGGGGGATTGCTGATGAAATGTGGAAAACCGACGAAGCGTTGACTAAAGGAGAGCGTAGGGCAAAAAAAACTTCATGCACGATGACGTACAGAGGTTCGTATTGACGACGGGATCAACTGCAATGACGAGGAAGAAATGACCGAAATGACGACAAAGAAACAGTATTAGCGAAGAGGAAATGCCCGAAGTGACGACAAAGCAAGAGTATTGAGGAAGAAGAATTACCCGAAGGGACGAGCAAAAGGGAGCTTAGGGACGAAGAATAAGAGGCTGTTGGGACTGGGTGGAGTAAGGGAACGGGGCTGTTAGGCAATTGATGCTGGGACGGCGGATGGGCGAGGGGTGAGCGGTGGCAGCTGTGCCGAAAAGTGACAGTTCGGCGAACAAGAAAGAACGACAAAGCATTGAAAACCAAATGGATAGAAAAGGAAAAGTAAAGGCTGGCGACAAAAAGGGAGGTTCGCCAGAAAAGACTTAGTAAAATCATCAGCACGGAAAATCAAAAAAATAGACTTTATTACAAAAAGCAAAACTCTCTTTCGATTAGAAGTCATTAATATATCTTTATAAGATATTAGTTAAGATGCGACAAAGTATTGAAAAGCAGAAAGATACACGATTTATCGGCGACAAGTTAGTAAGTTAGCGCCGACAGTTTAGGAAGTCAGCACTGACAGAATAGTAAGGTAGGTGCGACAATTTAGTAGGTGGTCAATGAGCTGTTGCGACACATTGGGAGAGTAGCGCCGACGCTAAGGGAAGGTGTTTGCTCGGCAAGTAAAGAATCACGACAAAAGGATGTCATTCTCATCGTTTTGCCTCTTTAGTTGTATAAACTGACATTGATTTTTCGTTGATAATTCTTCGTTTTGCCCGTAGTTAGTTTACAAATGTTGTTTTATAATCAACTAAAAGTCAGTCGTTTGTTGAAGATATAGCGTTGTGGGCGACAAATGGGGAGATAGTTTGAGAATGTGAATGTCGTTAATGACCGACAAAATAGTAAGTTGCTGAAAAATCATTACAAAATGTTCCGCATTATTTCTGCCGTCTATTGCCTTTCGCCAGACAATCCCTTGCTTTTGCGATGGTTGAAGTTTTCGTTTGCCAGCTTCATCAGCCACTTTCGGTCGATATTGGTATGTCATCAGGCGGCTGAAGTCGGGGCTATCGCTGTTTTTTCGGTCACGTTGCGCCCGCCCGTTGCTTGTGGATGGGCGCCTGCCGTCTCGCCTTTTTCCATTTGTTTGGCAGCTTCCTTAGCTGTCGTTCCCACGATTGTGATACTTCGCCTTAGAACGAGCGATAGGCGAGGGATAAATGAGTTTCGGCGGACAATGCGGTGCCACGCTCCGTTGGTGTGGCTATTGCATACGTTTAGTGGCCCAACGAGAACCGTTGGACCACTATGGATGGTGTTGGCAGAAAGGAGCGGAGCGCTGGGACAGTCGTTGTGCGCTATTTTTGTCCGTCTATGTCGCATCAGACGATGCCAAACCGTCGATTTTTCTTTCCCCGTCGTGTCGTTTTTGTTGGATGGATGAATGTAAAAATGTAAATGTTTGTTTGGTTGAAAATATTTAAATATAAATATATAAACAAATAAACTGGTTGATTTTTCTCTCTTTTGAGCGTTGAAAGCGATGTGATATTTAAAAATATAAATATATAAATTAGTTTTTCAACCAATGACTTTCAGCATCGTTCATCCAGATTTTTCGACAAAATGAGGGATTGTGACACGGAAAAACTTGTCAATCTTGTTGCAATTTCTCAGACTTTCATACTATATGTATAAGGTATTCGGGACGAAAAGCGACGCTTATCGGATGAGAAATTTGAGCTATTCCGATGAAATGTTGGTGATGTTGCAACGCGAAGGTGGTCCTTTTTGTGACGGTGCGCTAGGGTAGGGCAGGCGTAAGTTCCAAAACGAAGTGCAATAAAAGAGTCCCCCCCCTCGCCGAGAGATGCAGACGTTCTCCAAGCGTAGTGAGAGGTTGTCTGCATCTCTCGGCGAGGGAAAAAACAACCAGCAATACAAATAAAAAAAAAGGAGACCGCAATCTCCCAAAGATTAATTAACTTTGTATTGTGAAATATACTCAATTAACCTCGGAGCAAAGGTCGCAAATTTTCGCCTTACTCCAAAAGGAAACAGGGAGAAAAGAGATTGCCGCAATCGTTGGCATCAGTCAGTCAACGCTCTCACGTGAAATCAGACGCAACAGCACGCCATCGGGAAAGTATATTTGGACAAAGGCGCACGATTTGGCCATGCGGCGCAGGCAGACATCTTCCAATCAAAGACAGGGTGAGCATCCATGAAAGAAGTAAGGAAGTTGACGGAAAGAGATTCGGAGATTTTGAGATGGACTTGATCGTAGGCCCTGACCAGCATGCCATACTCACACTGGTGGAGATATCCACCAATATGCTGCTTATGCAAAAACTGCCATTTGGAAAGCAGTCAATGCCTCTGGCAAAGGTGGTTAGGAAACTGCTGCTACCATACAAGGAAAGTCTGAAGACCATTACAACAGACAACGGACCTGAATTTGCGGCACATAACGACATTACCAAGTTCTTAGGCGTGCCCGTGTACTTCGCTGATCCATATTGTTCTTGGCAAAAGGGAGCGATTTAAATACAAATAAACTTATCGGACAATATATACTGAAAAAGTATTCGTTTGAACATTATACAGAAAAGAGAATTATGTCGATACAAAAGAAATTGAACGAAAGACTGAGAGAAAAATTAAACTTTTCTACTCCAAAGTGTGAATTCTTCAAATACGTTTTATAATTTTGCACTTGCTGGTTGACTCTACGGTATCGTTGTCTCATGAACTGTTATTGAAATATCTATTGAAAAACGATCCTCTGTCAGACGATAATTGTGAGAACTGTTTCTGTTTCCCTATATGTGAAGGAGGATGTCCATATAAAAGAATATACCAAAAAGATGGGCTGGAAAGTTTTTGCAAAGCAAAAAGAGAAGGTATTATCAACAAGCTCAAAAGGCATATTGATTATAAATATAAAGATAACAAAATAATTCAATAGATGAAAGCATTATTCGTCATTATGATGGGATTATGCCTAAAAGTATCATATGCACAGAAACCTGATACTACAAAAACTTCGATTCAGGCCAAAGAACTTGATGAAGTAGTTGTCAAGGCATCTTATCTTACTCGCGAGGATGATCATATTCTTGCAATTCCTACAAAAGAGCAGCGTAAACATGCTGTGACTGGTTATGATCTGTTGAATAATCTCATGATCCCAGGAGTGTCCGTTGGACGTTCGACAGGAAGTGTAACAACTCCATCTGGGGATGCAACTCTCTACATTGATGGACGCAAAGTCGATTTCCGAGAGGTACAGTCATTGAGACCGAAGGATATTGCTCGTGTGGAATTTTTTGATGTGCCGACCGGTAAATATGCCAAAGATGCATACGCTATAAATATTGTAATGAAGCCACTCAACAATGGTGGCTACACACAACTCGATGCGTCTCAGGGTGCAGGATATCTTAATGGTGATTATAATCTTGTTTCAAAATTTGTCACAGGAACCAAAAGTCTGAATATTTGGGCGGGATATTCATTGGAAAATCCCAAATCATCAATGAACGAGAATGAGGTTTTTAATTTCCCGGATTATCAGTTGAATAGACAACTGTTTTATAATAATGCCGAGAATAGGAATACGGAAGAATATGTGCAGGCGTCAATAAGCAATCGGGGGAAAAAATATATTTGGATGCTTCGAGGTGGTATGGCATGGAATGACATAAGAAACCACGTTAATAATGGAATGACGGACTATTGGCAAACAAAAGCATCAGTCAAGGATGGTAGTATTTTGAATATTAACAGTAGAAACAAATCTTATCGTCCGAGTGTTTATTTCTACGGACTGCACACTTTTTCCGATACAAAGTCATTAGATTATGTATTTGATGGATATTATTCTCGGAACGACTATAACCGTTTTTATAATGAGGATGATGAGTCATTTCATTCACTTGTCAAAGAAGATTATTATTACGTCAAAGCGAATGCTAACTATTCAATGGCGTTCAGTCATAGGAACAGATTGGCTTTCAGCTTATTCGAGTTCATGAGAATTAGTGATTCTGAATACACGGGAACTTCGATATATAATCAAAATTTGCATTCTTCGGAAACAATCCTTTTTGCTGACTATTCCCAGCGTTTAGGAAGATTTTTCTTTGATATCAACCCTGGATTATCTTTTCTTACATATCGTTTAAAGGGGATGGAGTCTATCAATCACCTTACGCCAAGACTTCAGACAAGAGCAGCATATAAGATAGATAAAGTACAGCAACTTCAATTTACATTTGCTTTGGGAAATACTTATCCGAGGATTAATACTATTAACAATGTCGAACAACAGATTGATCCTATCATTATTCTTAAAGGTAACCCGGATATGGACAACTCAATTCTTTTGAACCCACGATTAAGTCATACATTGAATCTTAATAAATTCGCTTTACAAACAGGGGTGTCATACTTCTACCAAAATCATTCAATTATTTCGGATTACTACATACGGGACAGACACCTCATCAGCACTTTTAGAGATGATTGTATCTATCATCGGCCTAGTGCAGATATATCTATGACCTATAAACCTTCCGGTTCACTCAATATGAAATTATCCGGTCAATGGATTGGACATTTTGTGCGGGGAGGGACTGAACATCGTAGCTTGTCCTCAATCTCAGGATCTGCTATGGTAAACTACTATATTCAGGATTTTTCTTTCAGTGTATCTTTGGCGACACCATCCCGTGATTTAATAAACAGCCAAATTAGTAGGAAGACTTATTGGCAATATCAACTGTCGGCAATGTGGAAATATGGGAATTGGGCTATCGAAGCTAATGCAAACAACTTATTCATGATGAAGAATAATATTGTGGATGAATTGTCAACACCATATTATTCCTTCAAACAAATAAATCAAAGTAGCAGTTACAACCAGTACGCAACATTGAAAATTGTTTATAGTTTTGATTACGGCAAGAAGACATCCAAAACACCTGATTATGAACATAAAAATAGCGAAAGTGCAATCTTAAAATAAATCACAATGAAAAAAGAAACAGGAATAGAATTACGCTCTGAGAAAGTTCGCAATCTATTAGGCGAAATTCCACCTGCATTAGTTCGATGGGGGACGGTAATAATCATTGCCATATTCTTGATACTATTATTAGTAGTTATTGCTGTCCGGTAAAACTCAAAAGAGCATAAATATCTTCCCCGAAGCCCCGTAAAATAGGACTTTTGGGTTAATTTTTTCAAAAGTAAGCCCTCCTAATCGAAAAGACTTGGTTCAGGTGGCGCTTTTTGCATCTCCTTTGCAAGGAAATCATTCCAAGTTTTTTCAGGATTTTCCATGAATGCGATAAAATCAACGTAGTACATAAGCATAAGTCTTATCATGGTAACAACTTGCGAGAATGCACAGTGTCTCTTAATGCTTCTTGACAAGACTGTTATCAGCAGATTCGCAATCAAGACTACCCATGTCTGTATTTGTATGGCATTGACGCTGTCCCCATAGAAGAAATGAAGCGGGAAGTTCTGTTT
>QWBY01000473.1_pt1 | contig 28785 bp, 26 predicted proteins | sample 1972471 | NCBI WGS metagenome assembly QWBY01 (sample SAMN09866722, study PRJNA288562) | Human gut metagenome isolate term6_stool, whole genome shotgun sequencing... | reverse complement strand
AAAGAAACGTTAAGATTTTTAACATCTAATAGTTTTTCTCTGTTTTCCATCATTAGCCTCCTACTTTCTTAGTTTTGGATCAAGTGCGTCTCTAAGTCCGTCGCCAAGTAGTGTGAAGCATAACATAGTTATAGCTATCATTAGCGATGGGAAGAACATTTGATGTGGTAAATACATGAAGGTAGTTGTTGCTTCAGAGCACATAATACCCCATGAAGTTGCAGGTGGTTTCAAACCTATACCTAAGTATGATAGGAAGGCTTCTGAGAATATAAAACCTGGCACGTCAAATGTAATACCTACTATAAGTATAGGCATAGCATTTGGTATCAAGTGCTTAGTAATTATCTTCCAGTTGCTAACACCCAAAGTCTTAGCTGCAAGAACGAACTCTTGAGCCTTTATTCTTAGTACTTCGGCACGAACTATACGAGCAGTACCTGTCCAACCTGTTATGGTTAATGCAAGTAGTAGTGTTGAGAGACTTCTTGAGTTAAGTCTGATTTGTAGTATGATAACTACAAGTAGATAAGGTAGTGATGCAAGAATTTCTAGAATTCTCATCATTACAATATCCACAGCTCCACCAAGGTAGCCTGAAACAGCACCGTATAGTAGACCAACTACTGTTGAAATCAAAGCACCAGAAAGTCCTATGAATAAAGAAGTTCTTCCTGCATAGAAAACTCTAGTGAATATATCACGGCCGGAACCATCGGTACCGAACCAGTATTGAGCGTTTGGTAATATGTCTTTTGTTTTTGATGATATCTTTGTAGGACTATAACCATTAAAATATGGTCCGAATAAAATCAAAAATACAAGTAGTCCAAGTAATATAAGTGCTAACATAGCAACTTTATTTTCTTTTAATCTTCTCCATGCGTCTTGCCAAAAAGATATTGAAGGTCTAGCTATTAATTCAGCTTCTTCATCATTTTTTGGTATCCTTTTGAACATCTCAGGAGTAAGTTTTAAATCTTTTTCTTCCATTTTTACCTCCTGATTAATCGTCTGTTAATTTAATTCTTGGGTCGATGAATACATATAGAACGTCTACAACTAATGTAGCAACTATAAATAAGAACGCAAAGAATATAGTTGATGAAATTATCATTGGATAGTCTCTGTCGTTAATTGATGATACTAAGAAGAATCCTAAACCTGGTATAGAGAAAATCTTTTCTATAACGAAGGAACCTGCAAAGATACCACCAATTTGTGGTCCAAGTATTGTTAGTGACGGAATGAATGCATTTTTAAACACGTGCTTTCTTACTATATTAAACTCGCTTACACCTTTAGCTCTTGCTGTAAGGATGTAGTCTGAGTTTACAACTTCTAGTACAGATGATCTCATGTACCTTGCGTATGTTGCTATAGTACCAAAGCTTAACGCGATTACCGGCATAACAGCATGTTTTACTGTTCCCCAGCCCATAACTGGTAGTATTGCTAACTTGTTAGCAAAAACATATTGTAGTAGTGTAGCCAATACGAATGAAGGTAGTACTATACCTATGATTGCTAAGAACATTACTAAGTAATCTGGCCACTTTCCTCTGTTTAAAGCTGCTATAATACCAAGGGTCATACCAAGTACGAAGCCTATAACAAGTGCGCTTCCACCTAAAGAACCTGATATTGGCGCATTTTGGAATATTCTGTCCGCTATCTTTACACCTGGATATGTAATTGATTCACCAAAATCTCCATGGACAGCATTTTTTAAGAACAATGCATATTGCTCTCCTACCGGCTTATTTAATCCATACTTTTCCTCGTAGTTTTTTCTAACTTGTTCAGGTAAGTTCTTTTGTACTCTGGCAGTTAAAGGGTCTCCTGGAATAGTATGCATTAGATAAAATGTTGCCGTAGTTATGATAAAAAGAGTTAGCATTAAGTAAATGACTCTCTTTACGATATACTTTATCATAATATCCTCCTATATCTTCTATCTAATTTAAGAAAAGGGGAAGATTCCCCTTCCCCTAAATTAAATTTTGCAAGTAATTATTTTCTTCCGCTAGTGTATATTCTAGACATACCCATAGAGTCGAAGAAACTGTAAGCTGCGTTTCTAATGTAAGCTCTTCTGAATGTTTGAGAAATTCTGTGAACTACTGGCATTAGAGCTGGATCATCATGAACTACAACTTTTTCTGCGTTGTGAAGTATTTCAGCACGTTTGTCTGGATCTTGTTCAACTTTAGCTTGTTCAATTAGAGAGTCAAATTCGTCGTTCTTGTATTCAACTGCTGGATAAGCTAATGTCTTTGAGTAGCAAGTTTCTAGGAAGTTAGATGGGTCGTTGTAGTCAGCGTTCCATGCTAACCATGCTAAGTCAAAGTCCTTACCAGTTTTAACGATGTTTATGAATTGTGACCATTCTTGGTTATCAACTTCAACGTTACATCCTAAAACTTCTTGGAAGTTTTGTTGAACGAATTCTGCTGATGTTCTAGCATCTTGGTCAGTACCTGAACCAAGTAATCTTACTGTTACTTTTGATGGATCATCACCAAGATTTGCTTCTTTCATACCTTCGATGAATAGAGCCTTAGGATCTGGATTTTCGTCCATTAATGTCTTAACCCAACCTTCACCAAGTTTGTTGAATTCTTTACCTTGGCAAGTAAGTGCTGGTGGTACAAAGTCATAAGCTGGTGTAGGAACACCGTTGTAGCATGCATCAATTAATTCTTGTCTGTCAAGAGCTATTGATAAAGCTTGTCTCATCTTAGCACTTGGTATATGAGAGTCTGAACTTAAGTTAAACATCATATAAGTTGTGTCTGGTCTTGATCTAACTAGTGAGTAGTAATCTGGATTGTCAAGGAATTGAGATTTCCACTTAGGATCACTTACGTTAGCGTAGTCGATTTCACCTGTCTTAAGTGCGTTATAAACAGTGTTTGTGTCTTGGATTATAGATACTTTATATTTACTTAATTTTACTTCGTCTTTATCCCAGTAATTTTCATTCTTTTCGTAGTTTTGTTCTGAGTTAACTACCCAGCTCTTAAGGATGAATGGTCCACATTGTGGAGATGTTTCTGGGCTTGTTGCATATGTGTCGCCGTATTTTTCAACCCAGTCTTTTCTTTGTGGGAAGAAAACTCTTTGAGTTACTAAGTCTAAGAAGAATGCTGTTGGGCTTTCTAGAGTTACTTCTAGAGTCTTATCATCTGTAGCTTTTACGCCTACTTTTGAGAAGTCTGGTTCTTGACCATCAGCTAATTTTTGATTGTTAGCTGCTTCTGCACCCTTGATGTAGTAGCAAAGGTTTGCATATGGACAAGCTGTTCTAGGGTCGATACTTCTTAAGATACCATATTCGTAATCTTTAGCAGTAACTGGTTCTCCGTCATTCCACTTGTTTCCTTCTCTGATGTGGAATGTATAAGTAAGTCCGTCTTCTGAAAGATCCCAGCTTTCAGCTCCTGCTGCGAAGTATTCAGTTTCGCCTTGTTTTCCTTCAACGTCTTGAACTCTGATAAGTGGTTCAACGATGTTCATAAGGATATTGTTACCGTACATATCACTACCCTTTGATGGGTCTAGTGTGTTTGGATGAGAGTTGTCAAATGTGTTGATAAATTGATCAGCATCTGGTTCTCCACCTGTAGGTATTTCGTCAGAACTTGCAGTTTCAGCTGGTTTTTCAGCTTCTTTGCCTTCTTCAGTCTTAGCTGGTTCTTCAGCTGGTTTTTCAGCTGGTTTACAACTTGCTAGTACGCTTATAGCCATTACTAATACAAGTAATAAAGCTAAAAACTTTTTGTTTTTCATTTTAATTTCCTCCTTAAAATAAAATTAGTATCTACAATTACTATTATAAGCTTTCTTATTATAAAAGTCAAGTTATTTGATTAATAAGCTTATAAATAGGCCTTGACGTTGAACATCTCTGTCCACATATCAAGGCCTTAAAGACATATATATGCTCTTGTTGTTTTTTTACTTAACGCGAGAACTGTACCATGTATTGTTTCAATATCGTTTCTAAGTTCTCTTCTAGTTCTTCTATATCTACTTCCTCTGTCTTCTTAGTAACACTTCCCACTAAGTCCCATATAGCTACTACTACCTTAGATGCGTTGGAGCTATACATCCTCTCAACTATGTCAAGACTTGTAAAGTCTTTCTTGTTTGTGTAGTCTTGCACTCTTAGCTTCATATCGCTTGACGAGTTTAAATACTTATCAAGCTCTTTCATATCGAAGTCTGAACTGTAATATATGGTCATCTTGTCAAGGTTCAGTGGCAAGCTCTTGTTGTTTGGATTGATATCAAAGGCGTCTTGTATAGTTCTTGCTTCCATAATTTTATTGTCCTTCACTATCTTTCTAATGACTTTCGAGTTGCAAGTAATATAATCAGTGAAGACTTTATCGACTACAGAGTTCTCTTTTAGCACGGAAAATATTTCCTCGATAGGGTTCTTTTGCGCACTTATCGTATCTTGATCTAGAGTCTTAGCATCAACTTTGATTGTTGTCTCGTAGTCTTCTATATCGACTAGTCTTATATAGTCAAAGAGCTTTGCATAATAAAGGTACTTTTCTTTTATATATTCATAGTTATCAAAGGCTATGAAATCAAAACTATAAACCAATCTCTTGTCAATTTTACTTAAATCTCCATCTTGATCCTTAGCATTAATTGCGTAATTAAGTGGTCTTAGCTTGTTATCAACTTCGAAGTAGTCCTTCTTTGCCCACACGTCTGAAGAAAATTCATTTGCGTAGAGTGGCACGTCGCAAAGCACTTTCACGCCAAGGCCATTGGCATAGTTCTTTAAGTTTAGATACTGTCTATATAATATGAACTGAACAAACTCTTGGAACTTCACTTCGTCCTCTACTTCTTCTGTGATGCTATCCTTATATATATTTATATTAATCTCATTAGCATCGAAATCTTCGAAGGCTTTCTTATCTTTAGCTAGACTCATAAATAGTGCGAAGTCCTTTAGCCAATATGCGTTATCCTTTATAAAGTCTTGGTATATGGTCTCTTTTGTGAAGTCTTGGTAGGCTCTCTTATATACAAGGCGAAGTGCTTTAAGCTTTTCTGACTTGATTAGCTCTTTGTCATGCATTTCAAACTTTTTCTCTGTTTCTTCGTCAAGCTTAAATATCTCTGCTGTACTAAGCAAGCCCATGTTGATAAACTCATCTAGGTCTGCATATATAGGATCAAGTGCAAAGTGTGATAGCACCTTGTATGGATTAAAGTCCTCGTCCATATACATAATTGGTTCTATATGCCAATTTTTTTGTTTTGACTTGTGCAAAAAGTCTACCGCCTTCATCGCATCTTTAAAGGAGCCATGTTTATGCTTGCTCTTTAAGATTCTAATTGGTAAAAGCACACCTGCTTCTCTAAGTGTATCCAAAAAATCACCTTCTACTTCATATCGTTTAGTAAATCATCTATCGCTTTAGATGGGTCGAAGTAATACTTTGTACTTCTGATGCTAGCAAAGTTCCAACCAACTCTTTCCAAAATATCTCTCTTTTCCATCTGATTAATGATTGTCTCGTCATCTATATCAAATTCTGATCCTTCCGCCTCAACTATGAACTTCTTATCGTCCTTTATAGCAAGTAGGGCTATGTTATAAAGACCTGCTTCTACGTTAGTCTTTACTTCTACATCCCTTGCTTCAAGCTCTTTTTTGATGTCTTCTTCAAAGGATGATAGCTCGTATCTGTTTAACTTATCAAAGACCATCTTGTCCTCGGGGTTTATAAAGAACTCAATTAAAGTTCTTCTAATATCGCCAAGCTTTAGGTCCTTCTTGTAATCAAGTGATGTTACTAGTACAACTTGGTCCTTCGCTCTTGAAACTGCAACGTTGTACTTTTTCTTGTTCACATCATAGGCGCCCTCATTTAAGACCTTAAGTGCTTCGTCCTTGTCGTTCGAATCAACTGTCGTTAAGAAAATGATGTCTCTTTCGTCTCCTTGGAAGGCTGCGGGTCTACCGCATAGTATGTTGAGCCTGTCATAATCTTGCAAGCTTAGCTTTTCTATAAGAAGCTTATCTATAAACTTAGCTTGATCTTCGCTAGCTAGTGATATCACGCCTATGGTCTTGCCTTCGTAATCAGGCTCGTCCTTTATCCTTACGATTTCATCTGCTATATAATTTGCTTCAGCCTCGTTGACTCTATCTTCATCTTTTGTGCCATCAAGTTCAACTAATTTAAGTGCAGGCTGAACCTTGGTAGATGAAGACTCTCTAAGCGGCTTTATAATGCCATCGTATGAAATAAAGTTTGAGTAGGCGGCTATCATTGGCACGCTTCTAAAGTGTTCTTTTAGAGTGAGTACTGGGAAGCTTGTCTTAAGTATATCGTACAAGGATGAGTTCAAGTCATATAAGTGGCTGTTTGCAACCTTGTCCTTGATATACATATCGATAAGCTTGTTTTGTTTGTCTTGATCAATACCGACTGCTTGCGGACTAACTTGCTCATCGTCACCGACTATGATGGCCTTCTTTGCTAATTGCAAGATAGGTATAGAAGATATATCTGCTTGCGATGCCTCATCAATAATTAAGTAATCGAACTTTTGATTGTAATCAAGGCTTTCAAGCGCCTTGTCTATGGTCATGATCCACGCAGGTACACATCTTTGGCACTTCTTCATAAGCTCTTTTGCTTCCTTCTTTAAGCCAACAGCTTGCTTACCTGTGCCCTTGCCTATCTTCTTCATAGTTAACTGCCAGCCTTGTAAGGCTTGCTTCTTCTCTATATCGTCCTTGATCTTAAGCATAAACGAGTGCCATGCCATGTTTGAAGCAAGCTCTTTCGTGATGTCGTAGAGCTGCTTTTTGTACCAAGTCATCATCTTTTGATACTTTTCATATGGCGTTCTATTTATCTTAGAGATGATACCATCAAATTGCTTGTAATACCAGTTCTCTTCGATGTTTTCAGGTGCATCCTTAAGCCCATGTATATCAAAGCGGTTGTATATAAATTCCTTCCATGTAGGTGCTACTTCTGCTAATTTATCAAGTAGCTCATTTCTCTTTCTAAGTATCTTAATCTTCTCGTAAGTCTTTTTAAGATTTTCAAAGCTGTCTCTGTAGCTCTCGTAGTACTTAGTCTCTATCGCAGTGTTCATTAGTAATAGTAGGTCTGACTTATTATCTTCATCTACTTTAAGTTTTTCAAGTGTATCATCAAGCTTTTCTTTCGCAGGAATATATTTTAAGTCATACTCATCAACTAGCTCGATGTACTTTCTTAAGTCGTTTTTAATAAGTGTCATCTCTTTAATGAAGGCGTCCTTCGGGGCTAATACCTTGTTGTTAACAAAGATGCTGTTTATATTGAAGCCCTTGTCTTGCATTAGCTTAAATAGTGCTTGAACGTTCTCATCGTAGAACTTCATAAGCTTAGTTATAAGTGGTAGGTAGCTTAGTAGCTCCTTGCCCTCGATAAGCTTTTCTCTGTCGAAGTCATATCCTGTTTTATATATAAGTTCGTCAAAGAGTGCCTTTAGCTCGGATATCTTGATATCTAGGTTAATATTTACTATCGCGTCATCCATATCCTCAACTGTAACAAGGCCTTGTCCGTTTATGCTAACACTCGCAAGTACCTTCTTCCACGCGTTCTTAAACATTGCCGAAATGCCTTTAATCTTCTTGCCTTCAACAAGTCTTGCTCTCATCTCTTCAAGTGACTGTCTTAGCTCTTTTTGATTCATCTCAGCTGGGTAGATAAGTCTTTTGCCTCTTAAGTGTTCGATGTTTCTATCGTAGTACTCGTCAAGGTCAGTAATCAGTTCAGCAAGTCTAATGTAGCTCTTCTTATCCGCATTGCCTGCCTTGGCACTAACTATGACCTTAATTTGCCAATCCTCTAGCTTGTCTAGGCTATTAAGGTAGTCAATCTTTTCGTATATATCTCTAAAGTCTTCGTCAGCCTTGCCACTATAAAGAGCGTTTTGATCAAGGTAGACCTTCTCCTTCAAAGTGATGTTGCGTCTAATCTCTTCCTTAAGAGTCTTTGCTCTAAGTAGTGCTGCGTCCATAGCCTCCACTGTCTTCTCTAAGTCCTCTGGATTGAGTATGGAGTTTGGATCAGGAAGACCAATGTTTAGCTCCTTCTCGTCCTCTCTAGTAAGAGCCTCGTTTGAGTAGTACAAAAAGTCTATGTCGCCTTTTGATATAGGTAGCTTTTCATATAGTTTTACCTCGCCAGGTATCTTGTTTAAACCTTCATGGTCATGAAGAAATCTCGCTGCGTCTATGGGACTGAAGACTTCCTCGCCTATAGTAATGCTCTTTAGCTCAGATGACTTGATGCTAAAGATCTTCTTTCTTGTTTCGTTAAGTCTCTCTAGCAATATGTTTCTGTCCATATTGAGCTTTTGTATCTTTTCTTTAAGCTCTTCTATGGAGTGATTGCTTATATAATCAGTAATCGAGTCGATGGACTTCTCCATGTCCTCGTTGTTGTCGTCTATAGTCGATACGCAAAGTGCTCTGATCTCTTCTTGAGTCATGCTCTTAAGTACCGAAAGCGCCTTCTTCGTTTGCGAAGCGACCAAAACAGTCTTGCCTCTTGCTAAGATATCTCCCAAAAGGTTCGCTATAGTGTGCGTCTTACCTGTGCCAGGAGGTCCTTGTACCAAGACAGTGTCGTAGTTTGCAATTCTCTGTGCGACTTCAAGCTGCTCCTTGTTCGCTTCCTTTGTGAATAAAACGCTTTGTGAGATGCCTTCGATGTTTCTAATCTTGTCTTCGATAGTCTCGGCTCTCTCTTCTGTTTCCTTCTCCTTAATATTGACGCCGCATAAATTAAGTAGGCTCTTGTTTACTTCAGAACCCTTTTCTATGGACTCAATCATCTCGTCAAGGTTTTGTATAAAATCAGTTTCTTTATTTCTTAAGTATAATAGTGGTCTATTGATTATGGTGAAGGCCTTGTCGGTTTCGCTCACATTCGCTTCTTCGTATGAGGAGTCTGTGTGCAGCCTCTTCGCCATGGACTTCATAAGCTCACCCATTGACACCGTGTCGAATGGATGGTAGTAGTTCATAGAGATGTGCTCCATGATGTTCTTAAGCTCTAAGTGGTTAACGTTCTCAATTAGAGATATTAGCTTTATGTCAAGCGTCATATCCCTGTTTGTATCGCGCACTGCTATGCTGTCCTTTCTTGAATCAAAATCAATAGATGCCCTCTTTATTAGTATAGGATGGTAGATACTTGGGTCGTACTTTGAAATCAAAATACCATTGGCAAAGACTAATTCATAAAGGTGAGACTCGTTCTCAAGCTTGTAGAAAAGCTCTCTAAACTCCTTAAATAAATTTTGCACTCTAATATCTTCTTGCGTCTTTTGCGAGTAAGGTCTTGTAATCCTAAGAATCACATCACTCGTTGAGTCGCTGCCGCAAGAAAAGTAGAGAAATTTATTATTAAGGTTGATCTCGTCAAGGTACTTTGTCCATAACTCGTCCTTAACATTTAATATAGGCTTGTACTTGTCGTCAATAGTTTGCCTAATGTACTTAAATAATGAAATTACTCTTTGTCTTTCGTCCATTTCTTCTCCTATCCTATCCTAAGAAAGTAAATAATAAATTTGCTGAAAAACCAGCTACTAAACCACCAATAGTGTGTGCAAATATCGATTTGCCTGCTAAGTCGTTGTAGCCTAGTGCGTCCATCATGGCTATATGTGTAGAAAGGTAGCCTGACCAGCACATGCATATAGCAGTGAAGACTGCAACGTCTGATGCACTTGCTGCACCTGTGCTAATTAGTTCAGGTACTAAGCCTATAGCTGCGCCTGCTGAACCAAGTGCAGTGATTGGAACAGCTATGCACTTGCCTGATGTAAAGCCGAAAATCGGTTTTATTATGAAGCTTAATTTATCTGCAATAAATGGTAGCAGTTTCACGCCTTCCTTTGCAGCTCCTGTATATAGACCCTCTGGTCCCGGTCCGTTTGTTAGTATAAGTACAACTGTACAGATAAGTATAACGCCTGGTACTATCGACATACCCATCTCAACACCAATCTTGCCTCCTTCAAGTAAGGAGTCGATGAATCTGTTGAAGATAGATCCGTCTCTAACTGGTCTTAGGTCCATAGTTGTCTTTTCTGCGTCCGCATCACCTACGGCAACTGCCTCAACGCCAAACTTCTTTTTTGTGAAGAGCATCATTATCCTAACACTCACAATAGAGCCTATGATAGCTCCTAAGTTACCAATAAGTGCCGCCTTGATGCTGCCGTCAATCTTTAGACCCATCATAGTTGTTGTTGTGATAAAGCCCATACCGAAAGCTGTACCAATGTTTGTTAGTACAGGCACTTGATACTTCTTGAAGTACCTTAAAAAGTTTTTATCCTTCGCAAGTGCAAGTATCGATGGGTTGTCTGATAAGTAACAAGTCAAAACACCAACAGATGCCGCGCCCGGTAAATCGTAGATTGGCTTCATTAGTTTTGACAAGAGCTTATTGATTAAGGATATAACACCAAACTCGCTTAGTATAGATGATAATCCTCCCGCAACGACAGCTATCGCCATTATGTAAAAGCACACTTCCATAAGCAAAGAATAAGCAGTGTTCATGAAGGTATTGATTAAGTTGATAGCCCCCATCTTAGATGATAGGTAGTAAAAAAAGGCAAATAAGACCGCCAAAAAGATGAATGTCTCTAAGCTTATAGCTTTTTTAAATCTTCTTTCCATAGTTCTTACCCTTATATCTAATTTAATTTTTGAAGCGTCTTAGCGCTCGTCTTTACACTTGAGCCTTCTTTGCTAGTTTTAAGAAGCTCTTTCTCATCATTAGTCATAGTATCACTCCTAAAAATAATCTAAGTTGATTATAACATAAAAATTCCTTTACTTCAATGATTTTAAAAAGGACAGAATGATTTTTTTGCAAGTTATATGGTGCGTGAAATGTAATGTCTTATAAGCGTAGAAACATGTATGAAGCCTAGTACTATATAGCACTCTTAGTACTACATAGCTAGCAAGATACTATATGCGAGGACTCTAAGTATATGAGAGGCGAAGTATGTATAAGTAGCCTTGCTATATATAAGGAGCCTTGCTATATATATGCCACCCATAGCTTAGCAAGATATAAAGACTCTTGACTTTGCTGTGCTAAAAGCTTATACTAGAATTGATGGACTATGCTTATTAAATCAAAGGAGGTATATTATGAGTGAGAAATATCCATTAAACGTTCCAACTCCAACGCACTTTACATACGTTGTTAAGGATTTACCAAAGGTTACTATTGAAGAGCGTGAGAAGGCTCTTAAGGCTACTCACTACAACGAGTTTGCTTTCCCATCTGGTCTATTAACTATAGACATGCTAAGTGACTCGGGTACTACTGCCATGACTAACACTCAATGGGCATCACTGTTCTTAGGAGACGAGGCTTATGGTAGGAACACTGGTTACTACGTTCTTCTTGATACTTTTAGAGACATATTTGAACGCGGCGGAGAAAAGAACTGGAAGAAGACTCTAGATCTTGTGAGAACTGACTGCAGAGATGTTAAGAAGATGATGGACGAAGTTTACTTATGCGAGTACGAAGGCGGCCTCTTCAATGGCGGCGCAGCGCAAATGGAAAGACCTAACTCCTTTATCATTCAACAAGGACGTGCTGCTGAATCTGTTCTTATGGAAATTGTTAAAAATATCTTAACTGAGCGTCATCCTGGTAAGGTCTTCACTATACCATCAAACGGTCACTTTGATACAACTGAAGGCAATATCAAGCAAATGGGCTCCGTGCCAAGAAACTTATACAATAAAAAACTATTATATGAAGTGCCTGAAGGCGGCAAGTACGACAAGAATCCATTCAAGGGCAACATGGACCTTGAAAAGCTTGAAGAGCTAATAAACGCTGTTGGTGTCCAAAACGTTCCACTTATCTTTATGTGCATCACTAACAACACTGTTTGCGGCCAACCTGTTTCCATGGCAAACATCAGAGAAGTAAACAAGATTGCTCGCAAGTATGATATACCGCTAATCTTTGACGTGGCTCGTTGGGCTGAGAACTCTTACTTCATCAAGATGAATGAAGAAGGCTACAAAGACAAGTCCATCGCCGAAATCGCTACAGAGATGTTCTCATACTGCGACGGCTTCTGTATGTCAGCTAAGAAGGATGGCCATGCGAATATGGGCGGCATGCTTGCCTTTAGAGACAAGGGCCTGTTCTGGCAAAAGTTCTCTGACTTTAATGAGGATGGAACTATGAAGATGGATGTCGGCGTAAGACTTAAGGTTAAGCAAATCTCTTGCTACGGCAACGACTCCTACGGCGGCATGAGTGGCCACGACATCATGGCACTAGCTGTTGGTCTATACGAAAGCTGCGACTTTAATTACATGGACAGCCGTGTTAAGCAAGTAGAGTACCTTGCTCAAGGCTTCTACAAGGCAGGTGTTAAAGGCGTTGTACTTCCTGCTGGTGGTCACGCAGTCTACATCAACATGGATGAGTTCTTCGATGGCAAGCGCGGTCACGATACCTTCGCAGGTCAAGGCTTCTCCTTAGAACTTATTAGGCGCTACGGCATAAGAGTTGCTGAACTTGGTGACTTCTCTATGGAGTATGATCTAAAGACTCCTGAACAACAAGCTGAGCTTGCAAATGTTGTGCGCTTCGCTATAGATAGAAGCAGGCTTACTCAAGAGCACCTTGACTATGTCATAGCTGCTGTCAAGGCACTTTATGAAGACAGAGAAAGCATTCCAAACATGCGTATACTTTGGGGCAAGAACTTACCTATGAGACACTTCCACGCATTCTTAGAGCCATATAAGAACGAAGACTAATATCATATATGCAATATATGCAAAAGGCGACACCTTAGGTGCCGCCTTTTTTGATGCGTAAAAATAGAGATGTGAAATAAATCACATCTCCATCATCTTATACTTATAAATTTTCCGTCTCTATAAATTTTTCTTACGTACTTTTCAAAGTCTTTCTTTGTAAACTCAAGCACCCTATCACATCTAGTGCACTTAAGAGTAAGACCTCCATCCATTGACATGATTTTAAATTCATCCGTGCCACAAGGGTGTGCTTTCTTCATCTTAACAAGATCATCTACCTTGTACTCAAGCATTAGTAATCAAAGACCTCGCCTTCAATTGTCTTATCTTCGATAAGTTTATTAACTCTATCAAGGTCGTCCTTGTTAAAGACTATGGACAAGCCGCAAGATAAACTTACGTGTCTTGGTGTTGGTATCATCTTGTACTCTATAGCTTCCTTTTTAAACACGCCTTCAGCAAGTATTGCGTGGTGTGTCGAGTTGAAGCTTAAAACGTATCTTTTCATTATGATAATACTATGTTCTTATCAGCCTTTTCTAATGTTTCGTAGATAGTGTACATATTAGAAATTTCGCCAACTGCAAGTTTTTCTTTTAAGCCATAGAAGTCAAGACATGTTCCGCATGAGATGATCTTAACGCCATTAGCTTCCATGTTCTTAATGTCTTCAAGCACTTCGCTGCCTTCAGATGTTAGTTTAACACCGCCATTGAAGAAGACTATAGTCTTTGGTAGTGGTGCTGTTTGTGAAACTGTATATAAGAAGCTCTTGATAAGTATAGCGCCAAGCTTTTCGTCGCCATGACCCATAACGTTAGTTCCTATACCTATAACGAAGGATTCTTCTTCAGATTTCACCGCAACTATGTGATCTTTATTGATAGTTACCTTGTAATCATCACCTACTTCTTCAACTGTAGCCTTAAGTCCCATAGACTCAGCTAGTCTTGATAAGTTTTCAGTAGCAACCTTGTTGTCAACAAGTGTGCATACAACTCCTGTTTCCATTGCGTCCAATTCTTTCTTTGTTAATATAACTGGCTTTGGACATGCCAACTTTCTTGCATCTATTTCTTTCATAAATACCGCCTCCTAAGTATAATCTATACTTAAAGTATAGCTTTGTCAAGTTAAATTGTCTTATTATAAATAAATCTAATACTTTACTTAATATTTATTGAATAAATTGTTATGTTCTCATCACTTACTATAGCTATGCTGTCCTTGCTTAAGAATATATTTCTGATGTCTTCTTGTAAGTCCTTCATATAGTACTTATCTTTAGATGGAATATATACTTCTCTCTCTGAGTAGACTATGAAATCGTCTTTGTACTTAAGAAGGCTTCTAACGTTTTGATTAAAAGTATGCTCTTCTAAGACTTCAGCCTTGTCGTTTAAGACCATAAGCTTGTCGTCACATAAAAGATATATCTTGCCATCACTTATAACTATATCCTTAAGTGTGTTGTACTCTTTTTTGAAGACTATTGATGACTCTTGCATATAGTAGAGTCCCTTGTTTGTTGCAACTAGCTTCATACCCTTTAGCTCACCTATAAAGGCAATGACTTCGCCGTTGAACTTATATAGAAGCTTGTTCTCTCCCTTTCTATTGATCTCCTTGTACAAGGATGCCTTGATCTCACTTGAGAACGGATCAAAGGACGCTATCTGCATAGTTTTGAAGTCCTTGTCGACATTGTATGTTAGTATGGGGTTCGTTGCTTTATATCTAAAGCGTTCTGTGAACTCGTCGTCATAAGTACGAAGCGTTTCATTGAAGCCATCGCTAAGCCATGCAGTGAATCTTGCGTTCTTTTCGTCAATGAAGGAGATCTCCTCATCATAGTTAAAGTTCTTTACATCCTTAAGGTCGTCGTAGCTTAAAATATTAACCACGCCATTTGGCGCATCAGTCGCATAGATGTACTTATCTTTAAAAAGCACGTTCGCATTCTTCGCTTCAAAGTCCCTTCTAAGCACGTCTTCATCGCTCATCTTAGTCATAACTAATGTGCCGTCTTTATGATAATAGATATTACCATCTCTATAGTAGACTCTCATATCGCTAGTTAGGTTTCTTGAATAAAGCTTCTCAAGTGTAAGTACCTTCTCTCTATGTGCGCTAAGCTTACTTACAAGGCTCACAACTTTCTTTGGAAAAGCAAATGTCGCTAGAAGTATAAGAAGCAAAACTACAATTATTGCTATGAGTATTTTTTTGTAAACATTCATTTCTTTAAACATATTAATAATAATCCACTTCTCCCATCTTGCCATATGAAGCTAGGTCATATGGTGCAAAGACGCCTCTATCAGTAACAACTGCTGAAACTAGTTCAGGAGGCGTTACATCGAAGGCTGGGTAGTAACCCTTGACGCCCTTCATTACATGGCTCTTACCCATGAAAGATGTTGCTTCGTGAGGGTCTCTCTTCTCTATGCTTACATCGTCAACAGACTTTCCTAAGTCAGGTATGCCTGTTACAAAGTATGGTATACCCATGTACTTTGCGCATATTGCAAGCTGCAAAGTGCCGACCTTGTTGACAACGTAGCCTTCCTTAGTAATGCTATCGGCTGCTGATGTAAATAAGCTTATATTCTTCTCCTTCATAGTCCACGCGCCCATATTGTCAGTGATGACTGTCACGTCCTCGCCTTGACTTCTTAAAACTGATGCAGTAAGTCTTGCTCCTTGCAAGTACGGTCTCGTCTCTGGGCAATAAACCTTGATCTTCTTGCCAAGATCTTTCGCTCTAAGCATCATGTAGCCGACTATGGTCTCGCCGAAGCATTGCGTCATTATAGCTCCTTCGTCCGGCATAAGCTTTGCTAAATTCTTTGCCACCTCGTTTATGGCTGAGTACCTTCTCTCTAAGGACTCAAGTGCGCCTTTGAATATCTCTTCATATGGTACAAGGTCCTTCTCTATCGCATCCTTGGCTATGTCGTATGCCCTTTGAGTTACTTGCATCATTCTAAAAGATGTTGTCTCTCTAGCATTTGCAAGCGCCATCTTCGCTTCGTTCATATGCTTAATGAACTTACCTTCAGTATAATCCCTCGCTTCGTATGCAGCCAGTGCCATGCCCATGAAGGCGGCAGTATATGGACCTGCGCTTTGCGTAACCATGTTCTTGATGGCGTCTCTTACTTCTTTATAACTAGAGCATACTTCGTAGCGAGTCTCTATTGGGTAGACTCTTCTGTCTAGTATCCTTACCTTGCCATCTTCAAACCAAGCAACATTTTCGTACTTGAGCATGAAGCCAAGGTCCTTATCCATCCTATCATTTTTGTCCATAGGACTTCATCCTTTCAATAACCGCGTCTATATCTTTCTTGCTTAGTATGTGTACATCGTCTTCGAAGCGTACTATGTGATACATCTTAGCAATGTACTCTATGGTTCTTGCGTTTGAGTAAGCTTCTTTAACGTCCTTACCTAGTGCAAGCACGCCGTGATTAGCAAGTAGGCAGCCCTTTCTATCTTTAAGTGCAATAAGTGCAGCCTCTGCTAGCTCTTGTGTGCCAAAGACTTCATACTCTGCGCACTTAATATCTTCAGCGCCAAGGTCTGCCATAATGTAGTGAAGCGCTGCCAATGGCCTACGCAAAGTACTGTAGCTTGTCGCATATATCGAGTGAGTATGAACTATACTCCTAACATCTTCTCTGTTCTTATATACGAGAGCGTGTAAGAAAGACTCTGTTGATGGCTTGTTCTTGCCCTCTAAGATGTTTAGATCAAGGTCCATAACAACTAAGTCATCGAAGTTCATATTGTCATAAGGAATGCCCGATGGCGTGATAACCATCGCCTTTTCATCTGGGTCATATATACTAATGTTGCCTGCTGTACCAACAGTAAGCTCGTCTTTAATCATCTTTTTTGCAAACTCAATAAGTAATTTTTTATCTTGAATAAACATCTAGTCACCTTCTATATTCTTAATGTCTTCTTGATCATCGTCAGTGTAGGACTCTTGTACGTAGTTTCTGTCAATCTTACCTGTGTTCTTAACTTCATCAGCAAAGGTAAGTATAATCTTGCCAACGTTCTCTCCTTCCTTAAGCTCAACCTTTAATGATTGCTTAAGTATGAATCTATCGATAACAACACCCTTGCCCTTGTCAGTTACAACTATCGCACCTATCTTAGGCATCTTGTCAACAAGCTCGTTGTATTGGTCAGCCTCATAATTTAAGCAGCACATAAGCCTTCCACAAAGACCCGATAGCTTGCTACCATTAAGCGTTAAGTCTTGGTTCTTCGCAAGATTTATGCTAATAGGCGAGAACTCACCTAAGAACGATGAACAGCAAGTCTTTCTTCCGCACTTACCAACTGATGGTATGCACTTTGCTTCGTCTCTAACACCGACTTGTCTAAGCTCAATACGCATTCTAAATATTCTTGCTAAGTCCTTAACAAGTTCTCTGAAGTCAACCCTGCCCTCAGCAGTGAAGAAGAAGATAACCTTGTTTAAGTCGAGAGTAAAATCAACGTCAAGTAAGTTCATACCAAGACCGTACTCCTCGTTCTTTTGCACAAATATCTCTCTAGCTTCAGCCTTTCTGATGTCGTTATCCATCTTTTGATCTATGTCCTCTTTAGTCGCCTTTCTTATTATCGGCTTAAGAGGTATACCAAACTCTTCAAGGTCTATCTCCTTATCGGCAACAACAACGTCACCTAGTTCAAGACCTCTCACAGTTTCAACAACAACCTTGTCATTAGTAGTAAATTCTTGTCCCATCGGGTCGAAGTAGAATATCTTGCCTATGGGCTTGAATCTTACGCCAATTATTTTTTTATTCATTTAATCACCTGTCAAATTTTTCTATCATATTTAAGACTAGAGTCTCAAGGTGCAGTCTAAAATTACCACTGTTGCCTAGGTACCTCTTAGTCTCTTCTATCATGTCAATACACTCTACCAAGTCATATAGTGCTAGAGCTTTAAAACTTTTAATCTCATCTTTATAATCAAGATTAACAATCCTACATTCACTCGATGCTATGTCCTTGATAAAGATTTCAAAGTATGTAAGTATCTTTTCAATATTATCTTTTTGCTCTTCTAAGTAGTCAAGTGCCTTTATGCTCTCATAACGTTTCTTTTTTAAGATGTCTATGATTATATCTATACTGTTCTTTCTAAGTTTAAGCTCCTTGTCATCTTCTACAAAGGCTTTAAGCGCGCCAACGCTTCCCATGGCAATGGATGCATATAGCTCTTTATTTTTAAGCTTAGAGTAATTTTCATCTATATAGTCCCTAAGCTCACTTATGCTAAGAGGCATCACTCTGATAAGTTTGCTCCTTGAGATGATGGTATCAAGTATCATGTTAAGGCTCTTAGTAACAAAGATTACTACAACATAACTTGGTGCCTCCTCAAGTGTCTTTAGAAGAACGTTTTGACTCTCAATTTGTATATCTTCACTATCCAGTAATAAGTAGACCTTTCTATCTAGCTCAAAGGGTCTTACATAGACATCCTTAGCTATGGACTGCGCCTGCTCTTTGTTTATCTTGTCCGTCTTACCGAATACTGTGAAGTCAACTTTCTTATCTGGATTTTTAGAATTAAGAAGAAGCCCTGCAAATTCCATCGCAAGGCTTTCTACATAATCACTGTCTTTGCCTTCAAAAATATAGGATGATACAAGCTTATTAGTGCTAATATCGTTATAAAGTATTTTCTTTACTTCATCATTGCCAAATATTTTCTCAAACACAAATTTACTCCTAAACTCTTAAAAATTCTTCTACGTTTAATACAAATAATGTTGCTCCACCAACTTTAACTTCAAGTGGATATGGTACAAAAGTATCTCCAGGCATAGTAACTGTTAATAAAGATGTAGTTATCTCTCTTGTCTTGCAGTTGTGATCAACAAGCTCCTTAACTTCATTAACTTTATCATCTTCAACACCTATTAGTAATGTAGTGTTGCCTGATTTTAAGAATCCACCTGTTGAAGATAGTTTTGTTACTCTATACTTCTTCTCTGTAAGAGCATCCATTAGTGGATTAACATCTTGGTCTTGTACAATTGCTACAATTAGTTTCATACTAACACTCCTTTATTAGTTTTTTTACTTCCTCTAAGGCATCGTGAGCAAGGCTCAACTTGTCCTTAGTGCCATCTAATTTTATTAGCTTCATATCTTCTTCTTTATAAAGCTTTAAGTATGCCTTATGAACCTTCTGTTGAAAATCCTCTCCCAAGGACTCAATCCTGTCAAGCTCACCAAGCTTTTCTAATCTCTTAAATGATTTTCTCGCATCCAAGTCCATAAGTATAGTAAGGTCGGGCCTAAAACCTTTTAGGAAGAAATCGTTTAGCGCCTTTACCTCTTCTACGCCGAGTCCTCTAACTATACCTTGATAAGCAAATGAGGATAATAAGAATCTATCTAGTATGACCGAAGTCCCACGTTCCACATTTGGCTTAATCACTTTGTCGTATAGTTCCGACCTCGATGCTGCAAACAGCAGCGCCTCTGTGTGATAGTCCATGTCCTTATTAGCCTTGTCAGATAAAATCTCTCTTATCTTCTCGCCAATCTCTGTGCTGCCCGGCTCTCTTGCGCTTATATATGCAAGGCCTCTCTCATCGAAGTAGCCTTTGATTGCATCTATGACAGTGCTCTTGCCGGTACCATCTTGTCCTTCAAGAGCTATAACAACGCCTTTCATTAGTCTACTACAACCAATGAGTCTTGGTCATCACCAAGTAAACCTACTATGTTAAGGTCTGATTCCTTTAAGAATTGTATATGTTCAAGTATCTCTTCAGTAATCTCTTCGCCTGGTACTAGTAGTGGTACTCCAGGTGGATAAGGAATTATTGGTGAGGTTACTATCTCTCCTAAAGAGTCCTTAAGGCTGATTATCTTCTTTGATGAGTAATATGCATCCGCTGGTCTGATTATGATCTTTGGATCAGGCATATTAACTCTTATATGCTTAACTTCTTCATAAGAAAGGTTCTTTGAAAGGTCTCTGATTGCTTCAAGAAGCTTGTCATAATCAGAATCTTCATTCATTAGAGTTGCAAATATTAGTGCGTAGTAATAGTCACTCATCTCAAGTCTGATATTGTGTCTTTCGTAAAGTTCTTTTCTAAGTCTTGAGCCCTTAACACCTTCAAGCTTAAATAATATCTTAGTATTGTCCTTTGATTTGATAGTCTTGTCAAAGTCGTCGCCTTCGAAGACTTCAACTCTGTCTATCTTCTTAAGCTCTTCGATAAACTCCAAGCACTTAGTTACATTGTGATGAAGCTTCTCTCTACCTTCTCCGTCCATGTATGCACATGCAGTCTCATTAGATAGAGTGAACAGATACGATGGCGATGTTGTTGTATATAGTTGGAATCTGTCTCTAAGTTTGTTAGTGTCTATCCTTTCAGAGCCAACGTGTATCATCGATGTTTGCGTAAAGCCTGTAAGTGTCTTGTGTGTAGAGTGGATAACAATGTCTGCGCCGCACTCAAGAGCTGACTTAGGAAGTCTGTCATCGAACTTCATATGTGGTCCGTGAGCCTCATCAACCATAAGTATCTTGCCGTAGTTGTGGCAGATCTCAGCTATCCTTTCAAGGTCTGAAGCAATTCCGTAGTAATTAGTGTGAGTTACTACAACAGCCTTTACCTCAGGGTTGTCAAGGATCAAGTCCTCTATCTCATCTGGATCAACACCAGTAAGTACGTGGTAGTCATCGTTATATTTTGGATATACGTAAACAGGGTTTAGTCTGTTTAGTATCAATGCGTTATATACTGATTTATGGCAGTTTCTTTGAACAATGATAGTATCTCCTGGCTTAGTTATAGTTGCTATGGCAATATATATACTTCCAGTAGAACCATTAACAGCGTAGTAAGTGTTCATCGCTCCAAATACTTTGGCAGCTTCCTTCTCACTCTCAAGAATTACTCCTCTTGGTTCAAGCAAGTTGTCCATACCATAAGTTTCTGTCGTGTCAATAGCTGGGATGTAGTCTCCCCAGTTAAACAATGTGTTCTTTCCCTTATGACCAGGCATGTGGAAAGAAACAGAATTTTCATCTTTTAATTTTGATAATGCTTCAAAAACAGGTCTTTTCATTATAACCTCCTTATACTCTATATATTTCAGTTTTTTTGCGAATGGTTCTGTACCATGTGTAAATCATTATTAGTATCAATACCAAGCTTAGTACATAAAGAACGTTCTTCACTCTGGCAGTCTTTAAAATATTAGCAAGGCTGTAAGATATGCCCGCTAAGAAGAACATTAAAGACGCTCTCTGAATGAAAACATTTCTTCTTCTAACAGCATTTTTGAATACGTTAAGAAAGATTAGTGCATTAAGCAAAAGTATGATTATGGTCCTGAAGACTTCCATAAACCTACTTATTCTGTCTTGGAACCAGCCGTTTTGTGGTAGCAAGGTAAGTATAAGTAGTATCGCATCTAGTAAGTAAATCACATTTGAAGCCTCAGGCAGCCTCTTTTTGCGCAGCGAGATTGCTGCTAGATAATAAAATATTATCGCTATTATCGGTATCATAAGCGAGCTCATAAACAAGGATATGTTCATAAGCCTTACAATCTTGTCATCATCACTTAAAAACAAGGCATAAGTTCTGATACCTAAGAAGATGGTGACGAAGACCACGTAAGTCTTAGTAAATATACTTTGCAGTTTAAAGTCTTTGTCAGTGTAGTTGTATTTATTTATAAAATTGTCCATTACAAAAATTATTACTATATATAAAAACGTAAATATCGGTTCCAATATCTTTTGTAACATAAAATCACCTCATATCAAGTGTACTTTAATCACAAATTGGTAGTGGTTCTTCATAAGCTTGTAAGCTCTATCTAGCTTATCGTCACTGTCAAATAAAGTAAAGATACTCGATCCTGAGCCGCTCATCATAGTCTTAAAGCCTCCAAGTGTTTTCATCTCGTCATATAGATTCTTAACAGCTATGTAGTGTGTGAAAACAAAATCTTGCATATTGTTAGTAAACTTAGTAAAGTCATCCCTTTTAAGAAGTGCTTCTATCTCGTCAATACTCAAGTGATTGCCATCAAAAGTCATGCCCTCATATACATCCTTAGAGCTAATATTAATACCAGGGTTGACTATAAGCGCACTGTGCTTTTTAAGCATATCTACTTCTTTAATTTCTTCGCCCCTACCTGTGCATATGGCAGCCGACTTAGCAGTAAAAAAGTTGCAGTCGCTACCAAGCTTTAAAAGAATATCAAAATATTCTTTCTTTGTCAAGGATAAATCATATAGCTCATCAAGTGCCTTAACTGTTTCATAAGCATTAGAGCTGCCACCAGCAAGACCTGCCCCCATAGGTATATTCTTTTTAAGCGCTATACGAAGTCCCTTTATATCCCTTATGTCAGCTACTAAATCATACGCCCTCTTCATAATGTTGTCTTTGATATCGATGTTTGAGTCAATTATAAACTCGTCCGACCTTTCAAAACTTATCTCATCATAAAGATCAACCTTAGACATAAGAGTAATTATGTCGTGAAAGCCGTCGTCCCTCTTAGAAACGACTTCGAGATGCAAATTTATTTTCGCATAAGATTTTGTTTTTATCATCTCTTCAGATACTCCTCCACTCTTAAGTTAATTATAACACATTTTAATTTTAATGTATAGTTTTATTTTTTGGAGCTGTGTCATTTGAAAATTCTTTAGCTTTGCCCTCGTGCTTATACTTACTAAGCATATATATCTAGGCTCCTAAGACTTTTGACGCTTGCTACTATATAATAAGCGAAGATATATATGAGAAGCTTGCTACTATATAAGGAGCTTGCATATATATGAGAGGCCTCTCAATACATAGGTAGCCACCATATATATGTGCAAATAAAAAAAGGCGTAAGATTCATTAGTCCTTACGTCTTTTGAAAGAAAAAAAAGTCCTCACATCGCTGTGAGGATATTTTTTAGATTATTTTTACTACTACCGTCGATGTTAATACATCTGAATAAGTATACGATATAACCTGATCGTTATTTTGTCCATCTTCTAGAGTCACTGTGAATAGATTTGGATATGCTGAGGTAATCACTCCTTGCGCTTCAACAAAGGTGTTACGTCCCACGTTTGTTCTTAGATGTACCTTCTTACCTAAAATACTCTCAACACTCTTTCTAATTCTTTTAATCTCATTCATAAGATGAATCCCACCCTTCATATACTTTATCTACATCTATATATAGTATAGCATACTTAATAAGTTTTGTCAATCGTTTATATATATTAATTTTATAATTGTGATAAAGTAATTAGTTCTTGTTCATGCTTGTGAACTTTATTTTGACATCCATCTCCTTGCCATTCCTGTTTATTCTAAGAGTGGCCTCGTCACCTAGATTGTAGCCAAACATTATCGACTTAAGTGTATTGACATCGGTAACTTCTTTATCATCAACCTTTAGTATGATGTCGCCAGGTACTATACCTGCCTTGTCTGCCGCAGTACCACTTGCAACGCTTAATACGACAACTCCCTTGTCAGTGTTTAGCTTAACTCTAAGAGCTGCTTGGTAGTCCTTTGCGTTGTATATAGACACGCCTAGCTGTGCAGTTTGTGCCTTGCCTGTCTTCAAGATCGAGTTTAAAACACCCTTAATCATATTGATAGGTATGCTAAAGCCAAGTCCTTCTGCATTTGTAAGCTTAACTGTGTTGATGCCTATAACCTCTCCTTTTGAGTTTAGTAGTGGTCCACCTGAGTTACCAGGGTTGATGGATGCGTCTGTTTGAATTAGGTTATTGATAACTTGTTTATCTACTCTTATAGTTCTGTCCTTACCAGAGATAACTCCTGATGTAACAGTTCTGTTGAAGTCAAGGCCTAGTGGGTTACCTATGGCGATGGCGATTTGACCTATTTGCACTTTGTCTGAGTCGCCAAGTTCAGCAACTGGTAAGTTCTTTGCATTTATCTTAATGATGGCAAGGTCCATGTCCTCATCCATCCATACTATCTTTGCCTTGTGTGTTGAGCCATCATCAAGTAGTACGCTTATCTTGCCGCCCTTCTTGTCAGTATTTTGACTCTTGTCTTTACTGTTGTAATCATATGGGCTGTCCTTATCTTCGCTTACACTTCCATTATCCATATCATCGTCGTCTTCATCTACATCTTCTTTATCTTCCTTGTCGTTATTAGCTTCTTTCTTAGAGCCACGTCCTCCACCAAATGGGAAGTCACTTCCGAATGGAAAGTCGTCGAAGCCTTCGTTTGTGTTTTGCACTTCTGATTTAACTACGTGTGCATTTGTGATGATATAGCCATCTGGACTAACTATAACGCCAGAGCCTGTACCCTTGCCTAAGGCTTGTCTACCAAAGAAGTCACGGGATATAACTTGAGTAGTGATACCTACTACAGATGGTATAGCCTTCTTAGTTGCCGCTTCAACTATTTCAGTCGGTTGATCTATAGTGATCTTTTGTGTCTTGTCTTTCGCATCAGCATGCATATAGTTGTAAGCATTGTTTGCCTTGTTAAAGATATAAGCACCGCCAAAGCCTGTTAGCGTTCCAAAGAATATTGAGAAGATGATTGCCCATGCAAGCACCCCTGCTCCATAAGTCTTCTTTGGCTTTCTGTTTACCTCGTTGTACGAAAACTTTGCCTTTCTATATTGCGGCCTGTCGTATTGCTTGTTCCTTCTGTAAGTCTTCCTTTCATATATAAGGTCATCATCTGTTCTAAAGTCATCTCCATCAAAGTCGCAATCGTTATCGTTGCAATTGTCATTGTCATTGTCATTGTCGTTGTCGTTGTCTTCTATGACTTCATCCTCATCGATAAACTCATCATTAAATTCATCGTATTTCATAATATCGTCCTCCTTTTGTTTTTCTGTCTTTATTATAAAGGTCTTTTGTGATAGAATAGTGATAAGGATGTGAAATTTTAAAAGAGGTGATTAAATGAAATTTATTTCGTGGAATGTTAATGGTATAAGAGCCGTCCTTAAGAAGAACTTCAATGAGTTTTTAGACGACACTATGGCAGATATATATGCTTTTCAAGAGACTAAGATATCAGAAGGCATACTTATGATGGAGCGTGAAGGCTACCACGAGTACTGGAACTACGCTGAGAAGAAAGGCTATTCGGGCACTATGATACTTACTAAGACTGAGCCCATAAACGTGACTTATGGTCTTGGTATTGAGGAGCATGATACTGAAGGAAGAGTCATCACTCTTGAGTATGACAAGTTCTTCTTTGTCAATGTATACACTCCTAACGCGCAAGATGGTCTTAAGAGGATAAAGTACAGACAAGAGTGGGAGGACGCGTTTAGAGACTACCTTAACGGTCTAAGAAAGACTAAGGGCGTTGTTGTCTGCGGCGACCTTAACGTTGCTCACAACGAGATTGACCTTAAAAATCCAAAAGAAAATAGAGGCAAGGCAGGCTTCTCTGATGAGGAGAGAGAAAAGTTCAACATGCTGCTTGACTCGGGCTTCATCGATACCTTTAGATACTTCTACCCTGACGAAGCTGATAGATACTCTTGGTGGTCATACAGAACTCGCGCAAGATCAAGAAACGCAGGCTGGAGGATTGACTACTTCCTAGTATCAAAAGAGCTTGAAGAGAATATTAAGGACGCGGACATACTAGACGATGTGATGGGTTCTGACCACTGTCCAGTCTCACTTGATATCGAATTTTAGCTCAGATTTGACAAAACTGTTTTAATTTTGTTATAATGTCATATATTATACAAATGAAAGGAGTAGACTATGAGAAAAATAATTAACTTTATAATATTCTTATGTTTAATATCAAGTCTTTCTTTTGCAAATGAAGCTAAAAATCATGTATATGAGATTGATAACAATGGAGTCACAAAGACATATAAGACATCATGCAAGACAGTTAAGGAGCTTTTAAAAGATCTTAAGGTAAAGCTAGATGATGACGATATCGTCATTCCAGATCTAGAAAGTGAGCTTAAGAGTGAAGGAAAGATAAGCATAATAAAGGTAGAGACTAAAATCGAAGAGAAGGAAGTCGACGTAGCTTTTAAAACAATTAAAAAGAAAAACAAAGAACTAAACCATGATCAAAGCAAAGTCTTAATTCAAGGTGTGAATGGCAGAAGCAAAGTAAAGTGCAAGACTTACTACGCAGCCGGCAAACTTATCAAAGAAGAGATAATACACGTTGAGACTATAGTTAAACCAGTAGACCAAGTCTTTGAAGAAGGTACTAAGGATGTCTTCATTAACGATAGAGGTGACTTCTCTGCAAGGAAGGCCATCAAGATGGTGGCTACCGCATATGAAGCAGGTCCAAGATCAACTGGCAAGAGGCCTGGCGACAAAGGCTACGGCATCACTGCTTCAGGCGCAAGAGCTAAGAGAGGTACTGTTGCAGTTGACCCGAGGGTTATACCTCTAGGCACTAGACTATATATCAAGAGCTTAACACCAGGTGTGCCTGACTACGGCTACGCAATCGCACAAGATACAGGCGGAGCTATCAAGGGAAACAAGATAGACCTTTTCATGGAAACAGTTTGGGAATGTTTGCAATTTGGTAGGAGACCTGTAATGGTGTATATATTAAAATGAAAAGATTAATTAAATTTTTATTTAAAGCTATTATCCTAATAGCAATAATTTTAGAAATATTAGTACTTGTTAATGCTAATAAGAGCCCTAAGGGCACAGCCCAGTACATTATAGTGCCAGGAGCAAGAGTTAAGGATGCAAATCCTATGCTCGCACTTAAGTATAGACTTGACGCAGCGTATGAGTACTACACTTTAAACTCTGGTGTTAAGATCATAACAACAGGTGCTGCAAGCGAAGGCGAAAGTATAAGTGAAGCGATGGCTGCAAAGAACTACCTTGTGTCAATGGGAGTGGCTGAAGCTGATGTAGTATGTGAAGAGAACTCTAAGAACACTATAGAAAACCTTGAGTTTGCAACAGACCTAGTCGGCAAAGACAAAAACTACTTAATCGTGTCAAACGGCTTTCACATGTTTAGGCTTGACATACTAAGTAATTACCTAGGCATCAAGCACGAGCTATTATCTGCCAAGACTCCAAAAGAGATACTTATAATAAACTACTTACGAGAAGTTCCATCTATATTCTACTTGGCATATAAAGTAGTACGTGGTAAAATTTAATAAGATTATATTGGGCAGAACGATATGATTCTGCCTTTCTTTATGCAAAAATGGATAAGAAATTAAATTCTTATCCATTCTCTTATCTACAGATATATTCATTAACTATTGTTTGCTAAGATATATTCTTGCTTGGTATATACATTTGAAACTTCGCCTTCTTTTACTCGAATTATATAATCAAAATAATCAATATTATCCGTGCCAAGATCGTGTGACACTTCAATATAAATTTTACTATTGTAATTAGAAATAATTTCATCACGAACTAGTTTTTTAGTATTAACATCAATAGCTGACAAGCCTTCATCGACTAAAATAATATCTTTTTTAGCCAAGGCACAGGTCAAAATATTAAGTATTTGCTTTTCGCCACCGCTTAGTTCATTACAATTACTTGAATTTATTAATCTCTTAACAATAGTCTCAGGTAATTTGTTCAAATAAGAATAAAGGTCTTTTTCATCATAGGCATTAAAATGTGTAACTTGTTCAAGAAAAGGTACTGAAAAAACATGAGAATTTTGAGTAATATAAAAAACTTTTTCTGAGGCAAATTCAGACAAATTATTACTTATGCTTTCATTATTTATATATATGTCCCCTCTATCGCGATCAATTTGTCCAACGATAGTTTTTAGTAGTGTTGACTTGCCACTGCCGCTTTCACCTATGATCAGATATTTATTTCCTGATTTAAATTCAATATTTACTGGACCTAAATAAAAATCATTTATTGCATATTCTAAATTTTCTAATTTCAAAGAAGATATTTCAGTATATTCAGGCAGTATGCAGCTATCTTCTTTTTCATTATTTAAATATTCATTTCCTAGTTCTTTTGCTTCTCTAACAATTTCCTTGCAAGAGTTTATTGAATTTATATCATTTAAAATATACTTGATAGGATAAATAAAGCTTTCGATATAAGCAAATGTTGCAACCCCTGCTCCTATGGTAATTTCACCACTAATAAGCAAATAGCCTACCATTATTAATGCTGTAAGACTGACTAAATCCATAACAAAGCCGTTAACGATATTAACAAAAGTTTTAAATTTACCAAATGCTAATTTTTGATCTTCTGTTTCAGATAATCTTTGATAATGATATTTTCTTATTCCACTTTTTGATGCTTCATCTAGTCCCATATGTCCCAAGTAGAAATCGTTTAAAATGTCCGTATAATTACCAAAACTATCTTGATAAAACTTTCTCTTTTTTGCTAATTTCTTGGCAGTTATCTTAGGAACTATTACACTTATTAGCGATGCTAAAATAATAGAGATGGCTATCCTATAGTCGACAAAAATAACTAATGATAGTGTATATATAAGTAGTTGAACTATAGATTTAATTATATCGACATATGTTGACAGGTATTCATCTTCTATGATTTCAACATTATTATTTGTTATAGTTAAATACTCACCAACGCTTTTTTCTTTAAATACATAATTAGGCCTTCCGAAAATCGACTTAAAAATAACGTCTTTCGTATACTTAACGAATTCCTTATCCCTCTTCCATTCATTGTATTGTGATATAAATTGAAATATAGCGCTGCCTAATATTAATGCCAAGTATGTAAATCCCAAGTTTATTAATAAATCTTTAGTATTATTTCCTATACCGTTAAACAATTCTTTTTGAACATATGGTATTAACGCTATACACATAGTATATAATAGCGAAAAAA